>Ga0209125_1003494_pt1 | contig 10738 bp, 9 predicted proteins | sample BarGraIncub1131A_FD_184503 | JGI IMG/M metagenome (GOLD analysis project Ga0209125, IMG submission 184503) | Arctic peat soil microbial communities from Barrow, Alaska - Barrow Graham LP Incubations 11-31A (SPAdes) (version 2) | ecosystem: Environmental > Terrestrial > Soil > Wetlands > Peat... | reverse complement strand
ATCTTTCGCGGCTGATCGAAGAGTCGAGATCCCTGGTGTACAAACACTCGCAGAAAGCCAGTGCCATTGATGAACAAATTTTTATCAACCGCGCCAATAGAACATTCGGTACATTATATATTTTAAAAGGCAATGCGGCTTCTCCAATGCAGTTCTACCTGACCGACAGCGTCACCCATTTTCTCAGGGGAGCGCTGTATATCAAAGAGGTGCCCAACTATGACAGCCTGCGGCCGGTGATACAATTCCTGTCCCAGGATGTCATCAAAATGATTGAATCCACTGAATGGAAAAAATCCCATGGGAATTAAGTTCATAGAAAACACTCCTGAAGGTAAGCTGGGATTCTGGGAGATCAATGAAACGACAGAACAGCTGATGGCGCTGCTGTGTCCAAAAGACGAAGAGCTGGGCATCTACCTGCAATTCAAAAATGAACTTAGGAAAAAGGAGTGGCTCGCAGTCCGTTTGCTGCTTAAACAAATGACAGGAAGCAGCGCATCCATTACCTACGATCCTGCAGGTAAACCGCTGTTGATGGATTTAGCCGGACATATTTCCATTTCCCATTCTTCCAATTGTGTGGTGATTTATTATTGCCTGCAGCATCAGCCCGGAATTGATATTGAATTAATTAACAGGAATGTAGAACGGGTAGCGAGGAAATTTCTCTCCCCCACGGAACTTAGCGACTGCACTTTCAACGGACTGCTTTCCAACAGGGATTTAATGCTGCGTTGGTGTGCCAAGGAAGCCGTTTTTAAAATGGTCCCGTATGCCAATGTTGATTTTGCCAGCCAGATCTTCTGTGTAGCCAGACCACTCAAAGCAGCGAACGGTGGACTGACCGCAACCTTTTTAAAAGATGAAACCATGCAAGAGATCTGGCTTCACTATCGCCTTGTCGGCGAAATGCTATTGGTTTGGGGAGTCTATTTTACCTGAATATCAAACATTTTCTTCTCTCCGATAAATCCCTCCAGACGATCGCCAATCGCTACCGGGCCAACACCCGCAGGAGTTCCCGTATAAATCAGGTCACCGATCTTAAGAGTCACATATTTTGAGACATGTTCGATGATGGTATCGAAAGGGAAGATCATAAGCTGTGAATCGCCCGACTGGACTATCTCACCATTTCGTTTGAGCGAAAACGAAATTTTTCCCATGTCACCAATCTCCTCTCTGGGAAGGAACTTTCCAAGGACTGCAGAAGAGTCAAATCCCTTGGATTTCTCCCAAGGCAAACCCTTTTCTATCAGTTGTCTTTGAATATCCCTGGCTGTAAAATCAATACCCAGACCGATCTCATCATAATAACGGTGAGCAAATTTTGCTTCAATATTCTTTCCCAATCTGTTGATTTTTATGACAAGTTCAATCTCATGATGGATTTCACTGGAGAAATCGGGGAGAAAAAATGGTTTGTTATCTTTTGAGAGGGCGGAATCCGGTTTCATAAAAAATACCGGTTCAGTAGGAACATCATGGTTGAGCTCCTGGGCATGTTTTACGTAGTTACGGCCAATGCAAATAATTTTCATGATTTTAACTTTGATATTATAGTTTTTGGTTCATTGCGCGCAGTTTGATCTCAGTCAGGACTTTCTTGGTATACAATGGAAACTCACCATTCATGATCCAGTTGTAATAGGAAGGCTCCTCTTTCAGCAGTTTCTCAACAGATTTTCCTTTATGCTTGCCGAAATTGATGGTCTCTACACCATTGTCATCATAAACAATTCTGCCGGCATAATCCACATTTCTGTCGAAAGACGAAAATTCCGAAAGCTGATTGATCTCATTCACTATCGGAACGATGACTTTGCCACTCTCTTCAAAAACTGCTCCTTCATAACGGTCCAGCTGTGCCTGCAGCACCTCATAGGTGGCCCGGGTGTCCGTCATGGCGCTGTGGGCATTTTCCAGATCTTTTTGGAGGTAAAATTTATAGGCCGCAGCAAGAGTCCTTTTCTCCATTCGGTGAAAGATCGTTTGCACATCAATAAATTTCCTGCGCTTCAGATCAATATCCACATCAACACGAAGAAACTCTTCAGTCAGCAGGGGAATATCGAACCGATTGGAATTAAACCCGGCGAGATCACAACCCTCGATAAACTTTGCCAGATTTCTGGCTTCTTCCTTGAAATGAGGGGCATCCTTCACATCTTCATCATAAATATGGTGGATGGCACTCACCTCGGGCGGAATTGGAATTCCCGGATTGATAAGTTGCAGTTTCTCTTCTTCGCGGCCATCAGGGAAAATTTTGAGGAAAGCAATTTCCACGATCCTGTCGGTTACCACATTGATGCCCGTCGTCTCCAGGTCAAGAAATACTATCGGATTTTTAAAATTGAGTCTCATCGGGATAGGTAATTAATACAAAAAAACCCGGCAAGTAAAATCTGCCAGGTTTTTCTGTGATTTATTTGGTTTTTAAGCGTTGATCATCATCGGCATCAATAGCATCAGTACATCCTCATACTCAAATTCCTGCTCGGCAGGTAACAACAATCCGGCACGGGAAGGATCTGAAAGCATCATTCTGACATCTGTGGAGGTCATGTTGGCAAGAATTTCAATCAGGAAAGTAGATTTGAATCCAATTTCCATCTCCTGCCCGTCGAAATCGCACTTGATTTTCTCAACGGCAAAGATGGCAAAATCGATATCCTGTGCGGATACTACCAACTCTGAGGCTGTCAATTTTAGTCTGACAAGGTTACTGGCCTGGTTGGCAAAAACGGAAACCCTTCGAAGTGTATTGTAAAATTCGACCCTGTCTATCAATAGTTTATTCGGATTATTGGTCGGAATAACTGAATTATAAGCAGGATATCTGCCTTCTACCAGGCGGCAAACCATCTTAAATCCAGTCAGCTGAAAGATGGCATTCTTCTCATCAAACTGAAGAATCACATCAAAATCCTCCTTCGGCAGCAGGTTTTTCAACAATGAGGCGGGTTTCTTTGGGAGAATAAATGACGATTCAGTTTCGGATACTGCATCAGTGCGCTTATATCTTACCAGTTTGTGCGCATCAGAGGCAACGAAAGTCATCCCGATAGGGGAAATCTCAATATTGATCCCGTTCATCACCGGACGGAGCTCATCATCAGCCGTGGCAAACAAGGTCTTGTTGATCCCGTTCAGCATCACATCGTGCGGAACATTAATGGAAAAATGTTCCGGATTTAAAGAAGGCTGGTTAGGAAATTCTTCCCCGTTCTGTCCGGGAATGGCAAATTTACCATTGGCAGAAAGAATGCTCATCCCCATGGTGTCCGGATCCAGCTGGAAGGACAATGGCTGCTCAGGAAATTCTTTAAGCGTTTCCAGGAGAATTTTTGCCGGAAGGGCGACCAGGCCATCATCTTCGGACTGATCGAGCTCCATCGTGGTAATAAGCGTTGTTTCCAGATCGGAAGCGGTCACAGAGAGTGACTTCCCTTCGAGTCTGAAAAGAAAATTATCCAAGATTGGTAAGGTATTTTTACTACTGATTACCCTGCTGATAGCATTCAGGTGCTTAAGCAATTCGGTACTTGAAACGACAAACTTCATTTTCTATGGTGATTTAATTGATTACGTCATAAAGTTACGAATATACAAACATAAACGCATAATTTTGCTCAAACTGAACATTTTTTCGTCAGGCATCTTTAACCTCTACTTTCTCATTTTTCCTTTTCCGCGACCACGAAAATAGTAGTCCACCCAAAATGATCAGCAAAAGCGGAAGCATCAGATTCATCCATTTAATGAGCGAACCCTGATTACTGACCCTAACTTTATCAAGCAACCTGAGTTGCCACGATTTGCCTCTCAGACTTACCAGAGAAGCATCATCACTCATGTATTGAACCAGGTTGTAAAAAAAATCTCTGTTTCCCCAAGTAATTTTTGAGACACGATCATACCCTAACGGAGATAATGCCGGCTCTTTTCCTGAGGTACGGCTTACTTTGTTGGAAAGCAGTCCTCCGTCAGAAAACACCGCCATCTGTGTCGGCACACTTCCTGCTGTCAAATGGAATCCAGCTGGCATACTAAACTGGTCTGTCATCCTGTTTTTGAAGACAGAACTGAATTTTCCTTCGAGCAAGATACCTGCTATCAGATTCGAACGGTTAAAGAACTCATGTGAAGGCACAATGTCAATCATCCCCAGGTTCACTTGCATTGGCGTCTCATTCTTGCGCGAAAACGGGGATGAACCAAGGAGAATACTCTTCTTTACATCAGGATTCCTGCCAACGGTATCCATCGAGCTCAGAAACTCGGAAGAAACCGGATTGACATTTCTTCCGACCGGGTGTGACTGCTTTGGATGCAGCAAGGGTGAAAAATACCACTGTGCCAGCGAATAATTGGGTGATGCACCGATAGGAGCAGTATTAACTCTGATTTTCAGACATTCGGCATCCTGAATCAAGTCATAGTTTAAACGCACTCCATAATGGAACAGCTGATCACTCAGGTTCAGATCAACCGGCAAGGCCAGCGTCGTCATGCCTTCCGAAAGGCTGTCCAGACTCACTCTTACAGGATCTATCAACCAGATCATCTTGCCACCCTTCATCAGGTATTGATCAAGAATCAGCTTGTCCCGTTCAGGAAACTTACTTTGCGGATTGGCAATTATCAGGATCTTTAGACTATCTAAGGGTGCCAATAGTTGTTCGCAATTAACCCTTGAGACCTTAAAACTGGAGGACAAAGTAGTGGAAAAATCAGCAACGTGCAATGAATCAGCTTCCTGGTGTCCCTGCAAAAAAGCAACACGGATGGGTTTATCCCTGATGAGGGTCCTTATAGTATTCATGAACTCAAATTCCAGCATCTCGACCGACCTGTTCAGATTCTCCTCAGGTGGCAAGGAAGGATCGTTTTTCAGCACATTCAGCACCATGTATTTTTCGCCGTAACGCATTACTACCGTAGGAAATACCAGCTTGGTGGTGATTCCCTGCTCAGTTTTGATCCTTAAATCAGTCGGAATTATTCCTTCCTGAAACAACCTGTCAAAATAGGCCTTTAAATCTTTGGGAGCAACTTCTTTGTAAGGATCTATTTTCCTTATATAAATCATATGCTTTCCATATTGCTGCAGATCAGTCAGCTTCTCCTCTATCGCCGCTTTTAACCGCCTGAATCCGGGAGGCATATCTCCTTCGAGGTAAACTTCAGCGACCATATTTTCTTGCATGTTTTCCAGTACCCTGACTGAGGAAGGAGAGAGGGTATATCTTTTTTCTGCCGTAAAATCGAGTCGAAACAGGCGGTACTGATTCAAAATTGACATGAAAATCAACAGTGTCAAATAAACTAACATCCTCTTGCTCTGAACCTTATAAAACGATTTATTCCACTTTATGGCTATCCCGGTTAGGGTAAGAAAGACTACCGTGATGGTCAGGAAATAAAACAGGTCGCGACTATCCAGTAAACCTCTGCTGATCGACTCATAATGTGAAGAGATCCCGAGTGAGCTGAGGAAGGTTGACAGCGAGATGTTTTGAACCAGTTCAGACAGCAGTTCAAAACCCGAAAAGAGAAAAAAGGATAGCAGAACGGCAATGATGAAGGCAACGATCTGATTTTCTGATAGCGAGGAGGCAAAAAGACCGACGGAAAGAAAGATCAAAGCGAGAAAGAGCAATCCCAGGTAACTACCCAAAGTGGCTGCCACGTCCATAACACCCACCGGATGACCCAGCCAGTAGACCGTAAAAAAGTATACCAGGGAAAGTACAAGTGTAAGGAGAACCACCATGAATGCGGCGAGCAATTTCGCCCCGATAAGTTGCAGGATTGTCACGGGTCTGGTCATCAGTAGCTCCATCGTCCCGCTGCGCACTTCTTCTGAAAACAGACGCATGGTAATCGCAGGAATCAGAAACAGGAAAAGCCAGGGGGCGAGGTCAAAAAAAGCCGACATGGAAGCATATCCTCCTGACAAAATATTCATGTTTCCGTCGAAAAACCAGAGGAAGAGTCCGGAAATCAACGCAAACACCACCAGGATCAGATAAGCGATCAATGATCCAAAAAATTGAAGAAGCTCTTTTTTTATCAGACTAAACATTTCAAATATTTCTTAAAATCCCCACCATCTCCTCTGCCGCACGGTCGGCACATCCCGGAGGTCCGAGTTTTTCAAGCATGAGCAGGTAGTTTTTGAGCATATTTTCGCGGTAATCCGAATCCTCCAGGATTCTTCGCAGTTCACCTGCCACCATCTCTGGTATACAGTTTTCCTGGAAGAATTCTTTGACAATTTCCTTGTCCATGATCAAATTGACCAGTGAGATCCATTGAACTTTTAGAAACACTTTCCTCAAAAGGGACATCAGCCAACCCATCTCCATGATATAACAAACTACCTGAGGAACCTGGATTACGGCCGTTTCAAGCGTTGCGGTACCAGAAGCCACTATGGCAGCTTTGGATTGCTGCAACAATTCATATGTTTTTCCGAAAATCACCCTGATGTTTTTGTCAGACAAATATTTCCGGTACAATTCTGGTGAAATCGATGGAGCTCCGGCCACAACAAACTGATATTCTGGAAATTGAGTTGCTACCTGTACCATAACAGGCAGAATCAGCTGAATTTCCTGTTTCCGGCTCCCGGCTAACAAGGCAATGATCGGCTGATAGGTCAGACCATTTTCATCGACAAATTCCCGGTAAGTTTGATCCTTGTTGGGTCTGATAGCCAGTTCGTCGATCGTCGGATTACCGACATATCTGATCGGGTAATTGTGTTTTTCGTAGAATTCTTTTTCGAAGGGGAAGATGGTAAACATCTCATCCACATGCTTTTTAACTCTTTTCACACGGTCGGAACGCCAGGCCCAGATTTTGGGAGAAATATAATAGAAGGTCTTGATATTGTGTGCTTTGGCAAATCTAGCCATCCTGAAATTAAATCCCGGGTAGTCAACGAGGATCAAGACATCGGGTTGGAATTCAAGCAGCTTTTCTTCGGCCATTTTGAAATTTTTCTTTATCTGGCTCAGGTTCATCAATACAGTTAAAATGCCCATAAAGGCCATTTCACGGTAGTGTTTTAAGAGGGTCCCACCCTGTTGCTCCATCAATTCGCCACCGAAAAAACTAAAAACGGCTGCGGGATCTTTCTTTTTTATCCCGGCCATAAGGAAGGAAGCGTGCAGATCGCCTGAAGCTTCCCCTGCAATGATAAAATATCTCATCTCAGGAGGGATTGGTTAAGAATTTAGAGGCAAAAATGAGAAGCACATAGAGAATTGTAATGGCCACGACTCCCCTTCCCGACTTGAAACGGTTGGTACGGACAAAAAACATGAATGGGATGATATTGGGTAAGACTGACAAGCTGATGACATGTACGACTCTTCCGGTATGAATCAGTAGATTCCAATATTGACTGATTGTCAAGTCCTTAAACCTAAGCAGAAAATAGACCAGGAAGAAAATCAATGGAAAACCCAGTCCAAGTAAGAAACCCAGCCAAAACCGGTTTAAATCGGATGGTTCATAATATGCTGCGCTCATCTTTTCAGAATTTCCATTTTTGCATAAACTGGAAGGACGTGTAGGCAGTTAGGTCGGAAGTGACAGGCACAACTGAAACGAAACCGTTCATCAAAGCAAAAGTATCTGTATCACGTGCTTCCGTCTCAGAATCAATGAAATAACCAGTCATCCAATAATAGTCCCGACCATGCGGATCAGTTCTTTTCTCAAATTCTTCCATCCATTTTCCACGGGTCTGACGGCAAAAATTGATGCCTTTCACCTCCCCTTTCGGGATATTTACATTAAGGCATATTCCATCCGGAAGACCATATTCTGCAACCTTCTGGAAGATTCTTGCCACCACCTTTTTGGCTTTTGTGAAATCCGCTTCATGAGAAAAGTCGTCAAGCGAAAATCCGATGGAAGGGATTCCATGGATCGATCCTTCAATAGCCGCCCCCATGGTTCCTGAATAGAGGATGGAAATGGAGGTATTGGCTCCGTGGTTGATACCCGATATCACGAAATCGGGCAATCGGTCGAGTATCTTACTGCAGGCCAGCTTGACACAGTCAACTGGTGTCCCTGAACACGAATAAACAATCAGTCCCTCTTCCTCCTGGACCTTGGAAACCCTCAGAGGGCGTTCGACGGTAATGGCATGCGACATGCCGGAGTGGGGACTATCTGGAGCCACAACAATGATATTTCCAAAAAGGCGTATCACTTCAATCAATTCCACCAGCCCTTTAGCGAAAACTCCATCATCATTGGATATCAATATCAAAGGACGTTCTTCCATACCGTATTATATTTTTGGTAAAGATAATCGTTCGGTTTGAATAAATAATTAAATTAGAACTGTTAAACCGAAGGTGTAATTTCTTAAATTACGCATTCAATAACTTAAATAGTTTTGCAAACAGAGATCGAAAAAAGGGAGATTGATGACCTTTTTGAGGAGGTATTAAAATCTTTCACCCGGCCACTCACGCCTGAGAACGTGCAATTGATACAAAAAGCGTATCAGTTCGCTTCGTCCGCCCATATGGGTGTGAGACGCAGGTCGGGCGAACCCTATATTATTCATCCTCTTTCTGTTGCAAAAATTGTAGTTAACGAAATGGGGCTTGGTACCAAATCAGCCGTTGCTGCCATCCTGCACGACGTGGTTGAGGATACAGAATATACGGTTCAGGACATTGAGAAGATGTTCGGCAGCAAGATTTCCATGCTGGTGGATGGTCTCACCAAACTCTCCGGTAGTTTTGATTCCAAACAGGCTACCAATTTCAGGAAAATGCTGATGACCCTTTCTGATGACGTAAGGGTTATTCTGATCAAGCTTGCAGACCGTCTGCACAATATGCGGACGCTCGATTCCATGCCGCTCAACAAGCAACTGAAGATTTCCTCTGAGACGCTCTACATTTTTGCCCCGTTGGCGCACCGTCTGGGACTCTATGCCATTAAATGCGAACTGGAAGATCTGAGTCTTAAATACAAGGATCCGGAAACTTACCGCAAGATTGAGCTCAGTCTTCACAGCGAAGAGGAGCGGATTAATTACCTTGTTTACGACTTTTCGAAACCCATTCAGGCAAAACTTTATGATGAACATTTCGATTTCACCGTCAGCGGAAGAACAAAATCGATTTATTCCATCTATCAAAAAATGCAGCTCAAAAACATCTCGTTTGAGGAGGTCTATGATCTGATGGCCGTTAGGATCGTGTTCAAACCCAAGGAAAACATATCTGAAAAACGGCAATGTTTCGAAATATTGTCTCTGATAACCGATATCTATACCCCGAAACCTGATCGCATCCGGGACTGGATCACCATTCCAAAAGCCAATGGCTATGAGTCGTTGCACGTAACCGTGATGGGCCCGAAAGGACAATGGGTGGAAGTTCAGATCAGGAGTGAGCGAATGGATGAAATTGATGAACGCGGGTTCGCGGCGCATTATAAATACAAGGGAGATAGTTCTTCAGAAAGTGAATTGGATAAGTGGCTTCACAAGATCAGAGAACTGCTTGCCAATCCCGAATCGGATGCACTCGATTTTCTGGATGAATTTAAGCTCAACCTTTTCAGCAGGGAAATCGTGGTATTTACCCCCAAAGGTGAGATGAAGATGCTGCCCAAGGATGCCACCGTGCTGGATTGTGCTTACGACATTCACACGGCGCTGGGCAATCATTGCATCGGCGCCAAGGTCAACCATGCCCTTGTCTCCATGAGTTATGTATTGAAAAGTGGTGACCAGGTGGAGATTCTGACTTCTGAAAAACAATTTCCGAAAGCAGAATGGATCAACATCGCGGTAACTGCAAGGGCAAAAACCAAGATCAAAGACTCGTTCAAACAGGAACAGAAGAAGCACATAGAGGAAGGATTAAAGAAACTCTCCGAACAGTTCGTGAAGCTGAATGTCAAGCCATCATCCAATACTTTTAAAAAGCTGCTAAACCATTTTAAGTTCCACACCAAGGAGCAGCTCTATGCCGAGATCGGAATGGGACTGGTTTCACTCGACAATCTCGAAGAAGTTCTGCAAACCAAATCGGAAAACAGACTGGTCAAATTTTGGAATCTGACATTTTCTTCGGATAAGAAAGAGGAACCGAAAATCGACAAGAAACAGCCTTTCCTGCTTACCGAGGATTCCACTCAATCCAAATACAAGCTCGCCACCTGCTGCAATCCTATTCCCGGCGACGGCGTAGTGGGTTTCGTGTCCGAAGAGGAAGACCAGCAGATCATCATCCACCGCAAGACTTGTCCGGAGGCAATCAAACTAATGTCCAGCAGAGGAGAAGATATTATCCAGGCTACTTGGAACAAATTCAAAGTTCTCTCCTACCTGACCCACTTGTATGTTCGGGGTTTCGACCGGCAGGGCATTGCCAACCAGATCACCAACATCATCTCAAACGAATACGGCATCAACATACGCTCCATCAACCTGGACGCACACGACGGTATCTTTGAGGGTCATCTTTATGTCTACATTCACAATACAGACAGCCTTAATATCCTTATATCCAAACTATTGAAAATTAAGGGTATCGATACGGTCAACAGGCAGGATATCTAAGACTATTGTGGCTAATGCGTCATGCTGAACTTGATTCAGCATCCCCTTCTATGTTGTAATCCAAATTTTCGGAGCACTATTTTTTAGAAAAATTCATTCTATTTTTTTCACAATCCTAATTTA
>Ga0209125_1003493_pt1 | contig 10740 bp, 10 predicted proteins | sample BarGraIncub1131A_FD_184503 | JGI IMG/M metagenome (GOLD analysis project Ga0209125, IMG submission 184503) | Arctic peat soil microbial communities from Barrow, Alaska - Barrow Graham LP Incubations 11-31A (SPAdes) (version 2) | ecosystem: Environmental > Terrestrial > Soil > Wetlands > Peat... | reverse complement strand
CGAAGGTGATTAATGGGGCCGTGCGTGTGAAAGACGGACTGCTGGTTTTGGATAATTTCGACTTTACTACGCCTGCCGCCCGGATGCAGATCACAACGATGTATCGCACCCCGCGAAAAAATCATCTTTTCATGGGTCTTGATGTCAGAATGCAGCGTGTTGAAATCGAAGAGTTGCTGAAAATGATCCCCGACATTGATTCGATAATGCCGATGCTGAAATCGTTCCGGGGGAAAGGCGAGTTCCATATGGCGGTCGAGACTTATCTCGATTCGCTCTACAATCCAAAGAAATCTACCATACGCGGAGCGGCATCGATCAAAGGGCAGGACCTCGTATTAATGGATGGACCAACATTCAGCGAAATTGCAAAGACATTAAGGTTCAATAAAAAGACGAATAACAAGGTAGATAGTTTATCGGCCGAGTTTACTGTATTTAAACAAGAGATTGACGTTTATCCGTTCCTGATTGTAATGGATAAATACAAAGCGGTGATCGCGGGAAGGCACAACATGGACCTTAGTTTCAACTATCATATTTCGGTGGTCGACAGTCCGTTGCCTTTCAAGTTTGGCATTAATGTTACCGGCACGATAGACGACATGAAATACCACCTGGCGAAATGCAAGTATGCTGAATTCTACCGGCCTGCGGCAAGATTCGAGGTTCAGAACAGGCAGCTGGAGCTCCGGAAGATGATCCATGACGCGCTAAATACAAAAGTAAAACCGGAGTGATTAAGTAGGAAACCTGCGCTACCCCTCGTTTGCAACGAGGGGTTAGTTGTCAGTCGTTTGCAACGACAATTATATCATACAATAACATCAGAAAAATTTAAAATGAGTTGTAAACTCAGAACCATAAACCCCTCGTTACAAACGAGGGGGAACGGTTTGACTTGTTCATCACCTGAACAAGTCAAACCCTCACTATGCATTTAAACCAAATTTGGCAACATTCATTCTATCCTTTCTAAATGTGGTACCACAATTATGAAATGTGGAACCAACCTTCCTAAATGTGGAACCACATTTTCAAAGAGTGCAACCACATTTTATAAATGTGGAACCAACCTTACTAAGAGTGGAACCACAATTTATAAATGTGGAACCAACCACGATAAATGTGGAACCAACCTTTCGAAGAGTGGAACCATAATTTATAAATGTGGAACCAACCTTGATAAATGTGGTTCCACAATTTCAAAGAATCGTTCAAATTGGCATAAAAAAGGAAGCATCCCAGTTAACCGGTGTATTTTGGTTAAAAGGAATGCTTCGTAAACTACCCTGATCATTCAACAATACTCATCTAACCATTATCTTAACACTCTGACTCCATTCACTCTCCTCATTGTTTGGAAGCATCCTTTTGTTTTGGAAGTAATAATTGGTGCCTGGTGTCAAGCCGGTTGCTGTTTTTTTTGCAGTGCGGCTTGAAGACAGCAGTGTCCACGCTGTTTCATCGGTGCTGATGCGCCAATTGTGATAACCGGCTCCTTCGGCTGTTAAATCGACAGATCCCGATTCAACCCCATCCTTAGCAGTATTTTGCTGTTTGCCATGAAGCGCCTGGTCTTTTGCCGACATACCCGAACTTTCAATGATTGACTCCGCATTAACAGGGTCTGCATTGGCTAATTCCTGCACATCATTACGCAGAGAGCGTAAATCTGCTTTAACCTTTTCAAGGGCCGCATTACGTTCCGAAATATTATGAGTTGGCTTTGTCCTCTTAAAACCGGCTTCAGCAATTTCGAGGGCTGTAATGTCGAGATACAGATTAGCTACTTTCGCTGCCGAAGCTGCGAAGATTGGATTTTCGAACATGGCCAGGTAAATGGCCTTTGCATAGACAATAAAAACAGCAATAATCCTGGGGAAATTGAGTACCACGGTACGCAACTTAATAGTTTTTGTAGTCATATTTTCATATTTAGTAATTTCTAATTTTCAAACCACACAAGCACAATTATTTATAAGAAACATTCAGTGAATGTTCCATTTTTTTTCAATATGTATTTTGTGGAATATCTATTTTTTCAAAAGTTCGGGATTTTCTCCCCTATACTACCATCAATCGTAGTAATCCTCCGGTATTATCGGCAGATTACGTTCAGCCCTGTCAGAATTTGGGATCCTGACAGGGCTTTGACACCGCTGCTTCTTAACAACAGCGTGTTTTCATAGATACATAAACAGGTGGTATATATCATAGGACGCGGTTTTCTTAACGTAATTACCCCCAAACTGATTACATGATTATCTATACGTAAAGCCCAAATTAATTGTTACAATAAATATTTATTTTTTTAAGGGTGTTGTTGATCGGAAAGATTATATTTATCATGAAATAAAATGTAGTCATAATCATATAAAGAAATCAAATTGGGGAGGTATTATGGCGGTTTTTTAGTTTTTATAAACGAGTTAGCATTAAGTGTAAAATCCAATGAACGTACCAGCCAATAAAATAAGATTGAATAAGGACCTTTGGTTTTCTGTCCTCGGAAACAAAATGGTTTTTGGAAACTCTGCGATAAGTAAAGAATTTCATTATACTGTTTCATTTGGGAATAGATCAGGATTTTTTGATTTGCATTTAACTAATAATACAGGAAAGCATTTTACAGTTTTAAACGTTTCTCATCAAAACATTTATGAAATATTACCAACTCTGTTGATAAAGATCAAAAATTCCATTTTTGACTTATCTGACTTTGATGAAAATCAATTTCAACAAGAAAACTCTATATTTTATAAAATTAAAGAAATTGGCGATCTTACTGGAGAACTGGGGGTGTTGACCAAAAAGAATAGAATAATAATTGATAAAGAATCCAATGAATTCAAAATATTTGTTGATCAACTGACCGAGAAACATAGTGTAAACCGAACCGAACTTTTTGAGATAAAAAATCAAAAAGAATTTTATGGTATAGTTAAGTCAAAAACAGAAAATTATTTCATAATTAAAAGCCCATATCTTGGAGATCAGATTTTTAAAGTAAACAATATAGATTTAGATATGAATTCAATTTTTGAGAAAATACTTGGTATAGATATATATGAGAAAATACTTGATAATATAAATGAAGGGATTTTATATTTAAATGAACAAAAATAAACGCCTGTTGCTAATAGCAAGTTACCCTGTAAGTCCGATTTCCCAGGCTGGTGCGGATTTAGCTAACGCTGATTTTCAATTGCAATCCAACTAATGATGCTAAAGCAATTTAAATTCAAAGAATACTTTCTCAGTTGCTTAAAAGCAACTGCAATGGAGAAAGGCAAAAAGACATCTATTGCAGTCTGCTTTAGCTGACTGAAAAATGAATAAAAAGCAGAAGCGGCTTTAGCCACATCAAATAATGAGCATCAAAATAGAATAAAGTTCCGAAACTCCGGGATTGCAAAAACGGGGGATCGGACTACAATTAGAGTCAAAAACGAAATTTCAATATACAATGAACTAATAAAAATCAAATCGATGAAAGCCTCAATTTCTTACCTGTTACTCTTGCTATGTTTGTCGCTGGTAAACTGCAAACCAACTAAAAAACAAGACAATCAATTTACGCTGAATGGAAAGATTATTGGTCAGGATACCGGTACAATTATTATAAGATATGTTCCGGATTCAACTGTCGTTTATGATACCCTCCAGATTATTAAGGGTGAATTTGTTTTTAAAGGGACAATTAATGAACCCTTAAGAGCTGATTTAAATGCAGGGAATGATTTAAATAGTGCCGTGATGTATATTGAACCCGGCGTTATGAATTTGGTTCTTACAAAAGACAAGTTTGCCACGTTTAAATTGACCGGTTCAAAGACTCAGGAGGAAAATGAATTACTTGAAAAGATGGAGGAACCTGCAAATAAAATCATACTTTCTTTAAAAGAACAGTATGCAAAAAACAATGATCTGATTAATAATATTCCTGATGAAGCAATAAAGAAACAACTTGAAAAGGGAAATGAGGAAATTGAAATAAGCATAAAAAATGCTCTTAATGATAAATATGGAATCTGGCTCGGTTTTGCCAAATCGCATCCTAAATCATTCCTTGCACCCGAAAATTTAGTAATGTTAGAGGATAGATCGTACATATCGTTTGATTCATTAAAGCAGATAGCAAGTACATTAGACAGCCTGGTTATAAACAGCAAAACGGGTCGGAGGATGATGAAATACATCAGAATAAAAGAAAATACCCAAATTGGAGCCATTGCGCCGGATTTTAAAGCAGTTGATTCAAACGACCAATCCCTAACTCTTTCTCAATTCAGAGGCAAAAATGTGGTTTTAATCGAACTTTGGGCAAGTTGGTGCGGACCATGTCGTCAAGGTTTCCCATTTTTAAAAACGTTGCATCGTAAATACCACCAAAAAGGCTTCGAGATTATTGCAATTGCGCTTGGAGATATTGATAAAAAAACCTGGATGTCGGCAGTAAAAGACGAAGGCATTGATAATTGGTATAATTTGGCGACACAATTCCGGCAAGGTGAATCTTTGAATAATAACATATTACAAAACTATCCCTTTGGACCGATTCCTCAATCATTTCTAATAGATAAGGAGGGGAAAATAGTAGGCAAGTGGGGATTTTATTCCAAAGCGGATGAAGATGATCTTGACAAAATACTGGATAAATTACTCATCAACAATACGATTTAATCAGATGAAGGATTTGAAATCCTTGTTTAAATCGATCCAATAAACTTTAATTCAGTTGAATACAAAATTAAATATTGCATTGTAAAAAGGACTGATTATATTGAATTTGTTGATTGCAAGATTGGATTTCAAATCCAAAACCTGTAAGGCGCGGATTGCAAATCCACACCAGCAGCAGGAATCAGATTACAATTCAATCAGAAACGAAATTTCAATATACAATGAACTGCTAAAACTTAAAATCAAAAATATGAAAGCCTCCATTTCTTTCTTGTTACTCTTGCTTCGTTTGACACTCACAAACTGCAAACCAAATGAAAAACATGCCGCGAAATTCACCCTTGAAGGAGCGATTTCAGGCCAGGATTCAGGCATTATCGTTTTAGGATATGTGTCTGATTCTATTGTAAAATATGATACTACACGTATCGTCCATGGTAAATTCACCTTTACAGGTGAAATAATTGAACCAACTAAAGCTCAATTAAATGGTGGAAATAGTTTGAATAACCTTCCAATCTATCTTGAACCTGGCATGATGAAAATTGCACTTGTCAAAGACAAGTTTGAGGTTGGTAAAATGACAGGATCAAAGGCTCAATTGGAATTGGATCAATTAAAAGAACTTCTAAGACCTTTAGATATAAAATTTGATTTATTGAGGGGCCAAACCGATAAAATAGCGGACAGCCTCAAAAATGCAACGAATGATTCAATCAAACATCAGTTGGAAAAAAGAACGGAAGAAATAGATAAACAATTATCGAAAATCCGTGAGGACTTAAATTCAACTTACCTTCGATTTATATTAGACCATCCAAAATCGTATGTGTCCTCAGAATATTTGGAGATGTTAGGTGCCAATGAAATAATAACACTGGATTCTTTGAAGCTAATCTTTAACAAACTGGATATTACAATTCAGAGCAGTAAATTGGGAAATACATTACGAATGACATAAGAAAAAAAGAAAACAGCAGTATTGGTGCTATGGCTCCTGATTTCAAAGCCATTGATGTTCTAACCAATAGGCCGGTAACCTATTTTGAATTTAAAGGGAAAAATGTTGTTTTGATCGATTTTTGGGCAAGTTGGTGCGGACCATGCAGAATGGCATTCCCTCATTTAAAAGATGTATACAAAAAATATCATTCGAAGGGATTCGAAATAATTGCCGCCTCTTGCGACGTAGATAAAAAGGCATGGTTATCTGCTATAAAGCAAGATAGTACAGAAATCTGGCATCAGGTCCATTACACTTATAGTAGAATTGCTAAATATACTAAAGATGATATTTATCAAAATTATTTTGTACAAGGCATACCATTACAACTGTTAGTTAATAGGGACGGTAAAATTATTGGACGATGGGTAGGTTATTCATCTGAAAATGAAAAAGAGCTGGAAGAAAAATTAGCAGAACTATTTAAGTAAAACTAAACAACATCTTTTAAAAGATAGCTGGTGCGGATTTGTAATCCACACCATTCAGATATGGGATTTGAAATCCAAATAAAGAGGGTAAAGCAATTCAATTCAAAAATTACTTTCTCAATTGCTTAAAAGCAACTGCAATGGAGAAAGGCAAAAAGACATCTATTGCAGTCTGCTTTAGCTGACTGAAAAATGAATAAAAAGCAAAAGTGGCTTTAGCCACATCGGATAAAGTGCATCAAAACAGAATAAAGTTCCGAAACTTCGGGATTGCAAAAGCGGGAATCAGATTACAATTAGAGTAAAAAACGAAATTTCAATATACAATGACCTGTTAAAACTTAAAATCAAAACTATGAAAACCTACAGAATTATTAAACTATCGGCCATGTGGTCAACATCAGCATTGACATCAAAAGTGGAAAGAATACTTAATGAAAAGACCAGTGACGGTTATGAAATTGTGACGGTTGCTTTTGGCGTAAATTTATGGTGGATGCCAACTGCATTTATTACTATTTGCAAATAGATTGCAGAAAATGACCGATCTTAATGGTGCAGATTTAGCTAATGCTGATTTGCAATTGTAATCTGACTGGTGCGGATTTAGCTAACGCTGATTTGCAATTGCAATCCGCACCATTCAGATGAAGGATTTGAAATCCTTGTTTAAATCGATCCAATAAATTTTAATTCGGTTGAATACGAAACCAAATATTGCCTTGTAAAAAGGACTGATTATATTGAATTTGTTTACTGTAAGTTGGATTGTAAATCCAAAGCTTGTAAGGCGCGGATTGCAATTGAATTGAAAATCAGCGAAGCTAAAATCAACGAAGTTAAAATCAGCGTACGCTAAATCCGCACCAACAGCGGTAAATGCAACGAGTCACCCCGTGAGATACGGCTATACGCAATTAAGTTACCTTTATATCACAATAAGTAATTTAAAATCAAGCAACATTAAGCTTTATCGTTCACAACAATAATGTCAGAAAACCGGCTGACACTAGTAGACATCTGTAGCATGGTATGATGTCCAGTCATTTCCAATAGAAGCATGATCCTCAATATTACGCGGTGTAAAGTTCACTACAATATCACCTTTTTTGATGTTATTCTCATGTTTTACTGCTCTTTCTTTTGGCATTCCTGCGCCAATCAGTGCTCCGAAAACTCCTCCGGTCACACCTCCTGCTCCGGCACCGGCAAGACCAAGGGCAATCGGGCCTGCTAATACCAGTCCCAATCCAGGAATTATAATACTTGTCCCGACTGCAGCAAAAATTCCAGCTAATGCTCCAACAACTCCTCCGATGGCTGATCCGGCACCTACTCCCTCCTTAACCTGGGATCCAAATCCTTCCTCTTCATTTTTCTTAAAGTATTTTGCATGGGTAGCGTCAGACATCATAACATCAATGTCTTTGTCGGTATATCCTTTTTCTTTCAACCTGTTATAAGCGAGTTCAGCCGATTTGCGATCTTTAAAGGATCCTGACAGATAATTAATTTTCGTTTCCATTTATTCTTCTTTTATTATAAAAAAACTAGTGAATATTTATAATGTAAGGTAATATGGATTCCGTTTAAGATGTTATACAATTTCGGGAAAATCTTACATTATTCACACATTAGTGTCCAATTAATTATAAATGAAGATATAACGTATTGAAGGAACAACCGTCAGGCTATTTGAAAATCTATCAAAACCTGAATTGCTTATTCTCAATGATTTTGGACTTACCCATTCAGAACAGCAGCAAAGTTAAACCTAATGGAGATAATTGAAGACAGACAAGGAAAATCGTCAGCAATGATTATCAGTCAGATATACGAAACAAATTGGTAGGTTATCATTGGAGAAGAAACTATTGCAAATGCTATTTAAGACAGGATTGTGCACACTACCTATTGAATTGAATTAAAAGGTGTAAGTTTAAGAATAAAACGGTAAATTGTCAGTCAATAGAATTCTCTGAACCATCATCCATATCGAGATCAATCTGACCGGGCAAGCGGTGTCAACATCACTGGAATATCAACCGGCAAAACGTTATAGATAGTGCAAGAAGGCGTAATTCAATCATTTAATTCAGTGAAAAACATTTCAAAAGTGTAAATATGAAACAAAACAAGAAACTTAGTCTTGTAGAAGTAGTGTCGATGGCAGTGGGGACAATGATTGGTGCCAGTATTTTTTCAATTTTTGGTTTAGGAGCAAAGATTGCAGGCACTGATTTGCCCGAGGCATTTATTCTTTCAGGAATATATGCTTTAGTAGTTGCTTATTCGTATGCTATTTTAGGAGGTAAAATAATATCGAATGCCGGTCCAATCGCATTTATAATGAAAGGACTTGGAGATAGTATTGTAACCGGAGCACTAAGTATTCTGATGTGGTTAACTTATGTAATATCAATCTCCCTATTTGTAAAAGGTTTTGCAGGCTATTTACTCCCTTTCATACATATAGAATCAACAACATTTGCAATTGCAGTAGTTGAAGGAAGTGTCATCGCATTTTTTACTGCACTCAATTTTTTTGGCAGTAAAGCAGTGGGGAAAGTTGAGTTTTATATTGTTTTAACCAAATTATCCATCTTACTGGTATTTATAATCGGTGGATTTATGACAATTAATTGGGAAATGGCTAAACCCAATTTTGATGCAGTTCATACAAGTGGTTTACTTAATGCATCTATTATATTTTTCCTGACTTATATGGGATTTGGACTTATTACAAATGCTTCTGAAAATGTAAATAACCCCCGAAAAAATATTCCCCTGGCAATATATATCAGTATCTTTTTTGTAATGATCTTCTATATACTTATTTCTCTTGTCACAATCGGGAATCTTTCATTGCCGGATATTATTGTGGCAAAAGAGAATGCGCTGGCTATTGCGGCAAAACCATTTTTAGGTAATTTTGGTTTTATCCTTATCACTATTGGGGCGTTATTCTCTATTTCTTCGGCTTTAAATGCAACCATTTTTGGCGGTGCAAACATTGCCTACTCATTAGCCAAAGAGGGTGAATTACCAGCATATTTTGAAAGGAAAGTTTGGTTTAAATCAATTGAAGGGTTATATATCACGGCAGGTTTAGGCTTAGTATTTGCCCTCGTCTTCGATTTAAGTGCAATTGCTTCAATTACAAGTACTGTTTTTACTGTTATTTATATTTTTGTCCTGATTTCCCACCTTAAATTATATAAGGAGTATGGAGGTAATAAGATCGTCTTACTTTTTAATTTGTTAGTTCTGCTGGTTGTATTTGCTGCACTAATGAAATATCAATGGGATACACAAATCAGTGCCTTTTATGCAAGTATATTTATTTTTATTGGGGCTTTAATGGTTGAATATATCTTTAGAAAATATAAAAATAAGAAACTCAAAAAAGATCTCATTAAAACAAAGATAAATGAAGCACCTACCAACAACAATGGATAAATAATGGCCTGTACAGTAGCGAATTCATGGGGACAATCGGCCACGATTCTTAAGTGAACCTTATGCGGCAGGCTGCGTATAAAACACAAATCGAACTATATGGACATAAAAGAATACCTATCAAATCAACCTGTTGAAAGACAAAACTTGTTGACAAATATCCATGAAACGATCATGGGGAATGATAAAAGTGTAAAAGCCGAAGTGGGCTCAATGATGGGAAAAGCGATGATTATTTATAAAGGAAAAGGGTTGATGAAATACGGTCTTTCAAGTGTTAAAAACTATATGTCATTACATGCGATGCCAATTTATGGATCAACTGTATTGCACACAAAATATAAAACACTTTTGCCCAAGGCAAATTTTCAAAAGGGCTGTATCAATTTCATCAACGAATTTGATATGCCTTTAGAAATAGTCAAAGCATTAATTGTTGATTGTTCAGCTATTGATCTTTTGAAAATGAAGGAAGATTATTTGAAGTCTAAGAAACAATAAATTACAATCTCTACGCTGCCAGTCGTTTGCAACGATTATTACACTATACAATAACATCAGAGAACCTTAAAACGAGTTGTAAACTCAGAACCATAAACCCCTCCCCGAAAAATCGGGGCAGGCAATTAAAAACGAGGGGGGATCGGATGAGTTGTAAATTCACTACCCGTCAAATTCATCAGAACAAAAGCATTCAACCAAACTCAGAAGCTTTATATTGCTTAATAACTTTACTTTCAAATTGATTGCATCGCCAAATATGCAATTATCTGAATTTAATATTTACAATAAATAAAATGACTGATTGATGCATTTCAAATAGTAAACATTATCTTTATAAAACTAATTTTGAAATTTATCACGCTTATTCATCAGTTTTCTATTGATAGGTCCTAAGGATCAAAACGAAAGGACCAAACCGTTTATAAACGAAAAATAAAGTTTTATGGAAAATTTTAAGGTTTCTTTAAAATCAGTTTTATTGACTGGAATTTGCTTCCTGTTTTTATCAACCACAAATGCCCAAAATGACCGGTTGCCTGTTCCCAAAATACAGGCAGGAATGTAAGCATTCGGTGAACACCGTATTTTGAATTGATTTTTTGGTTCTAAGTTTGGTTTTCAAATTAAAACCAAGCGATGTTAAAAGCGAAACAATTT
>Ga0209125_1003492_pt1 | contig 10742 bp, 8 predicted proteins | sample BarGraIncub1131A_FD_184503 | JGI IMG/M metagenome (GOLD analysis project Ga0209125, IMG submission 184503) | Arctic peat soil microbial communities from Barrow, Alaska - Barrow Graham LP Incubations 11-31A (SPAdes) (version 2) | ecosystem: Environmental > Terrestrial > Soil > Wetlands > Peat... | reverse complement strand
CGAGTCGCCCACCGAGCTCATCAGCTCGAAGCCCATCAGGCTGTAGACGACCACAGGCAGGTAGGTCAGGTTGTCGAACGAGAAGGTCGGGATCCACTCCTTGAAGGCGAAGCTGTTGGCCAACCCGCCGGACTTCAGCGCCGCGGCGACGCCCGCGAGGCCGAGCACCACGAAGATGATGATCTTCGCCGCGGCCGACAGGTTCGGGACCCACTTGGAGTACTTGATCGGCAGGACGCCGATCGCGACCATCACCCAGATGAGGGCGATGACGATGAGCGCCTCGGCCCACAGGGGCACCGAGAGGCCGAACGCTGCGGTCGCGGTGTAGACGAAGAGAACGAAGACGCTGGGCGCCCAGAGCGCGACGTTGACCCAGTAGAGCCATGCGGTGACGGTTCCCCACATGGTCCCGAACGCCTCGCGCACCCAGACGTAGATGCCACCGTCGTCCGGCCATGCGGCGCCGAGTTCCGCCGTCACGAAGCCATACGGGATGAAGAACAGGATGCCGAGCACGATCCAGAAGGTGAGTCCCTGGACACCCATGGCCGCCGACGACGCGATGGTGTCGCCGACCAGGATCGCTGAGACGGAGAACAGGATCATCGACGCCAGCCCGAACACTTTGCTCTTGACCGGCGCGGTTTCTGAAGACATCAGCCTTGCCCTTCTCGGTAGACGTGCGTCGGTTACGACAGGAGAGCCGTGGCGATCGGGGCGAGCCTGGCGTCGGCGGGCATCTCATCGATACCGATCAAAGCCAGCATAAGCGCCTTCTGGAGGTGCAGACGGTTCTCCGCCTGGCCGAAGATGATCGAGGCGGCTGAGTCGGCGACCTCGTCGGTGACCTCTTCGCCGCGCATGGCCGGCAGGCAGTGCATGAACTTGGCGCCCGGCTTGGTCTTGGCCCAGAACTCCGAGTTGACCTGGAACGGGGTGAAGGCCTTGATACGCGCGTCGTACTCGTCTTCCTGACCGGTCCACCACCAGCAGTCGGTGTACACGAAGTCCGCGCCTTCGATGGCCTCGAGCGGATCGTTGGTGAGCAGGAACGAACCGCCGTTCTCCTTGGCGAGCTTCGCAGCGGTCTCCTGCAGCTCGGGAGCCATCTCGTAGCCCACGGCATTGCCGATGCGGACGTTGACGCCGAGCTTGGTGAGCGTCGAGGAGAGGGAGTTGCACGGGTGCGCAGCATCGCCGACGTAGGCGAAGGTCACGCCCTCGAGGGTGCCCGCCTGCTCGAGGATCGTGAAAGCGTCACTCAACGACTGCGCGGGGTGGCGGTCGTTGTCCATGCCGTTGAAGACCGGCACGGTCGCGTGGCGCGCGAGCTCGTCGATGGTCGCGTTCTTCTTGGAGCGGATCTCGATCGCGTCATTCATGCGCGAGAGCACCGCCGCCGTGTCGGCCACGGTCTCGCGGCCCGGGAGGTGGATCTCGCCGGGGCGAAGGTACAGGGCGTTGCCGCCGAGCTCGGCGAAACCGTTCTCGAAGCTGACGCGGGTGCGGGTCGAGGACGCCTCGAAGATCATCGCGAGATGGCGGCCCGGAAGGAACGGCGTGAGGCGCATCTCGCCGCGGAGCTTCTTGAGGTGCACGGCGAGAACGAGCAGGTCCTCGAGTTCCTTGCGCGAGAAGTCGAGGTCGGTGAGGAAGTTCCGACCTCTCAAGTACCTGAGCCCGGGCAGTGTACCGATGTCCACGAGGACCTCCTGTTCCAGCCGCCATGAGCGGCTGACCGCTATGTCATGCGGAGCCGCTTCGGCCCAGCACTGTTGCCGTGTGATGAGACGACCGCCTAGCAGGCGTCGCCGACGGAGATGCTGGTTCCGGCCTCGCCGGCGACGATCAGCTCGATGTCCTCCAGGCTGCCGATCGCGGCGCGGTTGCCGGTGCTCCTCGCGAAGCGGCAGGCCGCGTCCACCTTCGGGCCCATGGAGCCGGCCGCGAACTCATGGCGGTCGAGCTCATCGGGCGTGACCGAACGCAGCAGCGCCTGCTGCGGCGTGCCCCAATCGGTGCAGACGCCGGGCGCGTCGGTGGCCATGATGAAGATGTCCGCGCCGAGCTGGCTGGCGAGCAGCCCTGAGGCCAGGTCCTTGTCGATCACGGACTCGGAGCCGACCAGGGTGCGCGTCCCGTCAGGCAGGTAGGCGGTCGGGATGCCGCCGCCCCCGGTGCAGATGACGACTGCGCCCTTCTCGACGAGCCACTTGATGGGGTCGAGCTCGAAGATCTGCTTCGGCTCGGGAGAGGCGACCACGCGCCGCCACAGCTCCCCGTCCATCTTGAAGGCCCAGCCCTTCTCGGCCTTGAGACGATCAGCCTGGTCCTTGGGGTACTGCGGCCCGACGAACTTGGTGGGGTTGTCGAAGGCCGGGTCCTTGGGATCGACCTCGGTCATGGTGAGGATCGTGGCGATCGGCTTCTCGAAGGGCAGCAGATTGCCGAGCTCCTGCTCGATCATGTAGGCGATCATGCCCTGCGTCTGGGCGCCGAGCACGTCGAGCGGGTACGGCTCGACCTCGGTGTAGGCGGCCGCCTGAAGCGCCAGAAGGCCCACCTGCGGGCCGTTTCCGTGAGCGAGCACGAGGTTGTACTTCTCGGCGATCGGAGCGAGGGCCTTCGCCGCGATGCGCACGTTGCTGCGCTGCGCCTCGGCGGTCATCGGTTCGGAGCGCTTGAGCAGGGCGTTTCCGCCAAGGGCGACAACGATCGTCTTCTTGTGCATCCCACATCACCTTCGGGTCTGTTCTCAGCCGCATCGTCCGCGCCGAACCTCGGATAATTTCTTTGTCCGTTCGGTCAAACAAACCGTAGGCGCTATAGTGACAGGTGTCAACACTCGAGCGGACGAGAGGCGATCTCATGACCGGCGCCACGCCGAAACGAGGACCGGGGCGGCCGCGCAGCCGCGAGAGGCTGCTGCAGCTCCGCGTCCAGGACCCGCTCGCCTCGCTCCCCCCCACCGCGACCAGACTGCTGGACGGCGCGCGCCGCATCCTGATGCGAGATGGCTACTCCGCGCTCACGCTCTCGGCCATCGCCGCGGAGGCCGGCGAGTCCAAGGCGAGCATCGGCTATCACTTCGGCAACAAGGACGGTCTCATCGTCGCCCTCGTCGACTCGCTCGTTCACGAAGCGAACCGTGGCCTCATCACCGAGACGCACCGCTACCCCATGGGGGAGCAGCGCCTGCGCGTGCTGATGGACGGCGAGCGCCAGATCATCGAGGACACCAGCAGCTTCGTCACGCTGCTCGAGATACTCCCGTACGCCATGCGACAGGAGTCCCTACGGCAGCGGATCGCCGAGCTCTACGTCGGCTACCGGGGAACCGTGCTCAGCGTGCTCGATGCGCAGGACGACCCCCATCGGGTGTCGCTGGCCTCGTTTGCGACGCTGACGATCGCTGTGGTCGACGGTCTGTCGATCCAGCACGGGCTGGACCCCGAGCACGTCGACGTGGAAGCAGCGACGATGCTGTGGCTGCAGATGGCGCGCTGCCTCTTGGGCGAGATCGGCCTCGTCGACGTCGGCTAGAAGACGCCTACCGCACGACCGCTCGCAGTATGGGAGCGAGCCCGAAGAAGAGCGGTGCCACGCCCGCGACCACGATCGCCACCGCGATGCCGACCGTCATTGCGCTCGCAGCGCCTCCGGCCCGGGCCGGCGCGCTCTCCTGCTCGGGCTCGTCGATGTACGCGGAGCGGATGACCGCCCCGTAGTAGCCGAACGAGACGACCGAGCCCAGGACACCGGCGATAGCGAGCCACAGGTATCCGCCGACCGACGCGCCCGCGAACACCAGGAACTTGCCCCAGAAGCCGGCGGTCAGCGGGATGCCGGTGAGCGAGAACATGATCGCGGCGAGCGAGAGCGCGAGTGCCGGCTGGCGACGCGAGAGGCCGGCGAGCCCCTTGATGCCGCCGTCCCACCCGGGGTCGGTACGGTGCAGCGCTTCCACCAACACGAAGGAGCCCGCTGCGGTCAGGCCGTAGAGGACCGCGAAGATGAGCACGCTCGTCGACCGTGTCCCGAGCGGCACGCCGACCAGCGCATAGCCGACCTGCGCGATGCCCGAGTACGCGAGCAGCCGGGCGAGCGATCGCTGCCGCAGCGCGGCGAGGTTGCCGAACACGATCGAGCACACGGCGAGGACCGCCACGACGCGCACGACGCGCTCCCCTGCCGAGCCCGTGACGGCGAGCGCGAGCCACACAGCGGCGGCGAGCGGCCCGACCTTCCCGGCCGACGCCAGCACTGCGGAGGCCGCCGGAGGAGCGGTCTCGTAGGCGTCGGGCATCCAGCTGTGGAACGGGAAGGCGCCCAGCTTGAACGCGATGGCGGCGAGCACGAGCACGAAACCGACGGCCATCGGGCCGTCGAGCGAGCCCGCGGCGACTCCGGCGATCGCATCGTAGTTGAGGGAGCCACCCGTGCGGCCGATCAGCGCGGCGGTGCCGAGGACGAAGACCACGGTCGCGACCGAGCCCTGGACGAACCACTTCATGGCGGCCTCGCGTGCGCGGTCGGTCCCGCCGAGCGCGACCAGCCCGTAGCCGCACAGCGCCAAGGCCTCGATCGCCAGGAAGAGCACGCCGATGTCCGAGGCGGCGGCGGCCAGCGCCGATGCGGAGGCTGCGAGCGTCGCCAGCGCGGTCACGCGCGAACCGGTCCGATCGACCGAGAGCGAGCCCGCGCAGCCCGCGAGCGCCAGCGCCCCGAGCGCGAGGCACACCGCAGGTGCCAGAGAGACGACCCCGCCCGAGCGCACGCTCGTTCCCGCCAAACCCGTGGCGACGATCGACCAGGACGCCACCCCCGCGCCGACGACGAGCAGGGAGATGGCGGCGATCACGGCGGCGAGCCGGTGGTCCCACGCATCGAAGAGCATGGCGAGCACGGCTCCGGCAACACCGAAGGCGGCGGGTGCGAACGGAAGGAACGTCTCCATCGCTACCCCCTCCCCAGCGTCGCCGCGAGTGCGCGCATGACGGGAGCGGCGACGCCGCCCACGAACGACGGCCAGACGCCGACCGCGACGATCCCGACGACGAGCGGCAGCGCCGCCGCGAGGTCGATCGCATCGAGGTCGTGCAGGCGCGCCCATTCGGGCAGCGCCGGCCCCTGCGCCACGTGACGGATGGCGCGCAGGCCGTAGGCGCCCGCGACCACGACGCCGAGTGCGACGAACGCCATCCACCAGCCCCAGGCGGTGAAGCCCTCCAGCATGGTGAGGAGCTCGCCCGGGAAGCCGGCGAGGCCGGGCAGGCCGAGGCCGGCCAGCGAAGCGAAGATGAAGATCGTGCTCCACAGCGGGAGGGTCGCCATCAGTCCGCCGAGCCTCGCGAGCGAGCGTGTGTGCGTACGGTCGTAGAGCTGCCCGACGACAAGGAACAGCAGCGCGCTGATGAGCCCGTGGGCGATCATCACGAGCACCGCCGCCTGAAGCGCGAGCGGCGTCCCGACCGATATGGCGAGCACCACGAATCCCATGTGGGCGACGGACGAGTACGCCACGAGCCGCTTGAGGTCGGTCTGAGCGAGCGCCAGCACGGCGCCGTAGACGATGCCGATGATGCCGAGGACCGCGAAGATCGGCGCCGCGACGCGGGCGGCCTCGGGCGACAGAGGCAGCGCCAGACGCAGCAACCCGTAGCCGCCCATCTTGAGCAGCACACCGGCGAGCATGATCGACCCCGCCGTCGGCGCCTCGACGTGCGCGTCGGGGAGCCATGTGTGCAGCGGGAAGACCGGCACCTTGACGGCAAACCCGGCCACGAGCAGCCAGAAGACGAGCGTGCGGATCCCGGGGTCGAGCATGCCGGCGCTGAGCGCGGAGATCCTCAGCTCACCGGTGGAGAACGCGACGATCATCAGGCCGACGAGCATCAGCGCGCTGCCCGCGAACGTGTAGATGAAGAACTTCATCGCCGCGTGACGACGGCCCGAGTGCCCCCAGCCGCCGATCAGGAAGAACATCGGGATGAGCACGGCCTCCCATGCTGCGTAGAAGAGCACCAGGTGGTCGGCCATGAACACGAGCGTCACGGCGGCCTGCAGCGTCAGGAGCAGCGCGAAGTGTGCGCCCGGACGGTCCCCCACGCGCCAGCTGGCGAGCACCGCCACGACACCGAGCAGCGACGTGAGCGCCACGAGCGGGAGCGCGAGGCCGTCGAGGCGCAGCAGCCAGAAGCTGTCGGGCATGCCGGTCAGGCCGCCCGTGAGCGCGGCGTGGCTCGCACCCGTCATCGCGACGGCCACGGTAGCGGTCAGCGCGAGCTGCGCGAGCGAGACCGCGAGCGCCACGACCCGCGCCGAACCGGGGTTCCGCGCGCCGGCGGCCCACGCGACGAGCGCGCCGGCCAGAGGCAGGAGTGCAAGGAGTGTGAGGATCATCGGTTCATCTCACCAGCCAGACGACAGCCGCGACGAGCAGGACGACACCGGTGACCATCAGTGACGAGTACCACTGGCCGTCCCCGTTCTGGATGTCGGTCATCAGCGCTCCCAGTCGGGATGTCAGCGACGCCACGCCCTCGGCGAGTCCGTCGATCAGGAGGCGGTCGCCCATCGCGTCGGTGAAGCGGGCTGCGGCGGTGAAGGGTGCCACGACGAAACGCATGACCGCTCCGTCGACGCCCCAACCGCTGTGCGCGGCGCGCGAGAACGCGAGCCACACGGGTCGTGACGCGGTAGCACCGGTGGGAGCACCCGCCGTGATCCACCCGATGACGCCGCCGACCGCCGCGAAGCCGAGTGCGAGAGCGGCGACGACCAAGGAGAGCGACTCCGGTTCGGCGCCGAGCACAGTGGAGATGCCGGCTGCGGCCGCGCCGAGTCCCAGAGCGGCGACCGCCAGCACAACGAGCGGACCCGTCATGGTGAGCGGCGACTCGTGAGCGTGGGTCTCGCCGCGCTCGGCGCCGAAGAACGCGAGACGCGTGGTGCGGGCCGCGTAGCAGGCGGTCAGCGCGCCCCCGAGCAGCAGAGCGACCCCCGCCCACGGCGCGGTGTGCAGCACCGTGGTGACGATCGCGTCCTTGGAGAAGAAGCCGGCGGCCGGGAAGACGCCCGCGAGCGATACCGCCCCGGCGATCCAGACCGCCGCGGTGACCGGCATGCGCTTGCGCAACCCGCCCATGAGCGCGAGCTCCTGCGTGCCGCTGCCGTGGATCACGGAGCCGGCGGCGAGGAACAGCAGCGCCTTGAACGCCGCGTGCGTCACCAGGTGGAACATGGCGACCTGCCAGGCGCCGACGCCGAGTGCCGCGAACATGAAGCCGAGCTGGCTGATCGTCGAGTAAGCGAGGACCTTCTTGATGTCGGTCTGGCCAAGCGCCGCGCCGGCGGCGCCGAGCGCGGTGATCACGCCGAGCACAAGTGCAACCTCGCGGGCGGCCGGGGCAGCGGCGAACAGTGGCCACACGCGCGCGACAAGGAAGACGCCCGAGGCGACCATCGTCGCCGCGTGGATGAGCGCCGAGACCGGCGTCGGGCCCTCCATGGCATCGGGTAGCCAGATGTGGAGCGGGAACTGCGCGGACTTGCCCACGGCACCGGCGAGCAGCAGCAGCGCCGCCGCAGCCGCGACGCCGGGCGCGAGCGCCGGGACCTTGGCGAAGACGGCGGAGAGCTCGAGTGTGCCGGTCGCGTTCCACAGGACCGCCATGCCGAGCAGCATCGCGGCATCACCGATGCGGGTGACGAGGAACGCCTTGCGTGCCGCCTCCGCCGCCTGCGGCCGGTCGTACCAGAACCCGATGAGCAGGAACGAGCACGTGCCGACCAGTTCCCACCCGACGAACAGCGTGATGAGGTCCGCTGCCATCACGAGGACCGCCATCGCGGCAGTGAAGAGGCTCAGCAACGCGTAGTAGCGGACGAAGCCCTTCTCACCGTGCATGTAGCCGATCGAGTAGACCATCACGCACGCGGCCACCGTACCGACGACGAGCAGCATCAGCGCGGCGAGCGGATCGGCGTCATAGCCGACGCGAAGCGCGGACGTCCCGGCGCGCAGCCAGGTGACCGACCCGGAGGCCCCGCCGCCGAGTGACGCGACGCCCACGGCCAGCATCGTCAACGGACCGGCGAGTGCGATCCACGCCGAGGCGCGACCCCACACGCGCACGCCCGCGGCCAACAGCCCGGCGAGGGCGAGCGGCACGAGGACCGCGACGTAGGGAGCCTGCGCAAGCGCGTTCACCCGCGCACCTCCGTGATCTCATCGATCTTCGTGCGTCCGCGCCGCACGAGTGCGACCAACAGCGCGATGCCGATGGCCGCCTCGGCGGCGCCCACGGCGAGGACGATGAGCGCGTAGCCCTGCCCGGCCGGAGCGGCGTGGCCCGCGGCGGCGTACGCGACGAGAAGCAACGATGAGCCGCCAAGCATCACCTCGACCGAAGCGAGGATGGCGACGAGGTCACGTCGGGTCAGCACGCCGTAGAGGCCGATCGCGACGAGCAAGCAGGAGAGCACGAGCGTCGTCACTCGTCACCGCCTCCTATGGAGAGCACGATGGCCAGAACGATCCCGAGGATGACGACGACGCCGATCCCGATCATGGTCACCGGTCCTCGCCTCCCCCGACGATGGCGAGCGCGGCGGCGAGCGCCACGAGCAGCAGCACGCCGACGATCTCGAAGTGGGGCAGCCAGGGACCGAGCAACGCCGCGGCGGTCCGCTCGACGCTCACGCCCGACACGGGCAGCGACGCCGGCGGAGAGGGACGCAGCGCCATCACGAGAACGAAAGCGAGCCCGGCGCTGACGGTCGCGGCGGCGGGGTCGAACCTGCGCGCGATCGCGCGCCCCTCGGCATCGCGCCCCATGACGGTGATCGCGAGTAAGAACAACACGAGCACGCCGCCGACGTAGACGAAGATCTCGGCGACTGCCAGCAGCCCGAAGCCGAAGTAGGCGTACAGCCCCGCGATCCCGAGCAGGAAGACTCCGAGCGCAAGGATCAGCCGCGTCATCTCGCGGACCGTGATCACGGCCACGGCGCCCGCGAGCGTGAGCGCGGCGAGCAGCCACCATACGATCGTCGTGGTCATCTTGGCGCGCCTCCCTCGATCGGATCGCACGGGTGGGACTCGATACCGTCGCGCCCGGTCGCGCGGGTGGTGGCCCCGTCGCGCTGCATCTCTCCGACGTCGAAGAGCGCCAGTTCACGGTGGTAGAAGCTCAACTCGTACTGGCCGGTGTGCGTCAGCGCGCCGGTCGGGCACTGCTCGGCGCACAGGCCGCAGAAACAGCACTTCGTCAGGTCGAGGTCGTATCTCGTGACGCAGCGGGCGCCGGGGGTGTCGACGCGCTCGACCGTGATGGCGTAGTCGGGACAGGTGCGGGCACAGAACGTACAGCCCACGCACACCTCCGAAGCGCAGCGCAGGCACCGCGCCGCTTCGTGCTGCGAGTCGGCCACGGTCATGCCGGACTCGACCGGCCGGAAGTCCTTCACACGCTCGACGGGCGGCTCCATGGTCATCGGGGCGCGCCACCGCTCGGGCTCGACGCCCTCGAGCGAGGCAGGCGCGTGCTTCTCGAAGACCGGGACGGGGCGCGGCGTGCGGTCGGCCGCGATGTCCTTTCCCTGGAGGAAGCGGTGGATCGAGTCTGCGGCCTCATGCCCTGTCGCGATCGACCCGATGGCGGAACCGGGCCCCGTCACGACCTCGCCGCACGCGAACACTCCGCGGCTCTTGGTGGTGAAGAGCGTGCCGTCGACGAGCAGGTTCCCACGCTCGTTGAGGGCCACATCCGTGCCCGCCACGACCGGCTCGAGCACGCTGGCCTGACCGATGGCGAACACCACGACATCGCACTCGAGCAAGTGGGTGTTCTCCCCCATCTGAGGTGAGAAGCGTCCTGTCTCGTCGAACACGGACAGGCACTCCCGCACGCGAAGTCCGACGACATGCCCGTTCTCGACCTCGACACTCTCAGGGCCGACCGAGCAGGTGGCGATGATCCCCTCGTCAAGCGCTTCCTCGACCTCCCAAGGATGCGCCGGGACCTCATCCATCGACTCGAGCGACGCCAGACGCACCTCGGTCGCGCCCACGCGCAGCGCGCAGCGGGCCACGTCGACGGCCACATTGCCGCCGCCGATCACGAGAACGCGCTTCCCACGCACGCCCGCCTCGTTCTCCCAGTTGGCGGAACGCAGGAACTCGAGCGCCCCACGCACGCCCTTCGCGTCAGCGCCCGGGATCGGCAGGATGCGGCTCGTCTGAAGCCCGGCGGCTATGAGGACGGCATCGAAGTCACACCGCAGGTCGGCGAGCTTGACGTCGCTGCCGACCTCGACCCCGCACTTGAGCTGCATCCCCATCGTCACGAGATCGTCGATCTCGGAGTGGAGCACCTCGCGGGGAAGGCGGTACGCCGGCACACCCGAATACAGGGCGCCGCCGGGCTTGTCGTACTTCTCGTAGACCGTCACGGCGTAACCGAGCCGCATGAGGTCGAGTGCGGCCGCCAGCCCCGATGGACCCGACCCGATGATGGCGACGATCTTCTTCTGCGTGACCGGCAGCGGCTTCACCCGCTCCGCACGCTGGGAGGCGTACGCCTCGTAGGAGAAGCGATGCAGCGGCCGGATCGCGATCGGAGCGTCGTAGCGCGCCCGCGTGCACGCGCCCTCACAGGGATGGTGGCAGATGCGCCCGAGCACACCGGGCATGATGTTGCGCTCGCGCACCAGTTCGTAGGCCTCGGCGACCTTCC
>Ga0209125_1003490_pt1 | contig 10745 bp, 18 predicted proteins | sample BarGraIncub1131A_FD_184503 | JGI IMG/M metagenome (GOLD analysis project Ga0209125, IMG submission 184503) | Arctic peat soil microbial communities from Barrow, Alaska - Barrow Graham LP Incubations 11-31A (SPAdes) (version 2) | ecosystem: Environmental > Terrestrial > Soil > Wetlands > Peat... | reverse complement strand
CCGGGCAAATGCTGTCAGTGAAGCCGACAAGCTGATCGCCAACCGGATTATGGGCGTGATCCGCTCCATGTTGAATAAGGAGCGGGAAACTTCCCGTTTTGAGTACAGCGAGGCGAGAAAGCAGTATTATACCGAGCAGATGATCTATGAAATTTTGATGATGCTTGAACAGAACGTAACGGCGCTGAATATGGATTACGACGACCACGACAAGGCAATGGGCACCGAGCTTTCCAAACTGGCAAAAAAGGAATGGTATTTAAGGTACAAGGACAAGGGCATGGAGGTGTAGCGTCTCCATGCATTGTAGTTAGCATTCGTTCTATTTAAAGAAAGAAAGAAAGGAAAATGTGTCAATGGAAATCCCAACCACCTATAAAAGAAACGGTACGGTCATACCGCTGTCTGGAAAACCGCACGGGGTCAATGTACCGGAGCCTGCCCCGTACCGTTTCCCTAAAGGGCATCCCTGTCATGGCTGCCCCTTTATGCTCGGATCGACGGTGCCGGGCTGCATGTTCCCCTCAAACAGCGGCAAATGTTTCCGGTATAAATATATGAAGCGAAGAAATCAGGCCCCGGATATCAATTGATTTATTGGAGTGATGATTTTTGCGAGGAATGAGCGAACCCCTCTATCAAGCGTTTGTTGGACGGGCTTACAGGCTCGGCTATACGGCGGTCGAGCCGGAGGACAAGGCGCAGAAAACAGAGTTTTATAAAGAAAAGCAGTACATATGCGACCTTATGCCAAACGGCGCAATTCGTTATATGTCCGGCACGGGCGTTGATAACGATGTGCAAAAGCTGACCGATCTTCTATTGAGCATGAAGCCTGCCTATTCCCTGTATGCCGACGCCGCCTATCTGCAATGCGACGGCGTAAAAAACTATAAGCTGCTATGTGATTTTAGCGACTATCTGCTGGCTGCGAATTTGAGCAAAGACAACGAGTTATCTTTTGTGACATGGCGCTATGAATATAGCCGCGATAGCGTCGTCCTCGGCCATTATTTCAACACCAATTATGAGGCAGCAAAAGAGGACTTCGCTGTCCGGTGCGGCCTTGTGGACGGAAGGAAAATATTTAACGAAGAAGAAATTCTCTACTTGGATACTGCTTGCGCTTTTGGAAATTACGGCGACTATTTAGACCGTTTAGAGGATAGTACGGCCAAGGAGGAATTCAAAAAACTTTTGGATAAGCTCGAAAGTCTGCTGCCGCCGGAACTTTTGGAACAAATACCGGAACCGGAGCAGGAGCAAGAGGATCAATCCGAAATGGAGGCGTTTTGATGCGAAGCAAGGTTGATTTTTATAAGCAGTTTTTTGAGCAGCTTGCAAGGCGGGGGTTTGAGGTGAAGCGTTCGGCTTCCTCCGATTACCTCGCGGATATCTATTACAAAAAGCAGCTTGTCGCTTTTTACACCAAAGCGGATACTGTGGAGAAAAACCCGTTTGTTTCGGTTAAGGACAAGGTTTTAAACCTTATCAGCGATACCGCAAAGGCAACGGCTGTAAAATCGGGCATCTGCTCGGAATGCCCATACACGGACGCCAATGAAAAGCTGCCTAACGGCTCCTATAAACTTACCGAGTATAACGGCGTAGTGCTGGCCTGTAAGTTTCACCAACTGTTTGACTACGTTTTTTCCACCTATTGCCTCGCGCCCGAAAATAATGAGCCGTTGCAGCGGCAGTTTTTCTATACCAAGGAGACTGCAACACAGGATTTCGCAGTGCGTAGCGGCCTTGTGGATGAAAAGGCGCTCTTTAGCGAAACTGATTTGATGGTACTGCACTCCGATTTGGTGAAACTGTCCCTGCTCGACAAAGATATGACCAATGACGAGGTGGTTTCAATCGGCAAAATGATTGAGCGTATCGAGGACATTGTACCTGAACTGAAAGACAGAGACTATGACTTTGACTTTGAAGAGGAATTCCGTCAGGACATGAACGCGGAAATTGGAGGCTGAAACATGAAAGACCGAAGAAACGCCACCATTGCCATAGCAAGGTTCCTTGCCTATAAAAACGATCTGAACAAGCGGCTTGAAAATATGACGGACGAGCAGTTTGCGGAGCACCCTATCGGCTTTGAGGTAGGCCAATATGTGGATGACCTAATGAAATATTGCTCCGAGAGCATGGTGGACACCGTACTCAGGCATCAGGAGGATTTAATTTTACGGCTCGGCGAGGACTATTTGAGTATCGTCGCGTTCATGCCGTATGCGAAAGGCGGTGAGGTATATGCCGGACGGCAGGCCGAACAGTAGTATTTGGGGAAATCTCATTACTTGCGGCGAGATTGCCATTGGTATTTACGAGATTATCGGCGACAAGAAAAAAGGCGTTATGATGTCAAAGGAGGACGCCAAAAAGATACTGCCCGAACCTGTCGCCGCTATGGGAGAGTCAGAGGGTGATAATCTCTGTTTCACTGACGATGGCCCAGGTGCCGCCGCCGTATCGGATGAACTGATACGGCAGGGAGTCGTTACTGACCCTGACTTTATCGCAAAACAAGATGCCCTAAAGCAGCTTGACGATGCGGAATTAGACACAGGATTTGAAACGGTCAACGAAATTGACCTTGAATTGGAATTGTGAGGTGACAACGATGAAACTTGCCTATATCACTTCCCCTTTAAGGGGGACAATTGAAGAAAACACAAAAGCGGCGGACCGTTACTGCGAATATGCGGCAGGGTGCGGCGTTGTGCCGCTTTCGTCATACAGGATGTTTACCGCATTTCTGCATGACGCCCTGCCCGCACAACAGGAACAGGAGTTACAGATGAGCCTCGAACTGTTAAGGCGGTGCGGGGAGTTGTGGGCCTGTGGGGACGAAATATCGCAAAAGATGCATGGCGAAATTGCATTGGCGGAAAATCTGCATATTCCCACCGTCTATGTGCTTGACCGCTACATTGAGGAAAACCTGAAAATCCGGCAGGAGCATGAACCGCTTGGAAAAGATGATTGTATTCCCCAAAGCTATAAAATGGACTACGAAAACAGGGTGTTGGTGCTGAACCCCGAATCACTTGCATTTAAGTACCGCAACGCTGAAAACAGCCTGTGGATCGCATATAACGGTTTCGGATGTACCTATGGCGCGAGGGGCCAGGCCGTCTTCGCAAAAAGCCTGTTTTCAGGGGAGCAAAGCCGATGGGAGCGCGCCGATTTCCTCGGTATTGCCAAACAGGAAAGCCTGAAACAGTGGCTTGAAAACACGCCGGTCAAGAATGAACAGACACAGGCCGCCCTATATGAAACGGAACGGGATGAGGCGATGGAGCTATGAAAACAAAGCCAAAGTTAATCCTCTGCGCTTTGATTTTCATGGTAGGCGGCATAGTCAATCTGTTTTTTTCAACTGCCTTACACGAATTGCTTTCAAGACGGATGACAGTTCTGAAACTGCTGCCCATCGGTCAATGCCTTGCTAGCCTCTTTACAAGCAAGCAGCATTTTTTGTTGTTTCTGTGCTTGCAGGGTTTTGTCATGGTCCTTTCCCTGCTTTATTACTTTACCAATCTGCGTCCGTATCAATCGGATTTAATGGAGGTCACGCCTGAAATACAAACACCGGTGGCTGTAGGGCAATATCAGCACGGATCGGCACGCTGGCTTAGAAGCGCCGAAAAGCGCAAAAGATTCCAGAGCGTGATAATCGATCCCAATAATAAGGTCATCAAGGCCCTGATGAACAGCGGCTATGATGATCTGGATTTTCTCAAAGCGAAAGAAAAAGAAGTGGAAAAAGCGGCAACGCCGCCCGAAACCGGGTAGCATTGCCGCTTTAATCTAGAAAGGGCCTATTCAGGTTTTTCATGCTGATATTCAATGACAAACAGGTTGTGGGGCAAATAGGTCACGATTGCTTCCTCTCCCCTATGAAGCGTAGGCCGCGATGTTGTAAAGTTATGATTGTTGAAAATGAAATGCCAGTTTGCTGATCTCCCGCTCGTCCAGTAGGAGCCGGTTACTACCCCATTTACAATAACTGCATTTCCTGTTATGGCTCTCGGCACATCTTGTATGTCCGGCACCACCAAAAATATAAAAAGAAAAACAGCCAAAGCAGCAACAAACACTGTGCTGATGATTCCGACAGCAACAGACTTAAACCCAAATACTTTTGGACTTTTTGAATTGAAAAACGGGAAGCCGTTTCTGTTTTGATATTTTGCCCCTCTTGTGATAGATACGAGCATAAACCCCGCTCCAACAGCAAACAGTACGGCAAGAAACAATTGAAGCACGAATAAGAAAAGAAATTCAAAGTATCGAAACGCAATCCAGAAAGAGCTTGCATGGTCCGCATCTACCGGATTTGAAAACCGAAAAATGGCATATAGGATGACAAGTACGATTATAAACGCGAAATGCTTCAATTTGAACCCGCGATTATTCCATCGTTTTTCTTTATAAACTTTATTCATAATTACACAATCTTTCAAACAGAGTATCGTTGCAGAAATGATAAACCGATTATATCACAACTGCAAGTCTTACAACAGGGATAAAACCCCGGACATTTAACTTCAGAAAGGAGGACTCATTTGAAATTTCATCCCAAACTGATTTCAAAAACCGATAAGAAACCTGATGACAATGCCGCCTTTGCTTTAGACAAGGGCGGCATTGTCATTGGCATGGAAAAGGAGGGCGATAACGAGCGTATTTATTATGTTGGCGAGGATAGCCATGTCCTGTGTATCGGCGCTACCCGAAGCGGAAAAACCCGCAACCTTGTGATCCAATCCATTTGCGTCCTCGGGCTTGCGGGGGAAAGCCTTGTCATGAGTGATCCGAAGGGGGAGCTTTACGACTATACCGCGGGGTTCCTTCGCAAACTCGGTTACGAGGTGTTGGCCCTCGATTTTAAGACCCCATCGAAGAGCCAGCGGTATAACCTGTTGCAGCCGGTCATTGATGCGGTCAACGCGGGGGACAATGACAAGGCCCAAATGCTGGCGTGGGACTTAACCAATAACCTTGTTGGGAAACCGGAGGGCGAAAAAATATGGACAAACGGCGAGAGCGCCGTTATTGCCGCCGCCATTCTCTGTGTGGTATGCGACAACAGGAATCGACCCGATTATCAGAACATTACCAATGTGTATTGGTTTGTGGCCGAAATGTGCAAAATGATCGGAAACAAAATGCCCCTGCTGGAGTATGTCAAAAAGCTCTCGCCCTCCCATCCCGCAAGGGCACTGCTCTCCATCTCCGACGTGGCCCCGAGCCGGACAAGGGGCAGCTTTTACACAAGCGCCCTCACCACGCTCCGATTGTTCACTTCAAAATCCATTTATGCCATTACGCATAAGAGTGATTTTGAGTTGCAGGACATTGGGCGGAAGAAACAGGCTCTTTTTATTATCCTGCCGGACGAAAAGACGGTTTTTTATCCGGTCGCGTCCCTTATCGTTTCCCAATTGTATGAAATGCTTGCCAATTTCGCGGATACGAGGGGCGGCAGGCTTGCGCAGCGTGTCAATTTCGTTCTGGATGAGTTCGGTAATTTTACAACGATCAGTGATTTTACAAACAAGCTCACAGTGGGTGCCGGACGCGGGATGCGATTCAACCTTTTTATTCAGTCATTCAGCCAGTTAAAGGAAAAATATGATGAAAACACCTCGGACACCATCAAGGCCAACTGTCAGACATGGGTGTATCTGCAAGCCGACGATATGGATACCCTGCGGGAATTCAGCGAGAAACTCGGGGCTTACACCACTTCGAGCTATCAACTATCGGCAAATCACGCGAAATATACCACGCCGTCAAGCTCCCAAAGTATAAGCCTCATTGAACGGAAGTTGTTGAACGTGGACGAAGTGCGCCGTATTTCGCGGCCCTATCAGATTGTCACATCGAGAACGCATCCCGCCATGATGTACTCGCCCGACCTTTCACAATGGTACTTTAATCAAATGCTGGGCCTCGGTGACGAGGAACATAATCGGATGCTGCGGGAGGAACGGGAGTTAAAACGTCCGGTAATCACCAATGTCAATGAGGAAATCGTGTTATGGAACATATGGGTCTACTATCAGAAGGACATCATGCGGAAGCTCCAGCAAAAAGCCGCGGAAAACAAGGGTGGATTTACATCCAATGAAAATGAGATGGACTAAGGAGGTACGTGTTTTATGAAATTCAAAGGATTACAGGAAAGGGGCAAAAGGCTTCTCAGAAAAGTGGGTGTCGTCTCTGCAACGGCGGCGGTAACGATTCTGGCAGCCATGCCGGCCTATGCAGACGGAGTGCAGAGCAGCAAAATTGTTACCGGCACACAAAAGCTGATCGGCGACGTCACCACCTGGCTGATGGTGCTTGCCCCGGTTGTTTCGGGCCTGCTTATCATCTGCTTTTGTATCCGGCGTTCAGCCGCCGACGAAATCGATCAAAAAAAATGGAACAACCGCATTGTGGTTGCGATTGTATCCTGCATCGGCGCGGTGATCGGTTCGGCCACCCTCAATCTGATTATCGGTTACTACAGTTAGCGCAGAACGCGCGTAAACCATTCTGTAGGAAAAGACGGTGCATAGCGCCGCCTTTTTATTATTCCAATATTTATAAGGAGGATTTTACTGCATGAAAAACCTGATTCAAAGGGCGCGGAACAAGGCGCTATCAGCCGCATATTCTGCACAGTCAAAAGCATTGAACGCCTGCGGCAGAGCAAAAGCCGCCGTTTCCAACCGCGAAGGCCAGGGAGCGCTCGACACGGCAGTAACCGTGCTAATCTCAATCGTACTCGGGGCGCTTATCCTCGCCGGCCTGTACCTCATATTGAATGGGACAGTGCTTCCCTCAGTGACAAACAGAATAGAGGATATGTTTAACTATCAGGGTTAAGCGGCAGGCCGTTCCTTCCGCGCAACTGCGAGGCAATACCCTTTTTGGGCGTTGCCCCGCCTAATTTTATTTAATGGAGGATTTTAATATGAAAATCGAGGCCGAAATCAGAACCATCTTTCAGGGCAACGAAAAACTGAAAGCTGCATCCAACCTTGTGATTGAGGATTGCTTCGTTGTAAAAAACGTGCGCGTCATCAATGGCAGTAAGGGCCTGTTTGTTTCCATGCCGGGCCGCAAAAATGCGGACGGAAAATATTCCGATATTTGCTATCCTATCACATCCGAGGTACGGGACCAGATCGACAAGGCGGTTCTGGACGCCTACCACGCCGCGCTTGAAAAGAATGCTTCGGCAGAGTAAACTTCGGCGGCATGAGCAGGCGGTACCCAACATAAATTCGGGGAGAGCCACGTTCAACGGCACTCCCCCTAAAGGGGGGACTGATGATTGGAAGTACTTTTAGTATTACTGATTGTGGCGATACTTAACGGGGCAATTGCCTACATTAACAGTCTGCTGACCGATATTGTGCCAATGGCGCTATACGCCGAAAAATATATGACTACCATGTCGGGCACTAATATTGCAGATTCACTTTACCAAATTCTCTTTGGTTTCGGTGTGTCTCTGATCGTACTTAAATTCCTTAAAAAAGGTTTTGAAACCTATGTGCTATGGAGTGACGGCGACGCCGACGAAGAGCCGCTTTCCCTGCTGACAAATTTTTTTAAGGCGCTTGCGGTAGCAATTTGCTTCCCCACTCTATATGGGTGGATGGCCGGGATCATAGAAGATATGAGCGATCAGCTGCTCAAAGCAATCGGAGCGGCCACAGACTACAACTGGCAGGCGTGGGTTACCGGCATTTCCAGTGCAGGCCTTGTGACGGCTATCTTCGGGCTGATCTTCATAATAGCTTATTTCATCCTGTATTTTCAATTTCTGATGCGAGGACTTGAAATTTTTATCCTACGTGTGGGCCTTCCCCTTGCCTGCGTAGGACTCCTGGACAACGACAAAGGCGTGTTTAAAGCATACATGAACAAGTTTTTTCAGTCCATGCTTGCCGTTGTCGTGCAGATCGCGCTCGCTAAGCTGGGCGTCGGCCTGATGCTGCAAATGCACGTTTTTTGGGGTGTCGCCTGTATGATACTGGCTGTCAAAACGCCTAAATTCCTGCAAGACTTTTTGATTACGTCGGGCGGCAGCGGCGGCGGTGTCGTCAACAATGTGTACCATACCGTAAGGCTTGTCGGCATGGTAAAAAATCTGGCGAAGTGAGGCGGTGAATTCATTTGGTAACGATGGATGATATCTCAAAGGGCATCATCTTTCTTGTCCGCGCGGGAGCAGCCACAAGGTTTATTTACTGTATGATACGGCTGGCCGGTGCGGAGGATGACGCCGCAATGTATAAGAAACGGGCAAAAAACGTCGTCATCTTCTATATCATAGCCGAAAGCATCTGGCAGATCAAAGATTTGGTACTATACTACTACCAATGACACCTAAATTATATTGATATCATACGATAATTATGATACAATAACGGTATAATAAATGTATAGGAGGATGCACTATGCAGATAAAATCGTCAGCAACACTCAGAAATGAGTATGGGGTCATTTCCTCACTTGCCCACCAATCGCAGGAACCGATTTACATTACCAAAAACGGCGAAGGTGACATTGTGGTAATGAGTATTGAGGCTTTTGAAGACAGAGAGCGGATTCTGGATCTCAAGGCAAAACTCTTAGAAGCTGAAATGTCCCGCATTGCAGGAGAGCCGACCTTTACGATTGAGGAAGCGAGAAGCCGGCTAAAGGAGAAATACGACAATGCCAAAGCATAAAGTCGTTATTCTGACGCCGGCAATGAAAGACATTGACCGGATAGCCGATTATCACCTGATGTTGGTGGGTCCGCAGTCCGCCGAAAAGATAACGGATAAACTGTTTGACACCATTTCGATGTTGAAAGATCACCCATTTGCAGGAACTGAATTTCTTGAACCGGCTTTGCAAAAGCAAGGGTACAGAAAGCTGATTTGCGGCGATTATGTTTCTGTTTACAAGGTGATTGATGATACGGCCTATATTTATCGTGTCGTTCATGGCGCTACCAATTACCCTAAATTGCTCATCTAAACCGCATGGCACTTCAAAGCACCTGATTGAATTTTCAATCAGGTGCTTTTTTTGTCTTTTTTGTCCCTAAAACAGAGAGGATGATGTTATGGACGAAAAATTGTATATCCCTATGGGAGTAAAAACCGAAACCGAGTTGTTCCCCGGTTTTGGGAAAAAACAGCTTGCGCAGTCTGCAATCGGAGCACTTGGCGCGGGAGCTGTCTCGGCGCTGGCCTGGGCTCTTTTGCAAAACGTAACCATTACCGTTATCGGTATTCTGATCGGCATTATCGGTTCGGTAATGATGACCACCAAAGACCAAAACAATCTTTCGGTGGTAGATCAGGTGCAGAATATGGTGAGGTTTACAAAAAGCCAAAAAATTTATCCGTACCGTTACGGTGACGAATGGGGATTGCATTGAAACCTCCGGCAGTAATTACACAGGAATGAGGTAATGGAAATGAACAGGACGGCTAAATACATAGTCTGCGGCAAATTCCGTCTGACGGGTAACGCGAAACTCCTGTATTGCTATCTCACGGATTCCGTCAATAGCAGACAGCAGCTTACCATGTCATCCAGAAAAATAGCGGCTGTTATCGGCGTTTCAAGGTCTGCCGTCAGCCGGAATATGCACCTGTTAGAGCGGAGCGGGCTGATTGACATATCCCCGCAGTTCACGATTGACGGTGGCAGAACGGCAAATAAATACATTTTGAAGTAAAGGAGGCTTAAATTTAATGTCGGGAAAAGACAAGGTTTTAGACATGATTGATGCCGAGCTCTCGGAGCTTGAAGAAAACACACCTTTTCTCAAGCGTGACGGAGCATATTTCAGCGAACTGCAAATAAAAACGGCTTTCCGCAATGTCCTGTATAATACGCCGCTCTCCGAAAAAATTGCGGGACTGCTTCTGCAAAAGAACGACGTACTCCACGACATACTTAATTATTGGGTGGGACTTACTTCTGAAAAACGCGGGTCAGATCGGGATGATTTTTACGAGGTTTCAAACAGATACTTGGAAAACCTTGATCTTACGGACAAGAACGACCGCTTATTCAAGAGGGCAAACGGGGAATATACAGAGTTCATCGGGGCTTTAAGGAAGAAGTCCCCGGAGGATATTATCGATGCTGCCTATGAGATTGCGATAAAAAAGGATATTTTGCTCATGTTTGAAGAGAACAGATTGCCGGCGAAACAATTGAGCATCCTGCTTACGCTTGAAATGCCATTGCGGGGCATATATGATGCATGGACGTACAAGGGTTGTCCCTACATGGATAAGCTCCAGAATACGATGACCGAATTGGTTGACGAACAGGAGGATCACCTTGTCCGGTATCAATATGACCGGGATGGAAAAATACCCGAAACATTGCGGGAGTATTATGCAGAATATGAAGAAGCGGAATATGGAGAAGCTCAGGAACCCGGAGACGGTTTGGAGCCATGTTAGCGGTCATGGGAATGAAAGGCATATTGTTTGCAGCATTGCTTATTATGGCGGCTGTATCCGATATACGGCGGCGCGAGATACCGGACACGATTTCTGTCCTCATTCTTATATCCGGGCTTTGGGGGATAAAACCTATTCCCGCCGTTTTGGGGCTTGTGATAACAGGAGCGCCGTATTTGTTTGCGGCACTCCTGTTTTGCCGGAGGAAGGACTTTGCCATCGGCGGCGGGGATATCAAGCTTATGGCTGCCTGCGGTTTTG
>Ga0209125_1003489_pt1 | contig 10748 bp, 10 predicted proteins | sample BarGraIncub1131A_FD_184503 | JGI IMG/M metagenome (GOLD analysis project Ga0209125, IMG submission 184503) | Arctic peat soil microbial communities from Barrow, Alaska - Barrow Graham LP Incubations 11-31A (SPAdes) (version 2) | ecosystem: Environmental > Terrestrial > Soil > Wetlands > Peat... | reverse complement strand
GTCTTGTCGCCTTTGGTATTTTTCAAGCATTCTGAACAGCTTTTCTTATTGCTTCCGAAGAATTTTGTTCCATCTATAGCGGCCACCATATATCCATCAATGGTACCGTTTTCAAAAACCTTATTTTCAACTGCAGTTTTCACGATGTGTTGATTTATTTGTTTTAGTCCGTCTATATCCATGACTTTTAGTGTATCTCTGACATCAACCTGCGGAAGCTTTGTTCCTCGGGGAAATAGTTTACTAAACTCATTATTTTTTATCATGAAATTTAGTTCATTAAAGCTTCTTATCCTAAGCAAAAAACCAAATAGCACAGGCAAAATTACTTGACCTGTGCTATAAGTTGGGTTAACTTTTCCGTCAGACAATTTATTCAAACCACGATCAACATGGCATACCTTCTTCATATATTTCACTAGTTTTGCAAAGTAGTTATTTCTCATTTTGCCCTCTCTTCTCTTCTTATTTTAGCAGAAAGGGAGATTTGACAGAAGCGGAAAAGCTCCGAATTTGATACACTTTTGAAACCGGTAAAAATACCAGTGAAATCAATGGTATGACTGTGCCAGAGGCTAAAGTGCTGGTCCCAAGTCATTAGCTACCGGGCAACTGATAAACATTGGATTGCGAGATGACCTTATGTATGCTGTCTGATAACTTGACCTGTATTTCTAACGTACTTGATTTGCCAATGAAACCGTATGGCAGATAGGCTGATACTCCGCTAGAACTAGCAGGCTTCGTTTCCAGCAACTTACCATCCATGTAAACTTTGTCATTTACCACAAAATTTTCACCTTGGATTGTGATAAAACCGTTTGCAATCACCGCATTGGTGATTTTTGGCAGTGCGTCCCCTTGGATATAGCCGGTGTTCATTGGGGCCTGATGACTTGGTTCCAGTAGATCAGTAAAGTTTTTACCAAACATCAAATCATATTGCAGTAGTTTATATTGGTCCACTTCCGTGGACGTTATTTTTTCTTGACTTGAATAATCTTGTTTCATGACGACGTCCGAACCGTTTTTCATCAAATTCGAGAGAAAGTCGGTCATCGGGCTACCAGCTTTTTTTGCAAGTTGCATCGCGTATGTTCCCATAAAGTTGGCCGATAAGTTTAGGGTCTGCTTGGTTGTCGAAAAGTTATTCCATGTTACGAAAGGAACACTGTGAAGCTTTAAATAATCCTCATAGGTGGTGTCACCAGCGACAAAGCCGGCATCTTTATAGACACTATAGCCGTCACCCAGCATCGGCAAGTGATCACCATAGAAGATGACTTCTGTAGGCTCATTACTTTGTTTTAAGCCTTCAATTAATTGTTGGAGTGCTTGATCAACTTCTGAAACGGAATTAGTATAGTTTTCTAAAATTGCTTGAGAAGCTGGGCTTAAAGTGCTTCCACTGACCGTAATTTTGTTCTGCGAATTCAGAGTACTAGAATACGGGCCATGGTTCTGCATTGAAGTAGCATATATGAAGTCTGGCTTATCGGTGACTTTGACTTCAGCAAGGATTTTACTAGTTAGTTCAGTATCGAGGATATATTGCCCGTTTGTTTTCGGACTATTAAAGAACTCTTTACTGATGAATTTATCAAAACCTAAATTCTTGTAAACCTCGTTTCGATTGTAAAACCAGTTGTCATAGGGGTGAATCGCTGAAGTGGCATAACCTTGTTTTTGAAGAATTGACGGTAGGGCCTCAATCGGCTTGTTAACATATTGAGAATAAGCAATCGAGCCATCGGGTAGAAACTGCGTAGACAATCCAGTCAAGGCTTCAAATTCCGTATTAGCTGTCCCACCACCATAAACTGGCGAGAGCATGATTCCGCTGGTCTGAGATTTCTGCAGAGAATGAAAAAATGGCATGGGATCTTGGCTAAACGACACATTCTTCATCAGAGTTGGATCCCAAAATGCTTCACTCATCACGAAGATAATGTTGGGCTTAAAGTTAGGGTCCTGTGCATAGGTTGCTTTATTTCCTTCAATGACCTGCTTAATGGCAACTTCCTGGTAATTAGCAGGCTTCGCCACCTTAAGATATTCCGCATTAAGGGCAAAACCAAGCATCATGCCATTTTCTTCGTAGTTCATCTTCTGGCTCAAATTGTTTAATTGGAGTGCAAAAACATTTTGAATCGGTCCAAAGGCTGTGTAAAAGACGGTTAGTAATGTTACGGATGTCAGGAATACTGCAGTTTTCTGAGGCCACTTGTATTTTTCTCGTGGTGTAAACTTCAACATAAGCACAATCAGGACAAGCGCCCCAATGGTAATTAGCGCCATCCAAAGATAGACATATTTAAAACGATTAGATATCTCAAGGGCTTCTTTGGCTAGAGAAAAATCCGCAGGTAATAAAGGGGTGCCTTTAATAATGAGCTTTTGTTGACTGATATAACCCAAAATAGAAAATATGCCAAATAAGATACTGCAAATAACCAAATAAGCTTTACGGGGTAAGCCATAGAAGATATTGATGATTCCAAACATTAATATGTAACTCACAAGGAATTGTGTAGGATATTCTAGTACCCAGGCGTATGCACTGTATAAATCACCATTATAAAATATCTGTAGTGCCAATAAAGTAACTAAAGGGATCATTAACAATAAAAAGATATTTATGGACTTCAATACCTGCCTCTTTAAAAATAATCTCATATTTTTAAAACATAACCTTTCCTGTTCAAAGAGTTATCTAAATGAATACTTCGACTATATATGAACTGCAAGTCCTTATATTAATAATAATCTAAACTTGTTAACGTTTTTTGACCCCAATATGTGGAATTTGTTAAGATTTATGGTGGAAAAATATGAAAATAAAAAAGGCCCCACCGAAACGATGAGAACTAAATGATTAAAAGTGTTGGTTGAGCTTTATTAGGTATGTAAAGCTAACACAACATTTCTCTCAGCAGATCCATCCTCCAGAACATAAGCATTCAGAGGTGTGAGTATTGTCGCCGAAAACTCCCCATCAGTATTCACATAGTTGAGTTCATAGGCTTCTCCATAGATTTCCGATTGCTTCCGCAGATTGATATTATGCTCTTTATCCCAATGGCTCGTGTTTTTATCAATAGCAGCTGTGATTGTTGATTCATCTGACTTTGAAATATAATTAACAGGTTTGCCTAGAATATATCCTGTTTCATTATCCACGAACTTGCGAGGGAAATTGAATACCAATCTCATATTGCTCCGGCTGTCCTGCATCTGGTAGCTTTTCAGGATTGAGTGGTTGCCTTCGTAGTAGTCCTTGTATTTCTGTTTTGCCAGAGCGTTATTGTTAAGTTCATTGAGGCATTCTAATATTAAGTTTTCATTTGTGTTCACACATGTCACGACCTTTCTCAAAATGGGCATGGAAAAAGCCCATACCGTTTTGATACAGACTTTCAGCTATAACTTTTTCTAAATTAATTCAATTTCTTTGAAAATATTTCCATCTAGGTCTTTGATTTTGAAGGCGTTTTCTTCTAAAATTCCATAGGTATTTGGATTGTTTTCCTTTGGAAATGTAATTGAACCCGGATTAATAATAAATATATTCCCTTTTTTCTCTAATTTAGGAACATGGGTATGTCCATAAATAATGGCATCCCCTTCCTTTAGCTTCGGTAAATTATCTTCATTATAAATATGACCATGTGTCAAAAATAAACGTCTACGATTATATAAAACTGTAGAATATGTTGACATCATTGGAAAGTCAATTACCATTTCGTCGACTTCACTATCACAATTTCCCCTTACTGCTATGATTCTATCAGCGAATTTATTCAGTAACTTAGCCACTTCTGCAGGGTTATATTCTATTGGTAACGGGTTTCTTGCACCATGATATAATTGGTCACCTAAAATTACTATATAATCAGCATTTTCTTCTTTGAAATTATCTAATGCCTTCATTAGATAATGTAATGAACCGTGTATATCCGATATGAAAAATAGCTTCATTTTCAAATCCCTCCAATTTATATGCTATTCAGTTCAAAACAATAAACTCCGATCATAAAATCTAATGCTCTTTACCCCTTCAACCAACTGAACAGCACCATAAAGGCTGTCTGGAGCATCATCATGTTTAGCTCCTTTGTTGTAATCCTTCACTTGGTTATTATACCTTATATTGTCAAAGCTGAATAGGATATGCCCCTTCTTTACTTCTGGTTCAAGAGATATAATTCTCTCATGTTTTTGGCCCCTACTTATTACTTCATCTACAGATGTGAATATCTTGTTCTTCCAGAGTTCCTCTTCAAATTTCTGCTTGATATAGCTCTGCGCTGCTGTAGTTTCGAATCCAATTTTCTCAACCGGATATTGCTGTATCTTTTCAATAGCTACCTGAAACAGATCATCGGGGAGTAATTTGTATATACTGCCATCAACAACATACTTCTGCTTAGTTTTTCTATGAAGGCCGAGAATTGTTATTGCTGAAAAGTCATTTCTTTTACCAGCTTTAATGGCAGGATCAATGTACATCACGAGTTCCATTTCTTCAAATCCAGGAAGCCTGTCCCAATATTGAATATCCCGAAATATGTAATCATCTGTGCTACGCGGATCATTCTGCATTTCTTTAAAGAAGGATTTGTCTCCCATAGATTGCTTCTTGCACATGAGATAATAGTAATCAAGATACTCTGACCACAATATTTCTGTTCCTTCCAGCATTTCCTCCTGATGGTCATAAAAAAAAGACTTGGCAGTTTTAATCCTGTCCAAGTCCAGTAGATCATTATATTTGGCTTCCCAGTCACTCCATAAATCGTCTCGTTCGGCAAAGCATATGACTGCCGCTTTCTTTATACTTCTGACCCCAGGGATTTTTCCCTTAAGCAGATCAGTCATCAGATCTTCCTCATGTAAACAAGTACCGACAACTAAAATATTTGTATCTCTAGTGCCAATTGGAATGACAACATCTGTAAACGTATTTTTAACTTGCTCACGCTTTGTTTCTGACTTTGCAGTATCATCCTTGAGCAGATCATCTAGCAAAACAAGCTGTGGTCTGAATTGCTTGAAATGTATGCCGCGAAGTGAGCCATCAATTCCACGAATCATTATACAGGCATCAATGCCACCCTTGCCCCTTACCCATATTTCATTATTGTTCCAACGGTTTCCTTTTTGAATACCGAAGTCTTCCATTAGCAACTCATTGTTTTCAAGCTCATCCTTAATCATATCAAGGAATGGTAAAGCAATCTGCTCAGTTGCAGATATGATCAATGTAAACTGAGATTTATTATAGAGCGTTGAATACAGAGGAAATAGAAAAGAGTTAATCGTGCTTTTGCCATGTTCCCTTGGTAATCCAAAAGCTTCAATTAACCCTTTGTTGTCCAACATATATTTCAGTTCCTCGAATAGCTCTAAGTGAAACTCCCCAAATCTACGATCAAAGTATTTGGGGAAGTAGCATAAGCTAAAAAATTCTAAATCCATCTCGCCAAGTAACTTTCGTAGCTCTGAAAATGAAAACTCCCCGACAAGTTGTTCAATCTTGTTCGGGGAGAAATATTTATTCAGATATTGCTTTAGCAGAAGGTTTTGGCGGTTATGGTCTGTTTGTATTTCCTGTGATGGCTGCATAGAGCCTCCTTCCCTTAATGACAATAGTTTTAAAAATGCTCATCTGGCACTGTGCTTAAAAATGATTTAAGGATTGTATCTCTTTGATTAACATCAGAATGGATATACTCAAATGCCAATGCTATAGTTTCTTTTATCTGCTCTTTTGGTAACAATCTTACATTCGGCGATGGTCTAAAATAAAGGTACATGGGCAATCCACCATTATTAGTTGGCAATTGGTACTCAAACTTCAATTTTTTTGCTCCGAGTCTTTCGTAAAAATTAATCCTTCGAATTTGATCTTCTTTACTAGCTTCATCTGTGCTAGGAATTTCCACTTCTAAGAATATACCTAAAATACCTTCTTGTTTTAATTCAGCTATTTTGTTAAATAATAGAGTACCATAGCCTGCATCTTGGAATTTAATATCAATAGCCATATAATCAAGCCAAAGAACTTTTTTATTATCATCATAAATGAAAGCATATCCAATTATCTCGTTAAAAACTTTATGCTTAGCAAGTAAAAGTTTATATTTCTTTTTAACCATCAACATCTCAAGGTGAGCATAATCCTTCCTCTCATCAGCCGCAAAATCTCTTTTAAATCTTGCATACACATCCTTTAAATCATTGACACTTCCCTCTAATATATCTATATCGTTTAATTCACCTGTAACAAACTTTTGATACTCTGGTTTAAACAGTCTCAAGTTATGCTTGAACCATGTATAATGTAATCTATTCTCTTCAAACATCACAGGTACCCATGTTTCTGAAAGTCTAAATCTTCCACTTTTGTCCTTTTGCCTGTCATAAATTGTTTCTACGAGATTCCAACACATATAAGCATATATGTTATATTTTCTCTTGAAATTATCTTGTGAATCCAGCTTATAGAACATCGAAGTTCTTTCGTAGTCTCTTAAATCTGGCTCGTTTAAAGCTAATTTTAATAATTCAACATACTGCTTGTCGATATCTAAATATGATGTATCGACTTTTGAAGCCTTATAAATATAATATGAAATAAGTACCGACATCAAAGCAAATATTACAGAAACTATGGCAATAACATTACTGAACATAGTACCTCCCAATTAATAAATTTTTGTATCTCTAAAAGCAAATTAGTCGATTATAAATCCTTCAACTATATTCTTATAATTATTACATAAAATAACAACTTAATATATAGTTTTCTAGTAAAAATATCACAAAATTTTCCATGCCATCTACTGCTGGGGCTATTTCAACACATAGAAGCACCCCTCCCATTGGAAAGGTGCATAAAAATAGAGCGGCTATCTTACCACTCCAAGGCTTCCAGAGCCTCTACCTTATCCTGTTCAGTTGTGACGGTGTATAAATTCGTTGTCATTATGCTTTCGTGACCTAAGATTTCCTGAATGGTCGTTATGGCTGTTCCTTCCTTAACCAATCTATATCCTAGAGAATGTCTGAGCCGGTGTGGGGTTACATCTACTGCCACTCTTTGCCCATACTTTTCAAGGATTAAGTTGATTGCGTTCCGTTTAAATGCTCCTCGCTGTCCTATTAATAGGATGTCACTATCATTTTCGGGTCTAGCATCCGCATAATCTTGGATTGCTTTGCGAACATCCTTATTGAGTGGCAGCGTTCTGTATATGTTTCCTTTGCCAATGACTCTGATTGAGCCTTTACGCTCGGATAATTCAATGTCTTGAAGCTTTAGATTGCATAGTTCACTCACCCGAAGCCCTGTGCCAAGCAGTATCTCAATGATGCATATATGAAGTGGATTGCGGTTTCGGTGTATCTCTGCTCGGAGTTTCCTTAGATCCTTTTCATCCAAGCCTTTATACTGCCGAGCCTCTCTACTCTTCACTGCCTTTATATTGATCTCATCAACGGTTGATCCGCAATCATAAAGCCATTTGCATAAGGCATTGACGCTTGCTACCTTCCTATTGGCTGTAACTACTGATTTATTGGTATTGAGCAGATGCTTCTTGTATCCAATGGCATCAAGTTGAATCAGTTTATCCATTCCGCAATCCGTTCTGGTTCCGAACCAATCCATAAAAACCTTGCTGTCCCGAACATAGCAGCTGATGGTATTCAGGCTCAGTTCCTTGTTTGTGAGATACTCCTCAAAACCGCCTAAATCAAGCATATATACACACCCTTTCTTACTAGGTGTGTCCATGTTACCTCTGTATCGCCCTGATAGCAACTGAATACATAAGACTAATTATGTATTCTATATGGGCTTATTTCGGGAACTTATAGGCTCATATAGGGCATTTATCTCCCACATTACTGACGACATAACATTATGCTTCAATTGTTCATTTACCAAAGTGATCATCCTCAATAAAACCTTCTTCAGTTTCTTCTATAATTTCCGGCTCTGGCAGAACAGCATCTTTTCCAACAATAGAATATTCTGCATCAATGACTTCTTCATTTATCATTTTAAGGAATTGGAGCTTCCTTTCTTCTTCCTGGCCCTTTGTATCAAATACAATCTCTTTCCTATCACCCCACTCATCCTTCTTACGGTTCTTTAGCCAGAAAGCTTGAGCAGTCGGGTTAGGGGGCATATACTTTTTGGTTTTCTCAATCCTTGTTCTTTTTTTTCCATTATGATCTTCTTCTAAAATTGTTTTGATTTCTTCATATTCAAAACCAAGGGCAGTTTTCAAAACAGCATTTTCTACACGGTTATCGATAACAGACTTGCCCGCCGTAACGATGTTATTTAGCTCATTATGTTCCTTCATATAAGTGTACCAACTGTCAGGACTTATGCTTAATAGCACACACATTTCTTCATTGGTTTTACCATCCATGCACCAGTCTCGAATCTCCGATAAACGTGGAAAAACATTGGTTAACCACTTCGTATTATTTTTACCTCTTGCTCCCATAATACCTCACCTCCCCCAAAATAAAAAGAGCCTTATTATAGGCTCTGAGCAATTAATCACTATTAACTTCTTCATTATTCACGTTGACAAATCTATACTTTAGTTTGCCTTCAATTGCGAAAAGCTTTGGTATCTCTCTCCTTAAAAAACCAACTCCATAGATGTTATCGACTGTATGTGCCTGTTCAATGCCAACTGTAATTCTATTGACATTGAACAGCGGATTGAGCTCTTTTACCTTACTTACACCCCGTACGATTGAATATTCTACGTCAGGGAATTTTATTACCTCTTGAATATCTATAGTTTTAATCAAGCTATTTATTTCTTTAAATATAACATTTTTAAAATTGACCATAGGGATATCATGATCACTCCACGAATAATTGGAATGTTCTCTCACATCTTTTGACAGGCTTGCATGTTTATTCGCCCAAATCATTTTATAAAGTGATTCTAAATCAACGCCTTTAATAATGTCTAGCAAATTAATGATTTTCAGTGCTAAGGTCTTAAGAGTTAAATCGTTGTATTCTACTTCTTTTGCCTTACCAAGCTCATCTTTAGTAAGGATTTGTTTATTTACCGCGACGTCATCTAAACTGCGGCATATATCACAAAATAATTCGGTTTCGGGATGTGAAATAATATAATCAAGTGTCGCCTTATCATTATTTCCTGTGTGCTTCAATTGTTCATTGAACTTTAAAATAAACTCTTTCACGCTTCTCAACTCCTCTTCACTACAGTTTACACAAGCTGAAGTATGAATTCAACCATAAAGAGTCTACCAGAAGCCCATCGAACAAATACCCCACTAATAAAAGATATCGCCTCACAAGCCAACGTGAAGCGATATCCCACCAATATACATCTACTATACAACAACCTTTTCAAATTCACTTCCACTCCTTAAAGCTGAATTACCTTCCAACTCTTCAAGCGGGACTTTCCTTACTGCTTTCACAATTATTTAAATAAATATCTCTAGAAAATGCTATCGAAATGAGCAATTATCTGCTCAACGATCCTGCGTAGTTTGGATTCATTCCATATATCCTTAACATTTATGTGACCATTCTTACTGCATCTATTTTTATAATCATCCAGTACAACTGCATACAAAAAGCCTCTTGCCCCCCCTTCATCTAATTCCTTCAATCTTTCCAAAATAATTCTATGTTTACTTCCTTTTATAAAACTATAATTAGTTCCTCCTGAACTATCATGTTTCCCCAATCCATACGATAGCATAATTGCATCAATCTGCTTATAATCCATAATGTCTACACCCCTCAATATCGGATATTACTGCTGCCAAATGTAATTATACATTGTTTTGGTAAATTATGTAATGTTTGTATGCAATGAATGCCAATCGTAATAATACAACCATAACGGCCGTTTACATGGTTTGCTCAAAATATCAGACAACGATCTGCTCAACCTTTAAGTCTGAGTATATATATTGCTGTCCTTCTCTTTCAATTATCACAGCATCACCATTGATTCCATCCTTATAGTTAATCCAGCGTTCAATGATAACCTGACAGTATTTCGGATCAAGCTCTGATCCATAGCAAATTCTATCTGTATTGTCTGATGCTAGTAAAGTTGTCCCACTGCCAAGGAAGGTGTCCACAACAATATCACCATATTTGCTGGAGTTCTTGATGATATATTCAATAAGTGGAATGGGCTTCATTGTAGGGTGGACATCATTGACCCTTGGTCTATCAAAATTCCATATTGTAGTCTGCTTCCTGTCACCATTCCAATAATGTGCGCCTGTAGGCTTCCAACCGAATAAAGCTGGTTCATGCTGCCACTGATAAGGCTGTCTTCCCATGACAAAAGTATTCTTTACCCAAATACAACATTGAGAATGTTTGAAGCCTGAATCAACAAATGCTTTCCTGAAAATCAGTCCTTTAGCATCAGCATGAAAAATATAACTACTGGCTCCATCAGCAGATATTTCATAAACTCTCTTGAACGCTTCAAGAAGGAAATTATAGAATTCCTCATCACTCAAATTATCATTTTGAATTGTGAGAGCATCTTCCGTCTTACCAACATAGGAAATTCCATAGGGAGGATCAAGTACAGTAAGTTTTGCCTTCTTCCCATCCATCAATTTTTCCAGATCTTCTACTTTAGTTGCATCACCGCATATCAACCTGTGCTTACCCAGCAGAATAACATATCTCCTGATTGAATAACTGG
>Ga0209125_1003488_pt1 | contig 10750 bp, 8 predicted proteins | sample BarGraIncub1131A_FD_184503 | JGI IMG/M metagenome (GOLD analysis project Ga0209125, IMG submission 184503) | Arctic peat soil microbial communities from Barrow, Alaska - Barrow Graham LP Incubations 11-31A (SPAdes) (version 2) | ecosystem: Environmental > Terrestrial > Soil > Wetlands > Peat... | reverse complement strand
AAAAACGTTCTTCCTCACCATTTGAGAGAAAAATATGTATTATACGGTTACGACTTTCAAAGTAAACCACGTCTCGCAAAGAGACTTTTCTGATTTCTTTATTATAATTAAACTGATAATAAGAGTTGCTTTCACCAATTCTGTGAAAAGCATCATTAAAATAAGAAGAAAACTTTTCTATATCCAGTGGTTTGGATAGAAAACGGAATGGTTCTACCTCAAATAGCTCTATCAAATAGTGTTCATAGCCCGAAATGTAAATAAGCAACACCGACCTATCCAGCTCCCGGATATGACGTGCTGCTTCGATACCATTTTCTAATTCCATTTCAATATCCAGATAAATTAAATCATACCGGTTTCCAAGACAGACATCTTCTTCTAAAGTCATACCATCAAAAAATACTTCCACTTTAATTTCAGTTGCACAGGAAAGAGCTTCTTTATACAGAAGTTCTTCAATTATACCTGTGAAATGAACGTCATCGTCACAAACTGCTATCTTCAGCATCTTCCTCACATTGCACCTTTCATTTTCTGATATATTCTCGAAACTCTACATTTGCAATTCTTCTATTTGTTCTATTCCAAATCCAATTAACTAAATGCCTTGAATACCAGTCTATAATGGCAAACAGATACCTCCATGACTTTTTTAGCGGAATATAAGTCAAATCAATACTCCAGATATGATTAGGATTGTCAATTTCTGTATTGTTTTAGCAAATAAGGATAGACTTTATTTTCCGGATTTTCCCTGCATGTATTCTGCCTTGGATTAATTGCCTGAATCCCTTAGCCTGCATATGATGCAGAACAGTCTTTCGGTCTGCCTGTACTGATAGACCCTCTATTTGAGCAGAGAGCTTCCCGATTTGTTTGTAAAATTCTTCGATTTTGACCTTCTTTTCTCTAACCAGGGTAATCGACTTTAGCAGGCTTTTCAAAGAACAGCCCGAAGTGATTTACAGCATCTGTTTTCCATCTGGTCAGCATATTTGGATGGACATTGTTTTCGGAAGCAATTTCAGTATTGGCGACCTAACTTAAATCATTTTACTGTCCTAAATCATGGTACCATTATAAACCTTCAATCTGCAGTTATTGATTTATTACTTGTAGAACTAACAATATTTTACATCAAAATTTGATTTAAGTAAATAATAATTTTATTGAACAATAAAAAGTTCTACCCAATTGAATAATTTGAATTTCTATATGATATCAGATGTATTAAGTATGCAGAGTTTACTTTTAAATGATAAATAAGGTTCCAGAGTTATCAATTTTTGTTATATTATTGAAATTGTTGGTAAACATGAATGGATACTAGGATATAACGTAATACTTGGCACATTAATGATAGCAGGACTTTAAAAAACTTAATGGTAGGGATAGAAAATTAGGAATAAAAGGCGAAAATTACGAAGAAAGTCTTATAAATTACAAAATAGGTGAATTATGGAATATTTGTGCTATCATCCAATGTAAGAGGAATAAATCTTAAAGTATTTATAATGTTATATTGAAGTTATAACTTGATGTTGGTATATCTTGCGCTAAATAGAATGTAACTAGACGGATGGAGAGGCAATTATGGAAAAACTAAAGTTTTCAGAACGATGTATTTTTGAAAGGTATGAAGGCAAGGTATTATTATTAAACCGTGAAACATCTCATAAGATATTAATATCAGAGAATTGTTTTAATATTATTGTGAATTCTATTGATATGGGTTACTCAATCAATCAAATTATTAATAACATGGCTGATGAAGATGATAGTAAATTTATTGAGAAATTATTATCTGTTCTTATACATAGAAAATTTCTTGTGAACGAGGAATTAACTTGCATAAAATTACAAACCATTACATTCTTACTTACAAATAGGTGTAATTTAAAATGTAAACATTGTTGCGCTAGTGCAGTTGATAATCATTCGGAGGATATATTGGATAAAGCAACAGTAATGAAAATCATTAACAAACTGGTTGCATGTAATGTTGAAACTATTATATTTTCTGGTGGCGAGCCTTTAATAAGAAATGATTTCATGGATATTTTAGAAGAAACAAGAAGAAAATTTAAAGGTAAGATTGGTTTAATGACTAATGGCGTTCTTATTAATAAACAAAATATTACTCAGTTGGTTACAAATATAGATGAATTTAATATTTCGATAGATGGATGTGATGAAGATTCTTGCTCAACTATTAGAGGAAAAGGCGTTTTTAATAAAGTAATGGAAACAATTAGTTTGTTAAAAAAGTATACTGATAAAATATATTTGTCTATGGTCATGACACCACAAAATAGAAAACTAAAATCACAGTTTTTAGAAATGAATAAACAGCTAGGGACATTACCAATTCTGAGAGATTTTGTTGTAGGAGAGAGAGCTATAGAAAACTATGATCATTGGGGATCTAAAGAAGAAATTGATATTGCAGCATATCAAATGGAAAATAATATTGATGACATTTCCTTCCTTTCATGTGGAGGCATATTTCATGAACTTGCTATTCGTCATGATGGTATGATGGTTCCCTGTCCATTAATGTCAGATGATGAGTTTATTTTAGCTGACATTCAAAATGTGAAAAATCTGCAATCATTTTTACAATATGACAATCTCAAATTACTTTCTGGCTTCATAAATTTTATGCGTTATTTTCCTGAAAACTTTGATTACTGTAAAACTTGCCCAGTTAATCAGCATTGTTGGTATTGTCCGCATGACATTTATAATGCATACAAGTATGGAAGAAACATGAGTATAAAATGTGAGCTTAAAAAGAATATTTTGAAAAAGATTGTTTGGAAGGAGGAGTAGCTGTGGATGTTAAGGTTTGGGTTACTTACAGATGCAACTTGGCATGCAAGTATTGTTATGAAAGCCAGAATAAAGAGAAACTAGATATGTCATTGGAAACCGCTAAAAAAACAGTAAGATTTATCCTAAAACAATTTGAAAAAATCCAGAATATCTCTGACCAAAAGCTTAGAGTCATTTTTCATGGAGGGGAACCTTTATTAAACTATCCCATAATTACTTATATTACCCATGAACTCAAAAATAGCATTCCGAATAATACATCATTATTATTCGGAACTACTACAAATGGCTTAATACAAACTAATGAAATTATTGCGTTTTTATGTTCAAATATGGATAAGCTTTCTGTTAGTATTGATGGAAATTCATATACACATGATAAATATAGATGTTTTCATGATGGTAAAGGGAGCCATAGCTATGCAATGCAGTTTTTAATGAAATCTTTAGAAATAAGAAATGATATTTGTGCAAGAATGACTTATCGATCTGATACGGTTTCTGAATTATTTAGTAATGTAAGTTTTCTTTATGAAAAGGGAGTTAAGGTTTTTGATCCAGAACCTGATTATGGAGACCAAAACTGGTCTGAAGCTGATGTTATTATTCTAAAAAATGAAATGAAAAAACTGAAGCAGCTTATGGATAAAGACAACAATGTGAAAATAATTCCTTTATTGAATATGGACCGGCATATAATACTTGGCAAATGTGATGGTGGAATAACATCTTTTAATATAATGCCGAATGGCGACATATATCCATGTACATATATCGTCAAAAATCCGGAGTTTAAATGTGGTGATATTAATACAGGAATAAAGCAGAATATAATAAATCGAATAGATGGAATGAGTAAAATAGATAATTGTGAATGTATAGGTTGCACACATCGGAAATCTTGTTTATCAAACAGGTGTAAGTTAATGAACATTGCCTATACGGGTTATGAAAATCAACCTAGTGCAGTATTTTGCGCAATTGAAAAAGTTATGATGTACATAGATATGTTAAAAACGGAAGAATGGTAAATTACCATTAAAATAAATTTAGGAGGATATTATTATGAAAATTGAAAAGCTTACAGAAAAGGATTTACTTTTAGAAGACGTTGAAGTTCAAGGATGCATGGGGTGCACAACTACAGTATGGTCTGGAGCAACCTCTTTTGCTGCCGGCTGTACGAAGGTAACTGTTTACAATACTGGTTCGATGTGGGGTAGCCTTTTCTAAAAGACCCTCTCTACTGATTTCGCAACTTAGAAACCCATAACTTACCATTCTTCGCTTAATATTATGGAGTCTTATAAATTGCATATGATTTTAATATCTGTATACTGGAAAGCGTCTGTAAGAGTGTGAATTTTTACGAGAAAATAATAAGCATCTACAAATCAAGGGGCTTCCTTTAAATATTTAAATCCTCTTGATAGCAATCTAAGGAGGGATAAATTGCCTAAACCTACAATCGCAATTATAGATTCAGGTCTTAAGGTTAGTGGACATTACGTTCAGAGTATAGAAGGTTTTACCCTTTTAATTGATAATTTAGAAGTTCATTTAGTTGATAAGAAATATGATGATGAATTGATGCATGGCACATTATGCTACCATACGATTAAAGAAATTAATCCAAATGTAAAGTTTATTATTTGTAAAATAGTTAATGATTCTGGAAAATCAAATTCACTATTATTGGCAGTAGCTCTAGAGCAACTTTTATTGTTTGATATAAATATAATAAATATTTCTCTGGCAACAGATGGAAAAAATCATTTAGAAAGGCTTAAAAGAGCATGTGACGAGCACATTAAGCGAGGTACAATAATCGTTTCTTCTTATGCGAATATTTCATCAAATATGTGCTTATCAAGTTACCCTGCTCTTTTTAATAATGTTCTTGGAGTTAAAGGGGTATATTTATGTGATGATCATTGCTCTTATAAAGTGATAACAGATAATCTTTCAGTTCAAGCATCTGGAGATCCTCAACTATTTGAATTGGAAGAAGATATTGATTATCGCTTTTTTTCTGGAAATAGCAAGGCTACAGCAATGGTTAGCGGTATTTTATCAACATACATAACTGATTATAATACTATGGAATTCAATAATTTATTGAAAGAGTTTGAAAGACGTCAAAGTAAAAATGCCAAAATGTATAATGAAATGGATTTTATTAAATATATTCAATCACTTCAAGGTATTATTAAGGTTGATCGAGAAATTTTAAATTGCGTTTTAGAAACTACAGTAAGAATTAATAAATTTGCTGATGTAAGTAAAATTGAGCAAGGGTGTTTATTTAGCGATATTAATATTAATGCTGATTCTTGTATTAAAATTTACATGAGTGCTTGCAAAAGCCTCAATAAACATTATAGCTTTCATAATTTAACCTATAATGATGTTTCTACAGCTTATCGCCTTGCTTCTTATATTTCGCAAATATAACTCCAAAGACAATAGATAAAAGTAAAGGTTTATAACTAGAAATCTATCACTAAAACTTTACAAAACTTATTTGGCAAGGGAGGAATAGACTTGATACCGTGGGCATTAACACAATGTAGAAAAGTTAAAAACTTTTGGAGATATAATTTTCTTCTATTATTTATATTATTATGTAGCACGGGGACTTCATTGCTTCAACCAATATTAATATCTGACATTATTGATAAGGGAATATTAAATTCGAATTTAACCTTAATTTGGATTAATGGACTTCTTGCTACATTAACTGTGTTCATCTCGATAATTCTGCATTTAATGGTTGAGAAAATAGCAGCAAATTTCAGACAAGCTATTGGAAGTCATCTAAGAGAATTGATTTTAAAAAAGGCAGAATCAATCCCGGGATCAATTATAAATAAATATGAAAAGGGCAAGTTCTTTTCTTTATTATACGAAGATATAGAAATGTTTGAAAATTTACATAGTAATGTGTTTGTACCCGCAATTATTAATGTGTTATCAATTTTTGTTGTAATTGGATTAATGTTATCCATTAATTACACACTTGTTTTGTTATGTATCTTTATTTTTCTTTTGTTTTTTCTTGTTCAAAAACTAATGTCTAAAGTTATATCAAATAAGGTTAGCGAGTATAGAAAAACCTTAGATGTTTTTTGGGGAATATTGCAAGAGAGAATACATTATTTTCATAATCAATTATTATCTGGTTTAAACATCTTGTTTTGGATTGATTACAAAAAGTCAGAAGATACTTATTACAATAAGAATATTAGCATGAAAGTTTATTCATCTTTGTTCAGTGATATTATGATGACTGCTAATGCATTGGTTAATATTCTTGTTTATTCACTTGGCGGATATTTTATTGTGAAAGGGTCATTAACAATGGGCATGTTAACAGCTTTTAGCATGTATGTTTCTAGACTTATGTCCCCTTTAAATAATCTGTCAATATATGCAATGGAATATCAAAATGCTAAAGTATCTTTAATAAGGCTTAAAGATTTTCTTGGCGAAGATGAAATGACAATTATGACACCGACATCAAGAAGTATCTTGAATGGTGATATTACGTTAGAAAATGTAGGCTTTTCATATAATAATGAACATGCATTACAAAATGTATCACTTAAATTTGAAAAAAATTGTATTACAGCAGTGGTTGGGAAAAGTGGTTCAGGAAAATCAACTATTATTAATTTATTGTTTAGACTTTGGGATACTCAGAGCGGTGTAATTAAAATAAATGGTAATGACATAAGACAATTTAGTCTAGATGAACTTCGAAATACATATTCCATTATTGGACAAGAAATATATCTTATGAATACTTCCTTACGCCATAATTTAACTTTAGGAGCGAATATTGATGACAGTGTGATTTATAATATATTGGAAAAACTTGAACTTAAAGATGTGGTAATGGAATTACCTGATAAGTTAGAAACAATTATTGGGACAAGTAGTGTTAGGTTTTCCGGTGGACAAAATCAACGTATTGCTATGGCACGAACTTTGCTATCAAAGAAAGAAATAGTAATTTTTGATGAAGCAACATCGGCGTTGGATATAATAACAGAACAATTGGTTTTCGAAAATATAAGGCCTATGTTGAAGGGGAAAACGGTTATTATTATTACTCATCATATACATGCTATAACTAATGCAGATTACATATATTGCTTAAATAATGGACAAGTTATCGAGCAGGGAACGCACGAACAACTTATTTTAAATAATGGTGAATATACAAAACAGTACAACGCAACTGATAATTCTTAGTATAATTTGTCCCTGCAGTATATATATATTTGTCCTAAACGATACTTGAGTTGACATTGCCATGGAAAATATGAAGTTTTGTTTAGTCAGCACTGCCAAAATGGTGGTGTTTATTATTTTGGATTCCCTGATACGCGTAACGAGGGAGGTTTAAAAGTCCAATAAAATATAAATGCTTCAAAGGTAATTGACAAACCCTACACAAGGGTAAATTAACCCCCAGCCTAAGATTGGTACACGATTTTTTTCTTATTCTGATTTACAGCGTTGTGCTAGCAGTTCTTTTGACTACGGCATGAATTTTTAATTAGTTTTGGATGCCCGACCTGAGCCAACGGTCTGATACTACGTTCAATGAGATAATTTGTGCATTCCAGCCTCCCATCGAGAAGCATATTTTATAATACTGACATTGATTCAGGCCATACTGAATTACTTTATAAGCCGGTGAATCAGGGAGTGTCTTTGGGTCATTTTCACAAAAGTGTAAAGCTATCTAATGAACAATGTACTAGGCTTGCCATTGCATCATTGATTTGGTACAATTAAATCAATGATAGCACTTAGTCTCAATTTGAATTAGGACATTTCTGCAAATTCTTAGATTTTCATCCCTAAATTCAAAAAATCGGTTCCTTTTGGGGTAATATTGATGGTAAGAAAACTTTTATGTAATATTTTTATTAGTAATACTAAAATTCATAGTTTTCATATCCTAACCAATTGATTACTGATAACAAAACCATAGGAGGAAGTGATGATATGAAGAAAATTCTGATTGTCGAGGATGATACTCTTTTGAACAAAACCCTAGCCTATAATTTGACTTCTGATGGCTATGAAGTCATTTCAGCATATAACTATTCTTTTAGCCTACGCTATCTGCGGGAATGTTATTTTGATTTGGTGTTGTTGGACATTAACCTGCCGGATGGTAACGGACTTGATTTATGCCGTGAAATTAAGGAGAGATATACAGATACCTACATTATGTTTTTAACCGCAAATGATCAGGAAAGCGATATGATAAAAGGCTATGAGGTTGGCGGTGCGGATTACATTACAAAGCCTTTTTCGATTGCGGTACTTGGTAAGAAAATAGGTGCAATTTTTGAGAATATGGAAAGAAAAAATCCTAGGCATGATTTATATGATGATGGCTTTTTGAAAATAGATTTCTCAGAGCAATCCGCTACGATAAATGGCGATACGATTGATTTTACACCCAAAGAATATCGGACACTATTTCTTTTCATTAAAAACTCAAAAATCATACTGACAAAGCGCCAGCTTTTAGAAAGGCTATGGGACATTGACGGTGATTTTGTGGATGAACATACCTTGACAACCATTATAAGTCGTATACGAAAGAAAATCGAAACAAACGAACAGAAATATATCAAAACGACCTATGGTATAGGTTATCAGTGGATTGGAGGTGACCACCAATGAAGATAAGTAGTCTTTCTGTCCGCAAAATCATTATAGCTGTTTCAACTGGAAGTATCCTGACCATATTTTTGATAATTGCAGTGATGTATTCAATCTTCAAAAATCCAATCGTAATTTATGGTGGCCTGGTTTTGACAATTGCCCTGTTGTTATGGGGAGTTATTTTTCTTTGGCTATTTCAGAAAAAGCTATCCGATTTTACTACCGATTTGTGCAGAATATTAGATGGAATGATGGATGGAAACGAAAAACCAGACATTAATTTGGAAGAAGAAAGCTTGCTTTCGAGAATCAGCCACCGTTTAGAGCGTCTTTATAACGTAATGCAGGAAAATCGCCGAAAGTTAGAGGCTGAAAAGGCAGAGTTGCAAATTCTTGTTTCAGATATATCTCATCAAACGAAAACACCGATAGCCAATTTAATAATAATAAATGATACTCTGTTAACGCGCTCCATGGCAGAGGAAATGCAGTATGAATTTTTACAAGCTACGAAAAGTCAATTGGATAAATTGGATTTCATGATTCAAGCGCTGGTTAAAGCATCTCGGTTGGAAACAGGATTAATTATGTTAGAGAAAAAAGTCACGCCTATATATGAAACACTGGTATCTGCGATTAATGGTATCTTAGCTCCACTAGAGAAAAAACATCTTAATCTTACAGTGACATGCCCAGAAATGCTTAATGTTTATCATGATGTTCGTTGGACATCCGAAGTTCTTTTTAATCTTTTGGACAATGCAGTAAAATATACTCCAATTGAAGGCAATATTCATGTAGCCGTTCAAGAGTGGGAAATGTATGTAAAAATAGACGTGTCGGATAGTGGAAAAGGTATCCCGGAAAGCGAACAAGCTTCCATCTTTAAACGGTTTTATCGAGAAAAAACCGTTCATGAAATTGATGGAATAGGCATTGGCCTCTATATTGCCAGAGAAATTATTACAAAACAAGGTGGCTATATTAAAATTGTTTCAGAGGTAGGTAAAGGTTCTACTTTTTCTGTATTTTTACCTAAAAAAAATTAACCGTGTTTAGTGACTAATAATCCTAAAATTGAAGCATTTCAGCATGAAAATTCTTATACTTAGGACAATTCTGTGACAATTGGGTCTTATAGTAAGGACATCAATTCAAAAAGGTGGTTTAAGATATGAGTATATTACAGACAAAAGATTTAAAAAAATATTACGGCACGGAGCCAAACATTACCCGCGCACTAAATGGCGTGTCTTTTACCGCAGAACAGGGCGAATTTATTGCTGTGGTTGGCACTTCCGGCTCCGGCAAGTCTACACTGCTTCACATGATTGGCGGATTGGACACGCCCACTTCTGGCAGCGTCTATGTAAGGAATAAGGAGCTGTCAAAGATGAATGAAGAGCAGCTTACTATCTTTCGTCGCAGAAATATCGGATTTATTTTTCAAAATTATAATCTTGTGCCGATTCTTAATGTTTATGAAAATATCATTCTTCCTGTGGAATTAGACGGTGAAGCGCCAGATCAGATATTCACTAACGAAGTTGTATCTATGCTTGGACTGAAAGACAAGTTGAAAAATGCGCCAAATAACCTTTCCGGCGGTCAGCAACAGCGTGTAGCGATTGCCCGTGCGCTTGTGACGAAACCGGCAATTATTCTTGCTGATGAACCAACAGGAAACCTTGACAGTAAATCCAGTGCCGATGTGATAGGCCTCTTAAAACATACCAGCAAAGATTTTAATCAAACTATTGTCATGATTACTCATAACAGCGAAATTGCTCAGCTTGCCGACCGCATCGTGCGAATTGAGGACGGCAAAATTGTCGGTTAAGGGGGGTAGAACAATGACTTTACCATTTGAGAATGATACAAGTGTAATTATAAAGAGACTAGCAAAGCGCAGTATGCGAGCAAACAAACGACAAAATACTTTTGTCGCTTTTGCCGTTTTTCTTACTACGTTTTTAATTGCATCAGTCTTCAGTATTGGAGCAAGCCTAGTATTGACAGCAGAAGTACAGCAAATTAGGTTAGCTGGCAACAAAGCTCAGGCTGCGTTATCTTATCCGACAGAGAATCAAGTTGATCAAATAAAAAAAATGGATAACATTCAAGCTGTTGGAACGGTTGCAGCCTCTGGAACTGCTTCTGTTGAGTCGGAAGCTGGTAATTTGACAATTACACTTTCTTATGCAGATGAAACGGCATGGGA
>Ga0209125_1003487_pt1 | contig 10761 bp, 10 predicted proteins | sample BarGraIncub1131A_FD_184503 | JGI IMG/M metagenome (GOLD analysis project Ga0209125, IMG submission 184503) | Arctic peat soil microbial communities from Barrow, Alaska - Barrow Graham LP Incubations 11-31A (SPAdes) (version 2) | ecosystem: Environmental > Terrestrial > Soil > Wetlands > Peat... | reverse complement strand
CCAAGCCTGGAGTGATGCGTACCCAACGGCAGGCACCGGCGGCATGTTGAGTGTGGCCGGTGAGCACTTGGCCAGCCTGAACCCAGACGCCCGTCTGGTGATGTTCGGGCAGGAGCTCAACCCCGAGTCTTTCGCCATCTGCAAGGCGGACATTCTGATCAAGGGTCAGGACATTGCCAACATCATCTTGGGCAACACCCTGTCTAATGATGGACTGAATGGTAAGGTGTTTGATTACAGCCCGTCCAATCCCCCGCATTGACAGGGAGCGAACTGAGGACGTCAAGTTGTTGGCGCCGACAATCCATCCAATGACTGAACAAGAAACCAGGCCAAGGCCTCATCGATAAGCTAGCAGCAAACTTTAAAACGTCTCCCCAATGAACAAACAACAACTCGCCGCCAAATTCTGGGAATCGGCCAATCAAATGCGGTCGAAAATCGAGGCCAATGAATACAAGGACTACATCCTCGGATTCATCTTTTACAAATACCTCTCCGACAAGCTTGTGCGCTTCGCAAAAAGCGAAGGCTTCAGTGACGAAGAACTCCGCGCCCTGGCAGAAAGCGACGCTGAAACCGTTGACCACATCAAGAGCAGCATCGGCTACTTCATCGCCTACCAGCATCTGTTTTCCACGTGGATCGAGGACAAAGGCGACTTCGATGTCTCTCGTGTGCGCGATGCCCTGTCTGCCTTCAACCGCCTGATTCACCCGAACCACAAGCGCCTTTTCGAGGGCATTTTCAAAACCCTTGAAACCGGCTTGAGCAAGCTCGGCGACACCGCCGCCAAGCAGACCAAGGCCATCAGTGAGCTGATTCAACTCATCAAGGACATTCCCATGGATAGCCGCCAGGGCTACGATGTGCTCGGCTTCATCTACGAATATCTGATCAGCATGTTCGCCGCCAATGCAGGGAAGAAAGCCGGCGAGTTCTACACCCCGCACGAGGTCTCCGTCCTCATGTCCGAGATCATCGCGCATCATGTGAAGTCAGTAGTGTCCCAACGTTTACACATCAGGGCGTCGTAAGTTAATGATTTACTTGTTGAATTTGGTGTTTCAGTCTGGTCTCGATTTGAACGTCGAACGTCAGACTTGTGGTTTTTCGTGGGTTTCCGCCCAAAACCACCATGCACCAAGGCAAACTCGTATTTGCGCAACTCATGCTCTATTTGCCACTGAGCACGTTTCGACGCTGTGTGGCCGACCATCGGGGCGAACACAAGGTCAAGGACTTCTCTTGTCTGGATCAGTTCTTCGCCATGGCATTCGCCCAATTGACCTACCGCGAGTCCCTGCGCGACATCGAGGTCAACTTGCGCGCCCAAGCCCGACGGCTGTATCACATGGGGTTTCGTTGTCAGACTATTTCGCGCAACACGCTGGCCAACGCGAATGCCACACGCCCGTGGCAAATCTATGCGGACTTCGCCCAACACCTGATTGGCCTGGCCCGACCCCTGTACGCCAAGGAGCCGTTTGGACTGGAACTCGACGCTGCGGTCTACGCGTTCGACGCCAGCACCATCGACCTGTGCCTGTCGGTGTTTGCCTGGGCACCGTTTCGCTCGACCAAGGCGGCCATCAAGCTTCACACCCTGCTGGACTTGAGAGGCAATATCCCCAGTTTCATTCACATCACCGACGGCAAGACGCACGAGGTCAATGTGATGGACGATCTGGTGCTGGAGCCAGGCGCGTTCTATTTGATGGATCGGGGCTATCTGGATTTCGCCCGGTTGTTTGTGATTCACGAGGCGCAGGCCTTCTTTGTGACAAGGGCCAAGTGCAACACCAAGTTCAAGCGGCGCTACTCGCATCCGGTGGATCGAGTGGGCACTGCAGTGCTGTGCGATCAGACTGGTGTGTTGACAACTTATCAGTCGAGCAAGGATTACCCCGCAACGATGCGTCGGGTAGTGGTCAAGGACGACAGCGGGAAGCGGTTGGTGTTTTTGACCAACAACTTTGCCTTGAAGCCCGAGCTGATCGGCGATCTTTACCGCCAGCGCTGGCAGGTGGAGTTGTTCTTCAAATGGATCAAGCAGCACTTGCGCATCAAGGTGTTCTTTGGCACCAGCGAGAACGCGGTGAAGACGCAGATATGGATTGCCATATCGACCTATCTGTTGATCGCCATCGCGAAGAAACGTTTGCATCTTGATCATCACAGCCTGTATGAAATATTACAAATCTTGAGCCTGTCCATGTTTGAAACTATCCCTATAAATCAACTACTTACGCCACCCTCAACAAATTCAGCACCGGATTTCGAGCCCAATCAGCTCGCGCTCCTCTGAAGAACGTTGGGACACTACTGATGCGCTATATTAAAGAGTAGCAGTTCCTTTAGTAGTGAATATCTCTTTTATTTGATTCAAACTGACAAAATTCAAAATCAGCTTAAGCAATCAATCAATACGGGGTCACAGGGGAACATCGGTATCGAGTCGCTGAAGAATTTAGCAACGCTTTTTCCTGAAAAGACGGAGCAAGATAAAACAGCTCAGTTTTTTTCTAGCGTAAATGAAATGCTAAGGCTACATCAGCGCAAGCATGACAAACTGGTGACGCTGAAAAAAGCGATGCTCCAAAAGATGTTCCCGCAAGCTGGCGCTACCACTCCCAAAATTCGCTTCAAAGGCTTTGAGGGGGAGTGGGTGGAGAAGATACTGGGGGAGGTTGGCGAATTTAATCCCAATGAAACGCTTCCGAAAATATTCGAGTATGTAGATCTGGAATCCGTTGTTGGAACGGAAATGGTTAACCACAGAATCGAAACAAGGAAGACAGCCCCCTCCCGTGCACAACGCTTGGCGCGTCAAGGGGATTTGTTTTTCCAAACCGTGAGACCCTATCAAAAGAATAATTATCTTTTTACCCTGCCATTTACTAACTACGTTTTTTCAACTGGGTATGCACAAATTCGCCCCTTCGGTGACGGCAGTTTTCTTCTGGGGTTAATGCAACGCGATCAGTTTGTGAAGGTAGTTTTAGATCATTGCACCGGAACAAGCTACCCCGCGATAAATTCTAAAGTTTTAGCTGAAATTCTCGTTAGTGTCCCGACACCTGAAGAACAACAAAAACTCGGCACCTACTTCCGCACGCTCGACGAACTAATTTCCAAACACGCCATCCAACTCCAAAAGCTCAAACAGATTAAATCCGCCTGCTTGGAAAAGATGTTTGTCTAAACGTTTCACCCACCACCCATGACCACATCTGCCAAAGAATCAGAATTTGAAACCGCCGTGATCCACGAGCTGCGCCAGCGTGGTTGGGGGGACGCGGACGTTATCAAGAACCCGAACGAGGCGGACTTGTTGGCGAATTGGAAGCGAATACTTTTTGAGAACAATCGCGGCAAGGATAGGCTCAATGAAGTGCCGCTGACCGACGGAGAGATGCAGCAGATCATGGAGCAGATCACTGCGCTGCGTACGCCGCTCAAGCTCAATGGCTTCATCAACGGCAAAACCGTTGCCGTCACCCGCGACAACCCAGTGGACGCGTTGCACTTTGGCAAGGAAGTGAGCCTGAAAATTTATGACCGCCACGAGATCGCCGCCGGGCAGAGCCGCTACCAGATCGTGCAACAACCACGCCATGCACGAGGCTCACCGCTCCTCAATGACCGGCGCGGTGATCTTCTGCTCCTCATCAGTGGCATGCCGGTGATCCACATTGAGCTGAAGAAAAGCGGCGTGGCGGTGAGTCAGGCTTACAACCAGATCCAAAAATATTCTCGCGAAGGCATTTTCACTGGCATTTTTTCGCTCATCCAGATCTTCGTGGCGATGGAGCCCGCCGAGGCGCTTTACTTCTCTAACCCCGGACCGGATGGGAAATTCAACAAAGACTACGCCTTTCACTGGGCGGACTTCAACAACGAGCCGATCAACGATTGGAAGAACTTCACCAAACACTTGCTTTCTATCCCGATGGCGCACCAGCTCATTGGCTTTTACACCGTGGCGGATGAATCGGACGGCGTGCTGAAAGTGATGCGCAGCTACCAGTACTACGCCGCCCACGCCATTTCCGACAAAGTGGCCAAGACTGATTGGAAAAACTCAAACCGCCTGGGCGGTTACATCTGGCACACCACCGGATCGGGCAAAACCATGACCAGTTTCAAGTCCGCCCAACTCATCGCCAACTCCAAGGACGCGGACAAGGTAGTCTTTCTGCTCGACCGCATCGAGCTGGGCACCCAGACCCTGCAAGCCTACCGCGACTTCGCCGGCGATGGCAATGCGGTGCAGGCCACGGAATACACCGGCGTGCTCATCAAGAAACTCAAGAGCACCGACCCCGCCGATACCCTCATCGTCAGTTCCATCCAGAAGATGAGCAAACTCAAGGATGAAGAGGACGGGCTCAAAGCGCACGATTTGGAAACCATGCGCGCCAAGCGCATTGTCTTCATCATCGATGAATGCCACCGCTCCACCTTCGGCGACATGCTCATTGACATCAAAAAGAGTTTCCCAGGAGCGGTCTTCTTCGGATTCAGTGGCACGCCCATCCACAAGGAGAACGTTCGCAAGGACAACACCACCACCGATGTCTTCGGTGATGAGCTGCACCGCTACAGCATCGCTGACGGCATACGTGACAAGAACGTCCTGGGCTTCGATCCCTACCAAGTGCTGACATATAGCGACTACGATTTACGAAAGGCCGTCGCTTTGGAGAAAGCCAAAGCCGCCACGCCACAGGAAGCCTTTGCCACCCCCCCAAAGAAGAAGGTTTTCAACCACTACATGAATTTGCCAATGGCGGGACATCTGGATAACGCCGGTGTTTATCAAACAGGCATAGAGGACCACCTGCCCAACACCCAATACAGCCGTGACGAGCACCAGAACGCCGTGGTTCAAGACATTGCCGACAAATGGCTCACCCTGAGCCAAGACAGTAAATTCCATGCCATCTTCGCCACCAGCAGTGTCCCAGAAGCCATCACCTACTACCGTCTGATGAAGGCGCAATGCCCGTAGTTGAAAATCACCGCCCTCTTCGATCCGACCATCAGCGATGAAGACGGCGGCGGCGATCCCGTTTTCAAAACCAATGGCCTCGTCGAAATCCTGGAAGACTACAACGCGTCCTACGGGCACAAATTCGACCTTGGCAGTCATGCCAATTTCAAAAAAGACCTCGCCGCGCGTCTGGCCCACAAAGCGCCCTACATCCGCATTGAGTCGGAGCCAGACAAGAGGCTCGATCTGCTGATTGTCGTGAACCAGATGCTCACCGGCTTCGACTCGAAGTGGGTAAACACGCTCTACCTCGACAAGCTGTTGGCGTATGAGAACATCATTCAGGCGTTTTCCCGTACCAACCGCCTCTTCGGGCCGGACAAGCCGTTTGGCACCATCCGCTACTACCGCAAGCCGCACACGATGACGCGGAACGTTGCTGCGGCCGTGAAACTGTATTCCGGTGACAAACCCATCGGCCTGTTCGCGGATCGCCTGCCCCTCAATTTGGAACGCATGAATGCCAGCTTTGCCGAGATAAGTGCCATCTTCGAAGCAGCGGGCATTGAGGATTTCTTGAAGCTGCCAGATGACCTCACCGAGCGCGCGAGCTTTGCCAAAAGCTTCCAAGAATTCAACAAAATCCTGGAAGCAGCGAAGATCCAAGGCTTCACTTGGGAGAAAACAACCTATGAATTTTGATGAACCGAAAGAAGGGATAGCACTCGCTATGACCCAACATCAATATCTCACCCTCCTTCAGCGCTATAAGGAGCTTGGCGGCGGCGGCGGTGGCGGTGGCGAGGCCATCCCCTTCGAAATTGATAGCCACATCACAGAGATCGACACCGGCAAGATCGATGCCGACTACATGAACTCGCGCTTTGACAAATATCTCAAAGTCCTGCAAGGCGGCAATGAACAGGCCAAGGAAACCACCTTGGCCGAGTTGCACCGGTCCTTTTCATCGCTTTCCCAAGAAGAGCAAAAAATCGCCGAGATCTTCCTCCATGACATTCAACGTGGCGACGTGCAAATCGACGCCCACCGTACCTTCCGCGACTACCTCGCCGACTATCAGGCCAAGGCTAAGAATCATCAAATCGACACGCTCGTGGCTCTTCTCGGCGTGGACAAAGCGAAACTCGTCGCCCTCATGAACACCCATGTGACGGAAGCCAATCTAAATGAATTTGGCCGCTTCGACGATCTGAAAGCAACCGTCGATCAGCAAAAGGCGAAGATCTACTTTGAAGGTTTGGAAGGCAAGCAACTGCCCTTGTTCAGGGTCAACATCAGAACCGCAAAGCTCCTCCAAGACTTCATCGTCCAAGGGGGATTGTTATCCATCTGAGCCTTACCGCTGTACCGTGAATCGTAGGGGTATTGTCAAGTTGTCGGTTCGAGGGCGAATTTTCGCTGCATTTATGAACATCCAGCTATACTCCGTCCACCATTTAGGCACAGGTCACCGCGTTCCAGGCAACGAACGCCTGGGTACGCAGTTCCCGTTTCTGTTTTGCATCACGGTTATAGCGGCAGTGCATGAAGTGGCTGTACAAACTTTGCCATGATCGTCAGAATCGAAGCGACGGACTTTCAAAACACCCCCTAATTTCGAAATTAGTTTACGTTGGGCAACACTATCCCGGGTGGTGCTTAACTTTTTATGGCACGGGAATGGAGTTTACAGAAATGAATGGAATGAAAAAACTGACTATAGGTCTTGTCTTTGCTGCGGTTTTCTTCAACTCGTTTGCAGTTCAAGGTCGATGGACAGAAGGATATGGGCAGGGGAATCTTGAATATTTTATTGACCAAGATGGGATGCGACTTTATATCGGATGCCCAACGAAAGATGGAAGCGAAAATTCACAGTCAAGTATTTCTCTCTCTCAATTGAGCAACAGCAAAGAAGTTCAAAAATTCTCCATCGACGTCAACGGTGTTTCCTACGGTGGACCATTTAGTGCTGACAGTCGTGTAGGAGACAATAACTTTCTGTCATTGTTAGAAAATCTTCGTAAAGGGGATGCTGTTGTTAAGTTCGGCGGAAAATCAATAAAATTTCTGAAGAGTAATGCAGCCAAGGTTATCCCGACTTACGGGAAAAAATTTAGTTGCAATCTGTCCTTCTAAAGCGTGTCTTGAGTTGTTGGCTGATTTTTTCTGAGTCAACCCAACGTTGTGGGAATGAGCAGAAAAGCTTATTCCAGCGGCGCTACAGTCCGGGTGAAATATTCAACGGGCTGCGCTGTACAGCCTGGGTGGGAGCCAATCCACCCAAGTTAAGCCAAACCGCACCTAATTAGAAATTTTTTGCAACATGTGTTTATGATGTTTAGGGAGCTGCTTGCGTGGTTTTGAGAGGTTCGCATGGTGCCGATAGGCTTGGCGGGTGATCATTTTGAGCATCTCACGCGGCTAAAAGCAGCCAAACAATCAGAGTCACCCACCACGCTTTTGGAGCAACTCAAGCGCATTCATCAGCAGACCGTTGAGACCGGTGATGGAAAAACATTGACCGGTGAGGGACTTGCAGAATTCGAAAAACCAGTCGAATTTACCGTTGCTTGAAGCAGGGTGAGGCTTAACAGGCTGCTGAAATACTCCACGCGCACGCGTGACACCTTGCTCGGGATGTTTGATTTTTTACTTCATCCTTTCGCATCATGAACCTCCCAGTCCTTTTGAACCCGTTTTCGGCGTTCTGAGCCTCGTTCTTCTGCATTTCTCGCCCCTCACGCCGCCTGCAGACGGATTTTTCCCAGCGAGCGCATGCGCGTGAGGCTGTAGGCAGCCATGGTCAGCACAAAGATCTGATCAACTCGTTTCAGTCCGCGCACCATCACCTGGCGGATACGCCCCACGGTCTTGGCCCAGCCAAAGCCTTGCAGATCACGCGAACCAATTGAATAAATATTAACTCATAAAAATTAACCTATACAAACGATTATATTATCATCTAACTTCTTGCCAACCATTATCAGTCCTCACCATATTCATGGTATATGAATAATCAAAATTAGTATTTTCTGAATATTTATCAATAGCAACCTTAGTAGTGAATAAATTATCTAGAACATTCACCCCAACCCCAGGACACTCTTTTATGAAATTATTTTTTAATGCAACCCTTATGCGATACGGGCCATCAGCCTTTACACTTTTATAATATTCAGAAAGTTTATAATTATCCTGCATCTTATAATACTTATCCTTATTATCAATTTCAAAACCAGAGATAGAAGACCCTAAATTATTTTTAAGATATTCGCTCTTATCGTTTTCATATTGCGTATTCTCTAGATTTATCCGATCCAAATCAACGCTTATTTTTTTTAGATCAAGAACCACATCATTACTTAATTTTATATTACTCGGCGTTGGCGTCATATTTATGGAATATTTAATATCTACACGGTATCCTCTCTCACCGCTAGGAATTCCATTTATTTTTTTAAAATTTTCAAGCGCTAAATAACTACAATTTCCAAGTAAATTTTTTACTGAATTTTTTGCATCATTTTCTGATGGTGCATTTGAACATGCTGCAATTGAAATTGCAACGATTGAAGTTGATATTGTTTTTAGTAATTTCATATATGAATTTATTAGGAATTAATTTTAACTAAATAGGCAATGCATTAAATCAACCTTGTAACTAAACAACTGTCAATTAAAGCTGATGAGCTTAGCAGGCTGCTGAAATACCTCCCAGCACCTCAAAACAGAAAATCGTCGACCTCATAAAACGAGCCACAAGCAATTGTTTCAAGGTTTCCGAGGGGTAGGTAGCCATTGAATGAGACGGTTTTTAGCCTTGAAACCAGTATTTCAGCAGCCTGTTAGCCTTGTGACGAACATCAAAATTCATGTTTTATTATTTAATCCTCGCTCCTCTGAAAATTGCCAAACAATAAAGTGACAACACAGCGACTGGGGGAACTTAGCTAAAAAGCCAAAATACAACCCAGCCACCCTTCCAGCTGTGACAGTTGCTAGGGTAGGGTCTGAGGCTTTGCGTCCGCAACTTCTGATGCGTTTGCCAGTGTAAGTTAGTGTAATAAGCAATCACGGGTAAAAACTGACTACCCGCGTATTCTTAACTTGAGTCGCGTTGAGGTTGCCTTTCCTGCTTGAACTCTGCGACACGGTTTTAAACGATTTCGAAACTTTACTTTACCACTGAATGCTACTCAAATTCTGTAGACGTAAAGTCATCACAAAAGCAATCTTCAGCTCGTGCGAACTGAAGTTATCAAGCCATCCAAAACACAGCCTGCCAAGATTCGTTTTGGTGTGAAGCTTAGGCTTGCCCGTGAGGAAATGCAGTTATCGCAGGAAGCGCTGGCTGAATACGCTGGACTTCACCGGACTTATATTGGTCAAGTTGAACGCGGCGAACGAAACATCTCGGTGGACAACATGGAAAAATTGGCTGATGCGGTCAGCATGCCGCTGTGGGAAATGTTGCAGCCTTAGCCGTTGCACCTTGTCCATTTATCGACCGCCTTTATTGGGTATGAACAAAAAAAAGGAGCAACCTGCACCACACCCTGTTAAGGTGCAGTGCAGTTGGGTCAAGCGACCTGGCGCTGTTTCATGCGATCCAGCCGTTCATTGATATGGTCTGAAATCCGTTTGATGGCCATGCCCACTGGTTCATAGGTCTCACTCGTATTGATGCCGTGGTAAACCAAGGCACGCTGGATACCCAGGGCATTGAGGGCCTTGATCAATTCAGTATGCACAGTCGTTCCACGCTGAAAGTTGTTGAACGGATACGCCTTTCCTCTGGCGTACAAGCGTTTGAGTAAGTCGATTCGCTGCACACCTTCATACAAGCTGACGGAACCCACATCATGGAGCCGCACGTCGATACTGACGGTGCCTCCAATGTCAATCCAGACGTACATGCCAATGTCGCCAATGGCGCGGCTATCGTCATTCAGATAACTGCTGTCACCCGACACGACTTTACGCAGTGACAGCCAGAACGACGTTGACTGATTGTCATGACTGCTGTAGTCGGTGTCCCCCCAGTAGCTCGGGCCAGAGCGGCCTTCCCAGGTGGGGATGACGATTTCCGCTTTACTTTATTTTTTCATGCTTACTCACTTTTTTTGAGAGTCTGTCCTCCAGGATTCCAGCCTCCTCTTGCGCAAGGTCGGCGTTGGTTCGGGGGTGATAGTTGCCATAGTCTCCGAGTTGAATCGCATAGCCCTTGGTGAATCCGACGATCTTGTAATGGGCAATGCCAACACAAAACCGACTGGCTTCGAAGGGCGGCAAGGTATTCACAACGGTCTGCGCTTGCTCTCGGGTGGCGTAATAGATTGGGGCAAGACTCTTCGGATCAAAGTTGATTGATTTCTTCATGGTTGATTGCTTTCAAGTTGACGGTTAACTCGGGTTTCGTTTGTTTGCAGGGCCTGTTTCCAACTTTGTGTATGTGACCGAGGAAACAGGAAAATCGCCACGGCCTGGTTGCCAGGCTCCTTGTTTTTGACAGCTCACAAAAAAGCCCCGAATTGCGGGGCTTTGAGGTGTGCGTGTCAGAAACGCCGAAATTGCGCACGGTCAAACCGCCGCTGATCCCAGCCAAGTTGATGGAGCAGCCGGGCTCTGGCCTGGACAGGGTCGTCAGCAAAGCCCCGGTAGGTTTCACAATGGCTGGTGTACTGGTATTCCCAGCCACCACTGATGCGCTGGTAAAAAATGATGTCCATGCGAGTCCCTTATCCCAGTCAGTCCCTACCCTG
>Ga0209125_1003486_pt1 | contig 10761 bp, 5 predicted proteins | sample BarGraIncub1131A_FD_184503 | JGI IMG/M metagenome (GOLD analysis project Ga0209125, IMG submission 184503) | Arctic peat soil microbial communities from Barrow, Alaska - Barrow Graham LP Incubations 11-31A (SPAdes) (version 2) | ecosystem: Environmental > Terrestrial > Soil > Wetlands > Peat... | reverse complement strand
CGAAGCCGATATGCCGGAACATATCAAACGTTGGGCAGGAACAAGCGGAACCGGCAATTACAGCAATATTAAAGCCATTTCATCCATGAATTACTGGCTGTCGGAAGTTGAAAAGTTGAAAACTTTTGCCCAGGAACGGCCGGGGGTCATACTAAACGATTTAACCAATTACGGTTTTCAAAGCCCGGTACCTGTTACGGTTACAACACTTCCTGCACAAGCGGGCAATCTGACATTCAACGGTTTGAAAATCCCTGTTGATGTATGTAGCGGTGGTTATCCGAAGGGTGAAGAGATTAAGTTGACTGCACAGGCAAAAGCCGGTTACACGTTTCTGGGTTGGAAAACCAATAGTGATTCCCTGTTTTTTGGAAGAGAAAATGACTGGAAATATTCAGATGCAGGCACCAATTTAGGCACTTTGTGGAAGAATTCCGATTTTAATGATGCTGCCTGGAAATCAGGTCAGGCCGAGTTGGGTTATGGTGATGGCGGTGAAAATACCGTGATAAGTTATGGTAGTAGCAGCTCGAATAAGTATATCACTTCCTATTTCAGAAAAAACTTTATTTTGAATAATAAGGATAAGTTCTCAGGTATTACCATGTTGCTAAAATGTGACGACGGGGCGGTAGTTTATCTGAATGGAAATGAAATACAACGCTATAACATGCCTGCAGGGGCAATTGCTTATGGTACATTAGCCACAGCAGCAATTGCCGGAACTGATGAATCCGATTTTCACACCTTTACGGTTGGTTCCGATTATTTGGTTAATGGTAACAACATCCTATCCGTTGAAGTCCACCAATCGGCGGCAAATAGTAGTGATGTTAGCTTCGATTTGGAATTATCAGCCACCATGACCGGGGGCGGAGATTTCCTTTCCACTGCCAAAGAACTGGTATTAAACCCTCAATCAGCTGTTAACGTTTCCGCTGTTTTTGAATCAAATGGTAAATGTATCCTTCCCGCAGAAATTTCTACGGAAATGACTCTTTCAAAAGCTTGCTCACCCTATCTTGTACCCGAAAATGTGACTATTACTTCAACGGGGAAACTGATTATTGAACCCGGGGTTGAAATCTGGATGTCAGACGGGGTCTCCATTTTTTCAGAGGGGCCCGTTAGTGCAAAGGGCACATCATTGGAACCGATTATTTTCAAGAGCAATCCAGAAAGTGCTTTAAAGAAATGGGGTTTAATTCATATCAAGAATGCCAATGATACGATCTGGTTTAAGAACGTATTCATTGAAAATGCCTCAGAAGGGCCAAATCCTGTTCGGGATATCGCTGCGCTGGCAATTGAAAATTCAACCGTTATGCTGGATAGTTTAACTATAACGAACGTCTATAAAAACCCTCTCAACGTTTATAATTGTCAGACCAAGCTTACAAACAGTGTTTTACATTCTGATTTTGCAGGTTGCGACGTTATAAATATCAAGAAAGGCAAGATTTCCATGTATAATTGTGAGTTTATTGGTAACAAAGGTTTGGATACTGATGCCCTCGATTTTGGCGATATGGTTGAAATAAGCAGTAGTGTCAGAAATTGCTATTTTCACGATTTTGACGGATTTAATGCTGATGCAGTCGATTTGGGTGACCACGCCAAAAATGTTGTGGTAGATAGTATCATTTGCTATAATATAAATGATAAGGGAGTTTCTATCGGGCAACGCTCGTCGACCAAAATAACCAATTCTATTTTTATAAATTGCGGAATGGGTGCCGGGATGAAAGATTCGAGCAGCGTGGTTATTGACCATTGTACCTATTTCGGTAACTTTTTTGCTTTAGCCAATTATCAAAAGCATGCGGGTGATGCTGGTTCCAATTTGGTTGTTACAAATTCCATACTTTCAAACTCCTATGAATTGGGCTATTTCAACGATGAATTCTCTAAGATTGATATTTCTAACACGTCAGACGACACAGAGAATTTGCCTGATGGGAAAAACAATCTGGATGGGAACCCTCTGTTTACAGATCCTGTACAATACGATTTCTCCTTATTAGCCGGGTCGCCTCTCATTGGTTCAGGCACTTTTGGAAAAACTCTTGGCGCTAATCTGAAGTTGCCAAAACTCCCAATTTCTGCTATGATCAGCGATATAGCTTACGCTTCAGATCCTGGCGCGGAGGATCTTGAATTCATCGGATTGTATAATCCCGGAGATTCGATCATTCAGCTGGATAGTTGCATGTTTACCAGTGGCATAAACTTTACTTTCCCTGCAGGGATTACTCTCAGACCAAAAGAGAAAATATACGTCACATCTATGGCAACTTCTACTTTTTGGAATGGTAGGGGTGCTGTTGTGTATCAATGGGAAAGTGGTCACCTTGACGATGCAGGAGAAAAAATTCAGTTGGTAAATATATTCGGTAAGGTTATAGATCAGGTGATTTACGACAATAAAGCGCCTTGGCCTGTACTTGCAAATACGAGCGAAGGTATTTCATTGAACCGTTTCGATGTAGATAACCATTTTGGTGAATATTGGAAAATACTTCCACTATCAGAGATGGTAAGCGTTTCAAAAGAATCAACCGACAGATCGTTTTCAATTTATCCAAATCCTTCCAAGGGTGTCGTTACAATCAGTGGTTTGAAAGAAGATGCCCAAAATTATGAGCTATTCAACCTCCAGGGGAAACTCATTAAGAAAGGTATTGCACTCTCAGGTCAGGTTACCCTGGATCTTTCGGGTTTGGAAAACGGAATGTACCTGATTCGCTCAGGATCTGATACTGGGAAATTGGTGCTTATGAAATAGAGAATTAATGTAAAAAGCAAAGGTCGTCTCTCCCGCTAAGACGGCCTTTGCTTTTTTGGTAGGGTACACATGAATTGAATATAAATCAGAAAGACCAAAAGATTTTATTTTTATCCTTTTTTAATTGCGTCGATTATCCTTTTTACATCACTGCAATCGCTATCGAACTTTCGCTTAAGTCCTGAGTCAGTTCGTACAAAAAAACGGATTCAGAAGAATGAACCTAATGTTTGAACTTAAAGTTTGGTTTAAAGTCCGGGACAAAACCGAGAAGCAAATCAAGATCAAAATCACAGGCTGTCACACCTGCCTTGGAAGCAAGGGCATCTATTGCATTGCATTTCTGCTCATCAGCTTGCATCCTGTCTCAAAATAAAAGTGAAACGGTTGATGCTGATTATCAGAGCTCCACGCTGTCAATTTTTCGGCATAGCCGCTGTTTAGCATAGAGCCATGAATATAATTTCCAAGTTGGGGTTCCATATTCATCACTTCCTTTCGTAAAAGGGGAGGCACAATGGAGATGTTGGCAAACGAAAACAGTGCCAGATAATCAATAAACGGGGAACTCCTGGAAAGCAACCAAACGATTACTAATATCCTATACTTTTTATTTATAGTAACTTATCTGTAGAGTTGCATTTAGATTAGTGTTACTACAATTATGTTTTATAACATACATTTTGAATTTGTTTGTTTAAACGTTTAAGCTTATTTTTGAAAAATAAATATTAAGCGTTTTTTAATAATGCTTAATTAGACGATAATAATAAAATGAGCAAGAGAACGTCTTTAAAAGATATAGCAGAAAAAGTTGGAGTTTCAACCGCTCTTGTTTCGTATGTAATAAATGGTCAGGAGAAAGAAAAACGAGTTGGCAAAGAGGTGGTAAAGAAGATCAGGGCTGCAGCGGTTGAATTGAATTATCAACCAAACCAGATAGCACGAAGTTTAAGACAAGGATCTACAAAAACAATTGGGCTAATCGTTGCTGATATTGCCAATCCCTTCTTTGGAAACCTGGCAAGAGTGATTGAAGATGAAGCCAGCAAACAGGGGTATACTGTAATCTTTGGTAGCTCTGATGAGGACAGCGGTAAAATGGAAGCACTTGTCAATACATTGATTAACAGACAGGTAGATGGTTTTATCATAGTACCGGCTGAAGGAACCGATTTGCAGATAAAAGCCCTGCAGGAAAAAAAAATTCCTCTTGTACTGACGGACAGATATTTCAGGGATGTGACCACGAATTACGTAGTGCTGGATAATTTCAGGGCTACTTATGATGCAATTTCCTATCTGATTGAAAGAGGGTACAAAAAAATTGGTATGATTTCCTATAAATCAAACTTAATCCACATGCAGGAAAGAGTCCGGGGGTATATTGAAGCAATGAATGCCAAGACCTTGGGCAATGAAATCCGGATTGAAGAAATACGTTACAATTATGGACGAATGGATGTTGAGAAAGCCATGAACAAATTAGTTGCCGGGGATAAAAAAATTAATGCCATATTGTTTGCAACCAATGCATTGACTATTTCTGGTTTGTATTCTGTTCAAAAACTTGGCCTTAAAATACCCGAAGAACTTGCCATTATCGGTTTTGACGGCAATGAGGCATTCGATTTTTTCTATACTCCGCTGACTTACATTGAACAACCTATTGAAGAAATGGGAAAGGAAGCTGTAAGGGCTCTGATTGAACAGATTAACGGCTCCACTAAAATTGTCCATACAAAATTACGTCCCACACTAATTAAGCGAGAGTCAAGTTTATAGTTCAATTTTTTTTCATATTAGCTTAATCGATTAAATTAAACTTTTTAAATTTTATCAACTAAATGAAGAGAACACTAATTTACTTAGTAATCAGTATTGTGACGATATGGAACGCTTCAGCACAATCCGCTTTCAACGGGTTAAATATGAATCTGGGAAACCTCAGTAAATTATCCGATGCAAAATCACGTTCAATCAGTCCTGAAAATTTTACGGGTGAAAAAGGGAAAGGTGGAATGGCACAATTGAGCGACAGTATATACAATCATAAAGCTTTAGCTTTTCGTCAGGCACGAGAATTGGGGCAAGGTTGGAAATTAAATCCTTGTGTAAAAATAGCACCAGGCGAAATATTTACTTTGGCAGATATTAATAGCTCTGGCGCTATTCAGCATATTTGGATGACTCCAAGCGACAACTGGAGACTTGCTATTTTGCGTTTTTATTGGGATGATGAAAAAGAACCTTCCGTTGAATGTCCTCTTGGTGATTTTTTTGCAATGGGTCTTAACAAATTTGCACAGATAAATTCATTACCTGTAAATGTAAATCCCGGTAATGGATTTAATTGTTTCTGGCCAATGCCATTTCGAAAAAAGTGTAAGATTACTGTTGAGAATTTAAATGAAGGGGATTTTTATCTTTTTTATCAGATAGATTATACACTTACAAAAGTAGGTAATGATGAGGCATATTTTCATGGGCAATTCCGTAAAACGCCACAAGATCATAAAGGTTATAATTCCGACTATACTATGGTTGATGGTATTAGAGGTAAAGGACAATATGTCGGCACTTATATGACATGGGGGCAAACCAACTGGCTGTGGTGGGGAGAAGGTGAAATTAAATTTTTTATGGATGGCGATACTAAATTTCCAACTATTTGTGGAACAGGCACTGAAGATTATTTTTTAGGTTCTTATGGTTTTGAGGTGAACGGTAAAACTGGAATTTATACTGCTCCTTATGTTGGCTTGCCACAAGTCATACCACCCGATAGTATTAATAAAATGGAATTCCCAAAATTTGCCTTGTATCGCTGGCATATATTGGATCCTATCCGATTTGAAAAAAATTTAAAAATTACGATGCAAGATCTTGGATGGAAAGATATTGGACAAACTTATCTGGCTCAGAAATCAGATATAACGTCTGTTGTATACTGGTATCAAACAGAACCGCATAACTCCTTTCCAAAACTTCCTTCAAAAGAAGAATTAAAAGAAAGCAATAAATAGCACAGCCTGGAAGCTGAGTATATGTTTATGTAATTTTTCATCTTTTTATTAAAATGAATTATATGAAGTATCAATTAACTTTCCTTTGTAGTGCAGTTTGCATTTCCATGATAGTACTTAATTCCTGTACGACTGCAAGTAAATTCACTCAAGAAAAAAAAGTGAATACCGATATTGAAAATCTTAAATTCACAGTGGAAGAAGCTCAGGAATGGACAGCATTGTTTAACAGGACCTCCGGTTGGTTTGGCGGTGATGGTATCTTTGCTATACCACTTAATGGAAAAGAGAATGAAACTGCAAAATCCACAACAAAAACGATGCTGATATTCAGTGATACAATGATCGGCGAAATTTTGGATAGCATATTACAACCAGGCTCTTCTATGGTTCATCAATCGGTAGCTTATCTTGATGGTAATGAGCCAAAAAAAGATAAAATTAGTTTTCACTGGGATAAGAATAAAGAAAATAAACCAGAATCGTTGTTCATTCCTAATACTCCATCTGCAGAAAAGACAGATTATTACTGGTTGGGTGATGGCTTTGTGAATACAGCACTCAAAAACACAACCTATATTTTTGCCTATAGAATGAGAAATCTCGATAATAGTGATGATTGGTCATTTAAAAAGATGGGTACTAATCTGATAGCATTGCCCTCAGGAAGTTTGCCTCCGTTTAAAGGACAACGTCAAATAGAGACTCCCAATAACTTTGAAAAGGGCGAATTTGGGGCAGGCATTTTTGTAAATACGAAAAAAGCGGGTGCCGTTAATTCCGATGGGTACGTTTATATATATGGTAATAATAAGAAAAATTTAACGGTTGCAAGGGTAAAGCCTGAAGATTTTGAAAATTTCAGTGCCTGGCGATTTTGGGATGGCAAAGGATGGAATGAAGATATAGAAAAGATAGCTTTTGTTGTACAAGATGTTTCTAATGAATTGAGTGTTTCTGCACTTCCGGACGGCAGGTATGCGCTTGTTTTTACTTTGGGTGGATTAAGTCCGACAATAGGCCTATGCTTAGGGAAAACTCCTTATGGGCCCTTTGGCCCTGTAATAAAAATATGGGAAGCCAAAGAAATGGAACATAAGAATTATATTACATACAATGCCAAAGCGCATCCTAATTTATCTGCCACGGGTGAGCTCCTTATATCCTACAATGTTAATGCCTTCGACTTTATGAAGGAGCTTAAGGCTAATCCAAACCTTTATCGTCCTCGTTTTATAAAATTGAAATTTCGATAGTGTATTCCAAGAATATTTGAAAAAAAAATTCAATGTAATGAAGAGAACAATTATTTACTTAGTAATCAGTATTGTAACAATTCTGAACGCTTCTTCACAATCCGCTTTTAACGGACTGGAAATGAACATGGGTAATTTATACCGGATGTCAGATGCAAAAACCCGTTCGATCAGTCCTGAAAATTTTTCGGGAGCCAAAGGTCAAGCAGGTATGGCCAAGCTGGAAGATAAAAATATCCCCAATGTGGCCAATGCCAGTAATGCAGCCCGGGATTTAGGGCAGGGCTGGAAAGTGAATCCTTATGTTATTATCCAACCGGGACAGACCTTTACAGTCGCCGAAATAGATGGGATGGGTGCTATTCAGCATATCTGGATGACTCCAACAGGAAACTGGCGGTTTTCTATTCTGCGTATTTACTGGGATGACGAAACTGAACCATCTGTCGAATGTCCTGTAGGAGATTTCTTTGGTATGGGCTGGAACAAGTATGCTCCACTAAACTCATTGGCTGTATGTGTAAATCCCGGAAGTGCATTTAACTGCTACTGGGCAATGCCTTTCCGGAAAAAATGCAGGATTACGATGGAAAACATCAGTGACAAGGATGCCATGTACTTGTATTATCAGGTTGATTATACCCTGACCAACGTTCCATCAGACGCGGCCTATTTTCATGCTCAGTTCCGAAGGGTGAATCCTAATGCAACTTCTGATTATACAATTGTTGACAACATCAAAGGGAAAGGTCAGTATGTTGGCGTGTTTATGGCCTTGGGCGTAAATAATAATGGCTGGTGGGGAGAAGGCGAAATCAAATTTTTTATAGATGGAGACAGTAAGTTTCCAACAATTTGCGGAACCGGCACTGAAGATTATTTCTGTGGATCTTATGATTTTGATACAAGAAGGAAAAATGCAGCCGGCGTTGAGGAAACTAATTATACCGAATTCTGTACACCTTATTCGGGTCTGCACCAGGTTATCCGGGGAGATGGACACTATGATGTAATGCAACGATTTGGTCTTTACCGTTGGCATATCCTGGATCCGGTACGTTTTGAAAAAGACTTGAAAATAACAATTCAGGATTTGGGTTGGAGACAAGGTGGAAGGTATCTACAGCAACAATCCAACATCGCTTCAACATGTTTCTGGTACCAGGCAGAACCTCATAAAAGTTTTCCAAAGTTACCTTCATGGCAACAACTTGAAGTGAATTAAGATATCACTATTTTTTTAGAAATAAACTCAAAGTATATTTAACGAAACGCAGCCATAGCAGCAGGCATTTACAAAAATGTGCAGGACGCACAGAACAAAATGGGATCCGGATTTGAATCAAACTATATTCCTATTCCTGAGAACGTACGAATTTACGAGATGCTATATCAGAAGTATTTACAATTAGGAAACTTTGTTGAAAAGCAATAGGTCGCGAAAAAGAGGCATTCCTATACTAATTGGCGTTCATTTTTTATATCTTCGCTTAAATTTTTCTATTAATTAGTTAAAAATACATAAGCTTTGATATGTCTGTCAATTCAATAGAATTCTTCTTATTTTTTTTGCTTGTGTTTTTTATATACTTTTTTTTGCTTAAAAAAAATTATAAATCGCAGAATTTTTTTTTGTTACTAGCCAGTTATTTTTTTTATGGGTATGCAGATCTTAAAATGCTTCCTCTGCTGGTTATTTCCACATTGGTATTTTACAGCCTTGGAATTGGGATTGCAAAAAACAACACGAAGGGGCCTAAGAAAAGAAGCTCGGCATTATTAACACTTGGCGTAACTTTTGGAGTTGTATTGTTGCTTTATTTCAAATATCTGAATTTTTTGATCACCTCTTTTTCCGAAATGTTTGATTCTGCCGGATTACATACAGACATACATACTCTCCAAATTCTACTTCCATTGGGAATCAGTTTCTTTACCTTCCGTCTGATCAGTTATGTCATAGAAGTAAACAAAGGAACTATGGAGCCGACGCGAAACATAGTGACGTTTGGTGCTTATGTGGCGTTCTTCCCCTGCTTGCTCTCAGGCCCTATTGACCGTCCTCAGAAGTTTATGCCACAATTGGAGAAAGCCAGACCCTTCAACTACCAATTGGCGGTGGATGGCTTGCGGCAGATACTCTGGGGAATGTTCAAGAAAATGGTCATTGCCGATAACCTGGCTACTCCTGTAAATAATATCTGGACTGATTATACCTTTCAATCCGGCAGTACCTTAGTCTGGGTTGCCATATTGTATTCCTTCCAGATTTATGCAGACTTCTCCGGGTATTCAGATATGGCTATCGGAGTATCTAAATTATTGGGTTTTGATGTTGCCAAAAATTTCAATTATCCCTACTTTTCACGAAATATGTCTGAATTCTGGAGAAAGTGGCACATGTCTCTGACCAGCTGGCTGACAGATTATGTCTATATTCCTTTGGGAGGTAGCCGCTGCAGTAAGTCCAGGCAATTTTTCAATACCATGATTGTCTTTACCTTGTGTGGATTCTGGCATGGCGCTAACTGGACTTTTGCATGCTGGGGAGCTTACAATGGCCTCTTGTTTCTTCCTCTAATACTTAAAAAGAAACGGAAACGACCCAGTATGGTTGCTGAGGGCAAACTTCTTCCAAGTTTCCATGAAGTTTTAAGTATGATCGGGACATTCTTACTGGCCACTTTTGGTTGGATTATTTTTAGAGCGGATAGTTTAGGTCAAGCATTTGATTATGTGGCTCATATGTTTAAAGCAACGTTGTTTTCCATTCCAGCTCATGGAAGAGCAGGAGTATTTTATATCGTAGTATTGATCCTGATAGAATGGCTTCAGCGTCATCACGAATTTCCTTTGCAGATGGAAAATCAGATTAAATCGCCGATGTTAAAATGGAGCATTTATTATGTGCTTATCGCTTCCATCTTATTACTGGCAGGTACCGGTTCTCAATACATTTATTTTCAATTCTAATGAATATGAAGCGCTTCCTATTAAGAACTGTACTTTTTATCATACCGATCATACTTTGCTTTATTCTGATATCCTCCTACCAATTTGTGGATAACAAGTATCAAACAACTGTCCGGGGTAAGGAAATATACCTGTCCATCAGAAAAAGCAAACAGAAAAGTAAAGCAAAAAAACTAGTAATTGGTGATAGCACAGGCAACCAATTGTTTCCCAACACAGAAAAGAATGATACGATCAATTCCCTGGCATGCAATCAGGCTATCGGGATGGTTGGCCAGTATCTTTTATTGAAAAATTATTTTGAAGCAGGAAACAAGGTGGACACAGTCTTTATGATATTCTCACCCTTCAGCTTTCAAAATAACCTGAATCAAGGCTTTACGTTTCATTATTTCTTAAAGCCTTTTTTAAAGGATGAATACAAGCCCTATTTTTCTGCAACAGTCATGAACCAGATAAAGAAAATCCCTTATTCAAACCTAGTTCGGATACCTATCATTTTAACATCAAACTGGGCTCCCGGATTTGTATGCAAGGATTCAATAAACTATACATTCCTATCTCCGGTTTCCATTGAATACCTGCAAAGAATAAAGGTACTCTGTAGAAAGAATGCCTCTAAACTGATCCTGCTACCTTCCCCTTTAAGTCTTCGAAAAAAGAAACTTATTGACTCGATCAACAAGAATGAGATCTTAAAAAATGGTTTTACGGATGAATT
>Ga0209125_1003485_pt1 | contig 10761 bp, 12 predicted proteins | sample BarGraIncub1131A_FD_184503 | JGI IMG/M metagenome (GOLD analysis project Ga0209125, IMG submission 184503) | Arctic peat soil microbial communities from Barrow, Alaska - Barrow Graham LP Incubations 11-31A (SPAdes) (version 2) | ecosystem: Environmental > Terrestrial > Soil > Wetlands > Peat... | reverse complement strand
CCTCTTCGAATCCAAATCTCTTTTCCTGTTGAAAGCCCCTGACTAACTCAACAACATCTATTCCTCTATAAACAAGACGTCCCTCATCTTCTTTTCTCTCGCCTTCGTAAAGAACATATCCGTGAACTTCACCAATTTCGGTGAGTCCTACCAATACCCCAGATCCATCACTATTTCTCAAACCCTTTTTAACATTGTATTTGCTAAAGAATTCAGCATCAATATTATTTACACCCTCAATAACATTAATCATTTTATCAACATAAGCTTTTAATTTTTCTTCCATATTTACCTCTCTTCACACAATTGTCCAAGTTTGAATATTGGGCAACGCTCAGTTTCATAATTCATTCTAAAACTACTATAATTGTATAACATTCCCCGCTATATTGCAAGTTTAATTCTCCAAAACTTCATTAAACTTTCAAGTTATATGTTAATCTTAATATTACTTTATAAAATATATATAAAATCGATTTGAAAACAAAAACAGACAAACTTATGCGTAAATGCATTTGCTCGTCTGTTTGGTATGAAACTAATGAAATTTTGAAAGTTATAAAAATTAATCCAATAGCTATTCTTTACTGCAGCATTTTTTATACTTTTTACCACTACCACATGGGCATAATTCATTCCTACCAACTTTATTGCTTACCGCAGTCTTGGAAATCCTAAATTCCTTTGTTATATTATTTCTTATATCCTCTGAAAGAATAGCTTCCCACTCTGTCAAACTATATAGCCAATCAGCTTTCGCATCTAGCATATTAAAATATAGTTTTTCAAAATCTATTTCAGCATCTAAAATGGTGGATTCCTCTAAAGTATCCAAATCAATTTCGTTTAACAAGCTAGTGTTTATTCCATCAAGAAATCCAGAAAAAGTAACCGTGTCCATATTAAATGAACTTGCTATCTCTGAAAGTGACCCCTTCAGCGTTTTAAGGTTATTAGTCAATATATAAGCGTAGTTATCTTTTTCTCTCAAAAAATATTCTTTCCAAAAAGCCTCGTTTGCTTGTGGAGTTCTTTCTTGTTCAGCAATTTCTCTCCACTTTTCATATAGTGTCATCACAATTACTCCTTTTCCTTTTCTATTAAAATCTCTAGTTATTATATCATAAACAAATATATCACACACTAATTATTTAATAATTTGAGAACTCTCTTATCCGATGCCTACCGACGCTAATGCTCTGCTTTATTAACATAGACATAAGCGGCGTTACAGCCCTGGATTGAGATTTCTAGGATTCATTGGGGAAAAGTCGTCCCCCTTAAATCTGAGAACTCTCTTATGTTAACCCTTTTGAGACTAGCCGCATATACTGAAGTAGGAATGTCAAAATGAATTCTATATTTAAAAATGGTGGTGAAAAAATGATGAACGACAACTCTTTTTATACTGATCAGATGGATTTATCAAGACAGATGCCCGGCATGGCATATATCAGGTTGTTTCACGCCGCTCCTAACACACCTGCAGTAGATGTCTATGCTGATGGAAAACTTATCGCTAAAAGACTTACTTATGGTCAATTTACAGAATACATGCCGTTAGCTATGGGCACATATAGTATTGAAGCATTTCCCTTTGGTTTAAAACAATCTCCAATCCTGAGCATCCGGCTTCCTATAGCTGATAGCAAGATGTATACGCTAGCAATTATTGGGTTACTACCAAGAATCGGGATACTACCTATTGAGGATGAATATGAAGACTTATATGCAGGAAGAGTAAATATACGATTTGCAAATTTATCTCCAAACGCTCCAAGCTTAAATCTTGCTTTAAGTGGTGGTTTAGACTTGTTTACAGATATTAAATATACAGAACTGAGTGATTATAGATCTATGATTCCCGGAATATACAACTTCGTTGTCAGACCTACTATGACTGCTACCAACGTAGCACATTTACCAAATATACGTCTATTGCCAAAAAGGAATTTAACCTTTTATGTTCTAGGCATTTTTGGTCAACAGCCTTCTACACTAGAAGTATTTATTCCAATGGACGGAACATCCTATTTAAGAGTCTAATAATGTTTGAAAAGCCATGAAGGTACATTTTCTCTGTACCTTCATGGCTTTTTTAGTTGTGCGTTAATACTCTTAGAAATCTGTCTATTTAAACATTGAAATAAAGAAACCTGCCGCAACTGCTGATCCGATAACACCAGCAACATTTGGCCCCATCGCATGCATTAGCAAGTAGTTTGCAGGGTTCGCCTTTTGTCCCTCGACCTGAGAAACTCTAGCTGCCATTGGAACTGCCGACACTCCTGCCGAACCGATAAGTGGGTTAACTTTTCCACCTGATAACCAATACATTATCTTTCCAAATAGAACTCCGCCTACAGTACTGAACATAAACGCCATAAGTCCCAATAACACAATCTTTATAGTTTCAGGTGATAAAAATTTATCACCAACTGTAGTGGCTCCTACTGTAACACCGAGGAATATCGTAACAATGTTTATCATAGCATTCTGAGCAGTAGATGATAGTCTCTCAACTACTCCACTTTCCCTAAATAAATTACCCAACATAAGCAATCCTATTAACGGAGTTGCCGATGGAAGAAGTAAGCAAATAATAATTGTAACTGCAATTGGGAAAATAATTTTTTCCTTTTTTGATACTTCTCTTAAAACTTCCATTTTTGTTTCTCTTTCCTTCTTTGTTGTTAACAGCTGCATTATAGGCGGCTGTATCAAAGGGATAAGTGCCATATATGAGTACGCCGCTATTGCTATAGGTCCTAGCAACTGAGGTGCTAGCGTTGTTGTAACAAGAATGGCAGTTGGTCCATCTGCACCACCTATAATACCTATTGATGCTGCAGCTTCAGGAGAAAAACCCAGTAAAATAGCAACAATGAAGGCAACATAAATACCCAATTGTGCTGCTGCACCCAAAAATAGACTTGAAGGCCTTGCGATAAGCGGTCCAAAGTCTGTCATCGCACCTATGCCCAAGAATATAAGTGATGGGTAAATACCCAATTTTACACCTTGATATAAATAATAAAGCAACCCACCACTTGAAGTTGCTGTGGGCTCTAGCATCATGCCTGCCAAAGGTAAATTTGCAAGAAGTACACCAAAAGCTATCGGCAAAAGCAACAAAGGCTCAAACTTTTTGACAATTGCTAAGTAAATTAAAACACAGGAAACCCCTAACATGACCATCTGTTGCCAACTCATAGAGGTAAAGCCTGACTCATTTATAAGTCTACGCATTGTATCTATAAAAGAAAATGACATTACTATACCTCCACTATTTTAGCATCATAAGAAGATCGCCAGTATTTACCGTCGAGCCCTTGTTTGCCACTATTTGAGTTACTACACCATCTCTAGGAGCAACAATTTCGTTTTCCATTTTCATTGCTTCCAGAATTAGTAATATTTCGCCTCTCTTAACTGAAGCCCCAGCATTTACTTTTATCCCAAGAATGGTACCTGGCAATGGAGCTTTTATTGCTTCTCCTTCACCAACCGCAACTGAATTTACTGCTGCAGGAGCCGAAACCATTGGAGTTATTGGCGATGCTGAAGGAACTGTAGAAGAAGCTATTTCAGCATGAATGGCTTGAGTAGTTTTTACTATTGTAGCCTCTCCACGTTCAACCTCTACCTCATAATTTTTATCATTAATTGATACTATATATTTCATGTTAACCTCCAAATCAGAACTATTAATTTTCCAATAATTTTATAGATTTAAAACGAAGCTCAGCTAAAGATATTTTTGATTCGTCACTCACTATAGCCATTACCATAGCAGCAGTTTTCTCATCAACACCAATAAGCTTCAATTCTCCATACCCTACTACATTTTCTTCGTCAATAATACTAGTTTTGTTAGCAATACTTTCTGTTGAAATTTCGTTCTTTTGTATCTCTTTCTTATCAAATAATGCTATTATTTTTGATAAAATTATTATAGATAAGAATATCAATCCTAAAGCTATAAAAACAACAAAAAATCCAGAAAACGATATTTTAAGTGCTGTAAATAGATCCATTAAAATCACCTATACTTTCTTAATCTTATAGCTAACCTTTACCGCTGTACTTTCTTCTCTCTCTTTGAAAAACTTCTCTGCTATCTGAGGGAATAAAATATAAGAAAGCACATCTTCATCACTTTTTGCGATTCCTGCTAACTGAGCTTTAACCTTTTCAAATTGAGGCTCTAAAGTATCTGCAAATCTCCCTGTAATAGGCTTTTCATCACCTAATACTTTCTTTTGAAGTGCGGCATCTATAGCACCTGGTGCTTGTCCATATTCGCCTCTTAAATAAGCCTTAACTTCTTTTGATACGCTCTTATATCTTTCTCCAAGTAATACATTTGTAGCCGCCTGAACACCAACCATTTGGCTCATAGGTGTGACAAGTGGAGGGTATCCAAGGTCTTTTCTAACTTTGGGAGTCTCGAGTAACACTTCGTCCAACTTATCCATTGAATTCTGAGATTTTAATTGTGCAATAAGGTTTGAAAGCATTCCACCTGGAACCTGATAGTTAAGAGCATCAGCATCTGTTCCCATAACTAACGGATCCAACAAGCCTGATGAAATATATTTTTCTTTTAATGGCTTAAAGAAATCATTAACTTCTTTTAAATGTTTTTCATTAAGATTTGTCTCATAGCCCATCTGCTTTAAGGCATAGCTTAATGTTTCTGTTGATGGCTGAGATGTTCCACCAGAGAAGGATGAGATAGCTGTGTCTATACCGTTACATCCCGCTTCTATTGCCTTGATGTAAGTAATTGGTCCCAGCCCTGTGGTAGAGTGTGTGTGAAGAAATATAGGAAGTTTCACAGATTCTTTTAAAGCTTTTACTAAATCATAAGCTTCCTGTGGTCCCATAATTCCCGCCATATCCTTAATGCATATGGAGTGAACGCCCATATTTTCTAATTCTTTTCCCATTTTTGCATATTTCTCTAGAGTATGAATTGGACTTGTAGTGTAGCAAATTGTTCCTTGAGCATGCCCACCACGTTTGATTGTTTCGTCAACAGCAACTTGAATGTTTCTGAAATCATTTAGTGCATCAAAAATCCTAAATATATCCATACCATTATCAACGGCATGTGATACAAATAGTCGAACTACATCATCTGGATAATGCTTGTATCCCAGTATATTTTGACCTCGAAGTAGCATTTGAAGCTTTGAATCCTTGAGCTTATCTTTGAGTTTCCTCAATCGTTTCCAAGGATTCTCATTCAAGTACCTCAGGCACGAGTCAAAGGTAGCCCCACCCCAGCATTCTACAGAATAATACCCAGCGTTGTTAATAGATTCAAGTATGCCTTCGAAGTCTGAAAACGGCATTCTTGTGGCGATAAGAGACTGATTTGCGTCTCTTAGCACTGTTTCCGTGATGTTAATCTTCAATCAGAATCACTTCCCCTTTTTAAAAATTATTATATTATTTATAATCAAACAAAGCATAACTATTAAAATAATTCAAAAATATATGTATTATAGTAATTTGTTAAAAATACAATAATAATTCATTGAGAAAAATTTGCGCTCAATTTGACATATATGGAATTATACGTACCCTTGGAATTATACATGAAAACATTTTTATTAATATCTTCATATGTCCTTATAATCGGATAGGAGGCTACCCATTAATTGAGTAGCCGACCTTCCACACCACCGTACGTACCGTTCGGTATACGGCGGTTCCTAAGTTTACGCAGTTACTTGTCGATAATAATCAGAGAAGAATAGGAACCCAAATCCTTTTATAGTTTGATTTGTAAGGGATACGGAGAGAATAGGACTTCCTGAAGTTCTCCAATAGCCTTTTCTTGTGTTTGCGTGTTCCCATGCCTTCTGTTTATGAATTCCTAGTGATTGCAACATTTTAAATCTTGTCTTCACTTTCTTCCATTGTTTCCAGAAAATCATGCGAATTCGTCTTCTCATCCATTCATCCGTTTCAGATAGCAATTTCTTCATATCTGCTAATTTGAAGTAGTTTATCCACCCCATAATATAGCTTTTAAGTTTCTTTGCTCTAAAATCGTTACCCATTCCATTGCTTCTAGCTGTCAATAATTTAATCTTAATTTTCATCTTTGCAATAGATTTTGGATGAATTCTGACTCTAGCCTTACCTTTATATTGATAAAAGCCAAACCCAAAAAATTTTATTTTCCCTACATAATCTACCACTGTTTTCTCTCTATTCACTTTTAGGAATAGTTTCAGTTCTATAAAGGGAATAATACTTTCCAGAGTACGTTTTGCACTCCTTCTGCTTTTGCAGAACACCATTATATCGTCCGCATAGCGGACAAATCTGTGCCCCCGCCTTTCCAGTTCTTTATCCAATTCGTTTAACATTATATTGCTAAGAATTGGACTTAGTGGACCGCCTTGAGGTACGCCGAATTCTGTCTCTTCAAATCTTTTCCTTACAATTACTCCAGCTCTTAGAAATTTATGAATAAGAGATATGACTCTCCCATCTTTAATTGTTCTGGATAATACTTCTATTAATTTACTTTGGTTTACTGTGTCAAAGTATTTCTCCAAGTCCATGTCAACTACATATTTGTATCCTTGTTCTATGTTTTCTTGACACTTCCTAATCGCATCATGAGCACTTCGTTTTGGTCTAAAACCATAACTATTGTCTGAAAATTGCTTCTCAAATATCGGTGTTAATACTTGGGCTATTGCCTGTTGTATTACTCGGTCTACCACTGTAGGTATTCCTAATTTTCTTTTCTGCTTTCCGTCTTCCTTTGGTATTTCTACCCTTCTAACGGGATTAGGATGGTATTTTCCATCCAAGATTAATTGCTTTATTTGGTCTCCGTTGGTCTTGAAATATTGTAGAAGTTCATCCACTTCCATCTCATCTACGCCATGAGCACCATTATTGGATTTCACTCTTTTGAATGCATTATTCAGGTTATCTTTATCCAATATTTCTTCAAGCATTCTTTCCTTCGACTTGTTTGCATTGGTGATGTTGTTTTCAGTTATCTTTAAAGAATCGTGCACTCCTGCATATCTTTCGTTTTCTGAACTATCCTTTTGCAGCAAGCCCTCTTTTCGAGGTTGGCAGCACTTTATTTCTTTATCAGTAACATTCATTTACTTTCACCTCCTAAGGTTCAACCCTTCCCCCTGCTGTAGACAACATTAGGTACTATGGTCTCGGCTGACTTCTCATGACAAATCTTGTTTCAACCGTGATTCAAATTTATTTCCTCACGTCCATGAGATCTCCCACGGTAAGACGATTCACTTTCATTCCATGTACCCACATCATTTACACCAATATGTCCGTGTAGTTATTGGACTTCATCTTGTATTGCAGACTCATCCACACATCATATGCCTGATGATATTTGTGTTCCTTGGGTCGGAACTTTGCCTTCCAGCTTCCTTCAGATTCCACATCACTATGGACACCCTTGCTCTTGGCTAGTGGTTGGTAACTACAGACCCCCACAGTGGACTTTCACCACCTAGTTAATCGCCATGCGTGGCGCACAATAAGAAAAGAGCCGATAATTATTTTTCGGCTCTTTTCTTATTATATAATCTTTTCATTATTAAATTTTGAAGTTTAGCCTTAATCAACAAATCTAATGAAACTTTGCATAGTTTTTGCAAGTTCACTGAGGGCTTTTTCTTTATCATCAGATGAAACCACATTTTGAATGCATGTCATAGAGTGCTTCTCTAGTATAAGGCTTCCCACTCTATTAGTAGCAGCACGCACTGCCGCAACCTGGGTCAAAATATCTACGCAATTTTTTTCCTCAGCTATCATTTTTTGAATTCCTCTAACTTGCCCTTCAATACGCCTAAGCCGTTTTAATATATCTTCTTTTGAATCAGAACCAGTTTTATCAATATTATCAGTATTATTCATAGCAAACCTCCTCCGATACTCTATAGGGGTATGTTTAATTATACTTCATTAAAATTACAATTTCAATTATATTTTCTTTTAGTTTGTAACAGAGTTTACTGTCTAGGAGTTGAAAAAACGCTCGATTTCAACAACACCCATTATCATTATCTGAACACCCACAATTCGGCTCAGTTCCTGTAAGTTTGCCTACAATAATTGCGTATGCGCAACCTGTACCTGGTTTTACTTCAATAGCAGAAAATGAACAGTTTTTTGCACAAGCACCACACTCCATGCAACTGTTTTCATCTACTATCTGAGCTTTACCACCTTTTATTAAAAAAACTTCATGCGGGCACACATTAATGCACATTCCACATCCTGTACATTTTTCTTCATTAAGTTTAAGGGTTACAACATTTCTTAAATATTTATGCTTCATCGTATTTCTCCCCCTATATATTAGGAATAAAAGTAGCCAGTAAAAGTAAAATTCCGCCTATAGCTGCACTTATTATAATTGCAGGAACAGCTGTTTTCATTTCCTTTAAGACACCTGAAAATGAAGTATACGTTGAAGCTCCGGTGAAATTCATAGCGTAAAATGCAGATAAGGAAGGTATAATCAGCATATAAGCCAAAGCCCTGACTAAACTATACTCTGGGCTTTGAGGCCACCCGTTTATAGCATTAACACCTGCTGCCCAAAGCATTCCCATAAGCCAGCCCTTCCACGCAAATGCTTTCCCAGGTATCCAAGGTAAAAGCACTGGTACTAAAACACATCCTACCAGCAAAGCTCCTATGTACCCATAAAAGTCAATGATACCAAAAGGATTGGATCCAAATAAATTTAATATAAACAGAACACCAAAAGCCATCAACGAAACCTTAAAAGTTCCAACAAGCTCTATTGGTGTTAACACAAGACGGTCATATATGGTAAACTTGACTTTCCGCATTTCTGAAGTTGCTTTCATTCCAGCAGCAATAAACACTTTAACGTCTGATGCTCTTACTGGTCCAAATACAACTTTGAATCCACATCTTTTTTGCACCTCATGTGCTGAAACTCCTGGTGCACCCAATTGAGGTAGTATTACAGTTTTATGATTTACTACTTTAGAAAGGTTAGCTATTGAAATGCGGTTTACTAATTCATCTGTTCCAAAAGTCCCTTTTCCTGCAGCACACCAAACATTGATGCCCTTTGTATCGAGCACCAAAATCCATGCGTTAATCCCTGACAATTCCTTTCTTAGCATATCAAAGCTCAGCTTATAGTTTGCTGTGACTAAAACAGGAGACATTTTGTCGGGATTTCCCAAACAGTAAAGACCAGGATTTATTTTATAGTTCATCCTGTTAATTCCCCACCGCACCTTCCAAGAACCTATTTTATCATGTATAGTTAATTTGGTTGAAACCTGCGGAATTTCACCAATAGGTGTACTCACTCTACCAGTAACCCAGGACTCTTCTGACACCATAATTTCTATTGAACTATCTATACAGCATTGGGAATTATCAGTCGTACTTCCGCAGCAACATTCTTTCTGATTGTTGCATTTACTACTTTCATCCATTTTAGCAGCTCCCTTTCAAGGTTATATGACTTATAATTTTAGTCCACTTTCTATGGATTTCTATATCTTCTACAAACAGTTTCGACGAAATCTTCTCAGCTTAATTTCTCAATGATTTTAATAATTTCCTTCGGTTTTAATACTTTACCAAAAGAAACAACCTTTTCATCAATTACTAATGCAGGAGTCGACATTACCCCATATGTCATTATATCCTTAATATCTGTTACTTTAACTATTTCAGCTTGCATGCCCTTTTCTTTTAGTGCTGTTTCAGTGTTTTCTTTTAAGGTAACACAATTTCTACATCCAGAACCTAATATCTTAATTATCATAGTAGTCCACTCCTCAAATATTTATTTTTACACTTTACAATCATAAGTGCAACTTGGCTTCTGTCGTCGCCGATGGCTCGGCACAGACCAAGTTTTCTTTAAAAACCTAAATAGAACATATAAAACGCAATTAGCATTATAAGTATTCCCATTACAATTCTAAGTATTTTACTTACTCCGCCGTATTTCTCACTTGACGACAACTTATGCACAAACCCCACAGATGTACCTGCAATCATTACTAAAAAGCTATGTCCCAAAGAATAAAGAAGCAAAAGCAATATTCCCCAGAGTATGTTTCCTCCTTTTGCCACTATCGCAAGTAACACAACTAAGACAGGAGTTGCACATGGAGATGAGAAAAAGCCTCCTAAAACTCCTGCAAAAAACGCTCCCACAAAACCGCGTTTGGTATTTTTACTAATTGCATAGGAAGAAGGGATAAAGTTAAATATCTCCCAGGTCTGAAGAGCCATCAAAAGCATAAGTATGCCAAGCAGTATGTACCACCACGAACCCGTTCCTTGCATGAGTTTCCCAAGAAGGGATGCAGCTGTACCTAAAATTGTGAATGTAGCAGCCATACCTGCTGAAAACACTACGGACAGCCTAAAAGCTTTTTTTGTATCCCGTTGCCCTGTACCGCCTACATATCCTATTACAAGTGGCACGCTTGTAAGTGCACAGGGAGTAAAAGAAGTAATTATTCCTGCAAGTAATGCCAAAAGCGGAGCTAGCCATATATTTGCTGAAATAGCAGCTGATAGGGCTTCAAGCCATTGGTTGATAATAATATCCACTATTTCAACCCCATTTCCTTCAATTCACTTAAGAGTTGCTCTTTGGTTATTCCACCTTCATGAGCCGTAAAAACATGCTCTCCTGTATCCTTTGATGAATATATCTTCATTTGACTAGCTTCCGCA
>Ga0209125_1003484_pt1 | contig 10761 bp, 6 predicted proteins | sample BarGraIncub1131A_FD_184503 | JGI IMG/M metagenome (GOLD analysis project Ga0209125, IMG submission 184503) | Arctic peat soil microbial communities from Barrow, Alaska - Barrow Graham LP Incubations 11-31A (SPAdes) (version 2) | ecosystem: Environmental > Terrestrial > Soil > Wetlands > Peat... | reverse complement strand
AGGGATTATAAATGGGCGTTGTAATTTCGGAATATTCAGGGTTTATACGAATTCCGCACTCTATTGCCTTGCCAGTTTTTTGTACATGACCCGAAACCTTTTGCCTATAACGTTTCCATTGGTCAAAAGAATTAAAAACCAAATGGTCGCTGTATTTCAAAATTTCATCAAACTCAGATTCAACAAACGCAGGTGCGTATATATGGACTTCCTTACCCATTTCCTCATATCCGAGACGCGCTTCGTAAAGAGAACTTGCTGTAATTCCGGCGAGATAACTGCCCACAAGCGGGAAAACCGAATACATTGAAAATCCCTTCAGGGCAAGCAAGATCCTACAGCCCGTGGCTTTTTGCACACTGTCGATTATTTCAAGGTTTCTTTTAAGCAATCGCTCATCTACAACATAGCACGGGGATGGAAATTTAGTAAAATCTATATCCATTTATTTTGTCAATCTCCTGTTTCTAATCTCTATTTGTCTAAATTTTATAATTCCGCATCTATCAATACTGGCGAAAAATTTTCACGCCATGGCAATCCTTGTTTGCCCAGCTGTTCCATAAAAGGATCAGGATCGAATTCCTCGACATTGTGAACCCCTGGTTTCTTCCAAAGACCTTTCAAAACCATCATGGCACCAATCATCGCCGGCACCCCAGTTGTATACGAAATTGCCTGTGATCCGACTTCTGCATAGCAGTCCTCATGGACACAGATATTATATACATAATATGTCCTGGGTTTGCCGTCTTTAAAACCTTGCATGATACAACCGATATTGGTTTTCCCTTTGGTCCGGGCACCTAGTGATGCTGGATCTGGAAGCACTGCCTTGAGGAATTGCAAGGGTATTATTTGCTGCCCTTCAAAATCAATAGGTTCGATTGAAGTCATTCCGACATTTTCGAGAACCTTCAAATGATTTAAATAATTATCCGAAAAAGTCATCCAGAATCTAATATTCTTGATACCTTTGATATTTAAAGCAAGGGACTCAAGTTCTTCATGATATAGCAGATAAATGTTCTTGGGGCCTATTTCTTCAAGGTCATACGACTTTTTAAATTCCAGTGGCTGGGTTTGGATCCACTCACCGTCTTTAAAATATCTGCCTTTGGCTGTGATTTCACGGATATTGATTTCGGGGTTGAAATTTGTTGCAAAAGGATATCCATGATCTCCCGCATTGGCATCGACAATATCAATAGTGTGGATTTCATCAAAATAATGCTTCATGGCATATGCGCAAAAAACGCCGGTCACGCCTGGATCAAATCCGCTTCCAAGTAAAGCTGTCAATCCCGCTTTTTCGAACTTCTCCCTATACGCCCATTGCCATTTATATTCAAACTTGGGAATTTCAGGTGGCTCATAATTCGCCGTATCCACATAATTCACTCCTGTCGCAAGGCAGGCATCCATTATGGTAAGATCCTGATATGGCAGTGCGACATTGATAACTATGTCAGGCTTATATTTCTCGATAAGTGCTATCACCTGGGCAGTATCGTCCGCATCGACGGATGCTGTATGGATAATTGTTTTAGTGTTTTTAATTGAATTTTTAATTGCCTCGCACTTTGCGACGGTTCTGCTAGCGAGACAAATCTCCTCAAAAACATCCGAATTCTGGCAGCATTTATGAACTACAACATTTGATACCCCTCCGGCACCAATGATTAAAGCTTTCCCCATTTGTTTCACCATTTATCCTTTACTAATGTTAATGTTTTGATTATACAAAATATATGCTTTTTTATCAAGTAAGAACTATAAATTGGCAAGACTAACCAGCATCGGCAGTACCCGATTTTAATTTTATTTTAAAACGATTTGATTTGAAATATTTTTTTCTTTGCTTGTCTTTTTACTTGTTTTTTTAATTCTATAAGACTATAATTCTATATGTTGTAGTTATTTTATTACTTAGCCCTATATATTGTAATTTGAACATCATATAAGATTTTTATATTGTGTCCTTAATAAATATCGATGGAGGAAAAAACATGAATTCGCTTGACCATATTTTACAAAGGTATTATACAAAAGAACTTGACCTCGATGCTTCAAAGACAGTATATGACCTATTTGAGTGGAAAACTGTTGATGTTGTTCTCAAGGACTATAAAACCGGTAAAGTTTTGACAGATCTTAGAAATCTTGAGTTTCCTATGAACTATTCCCAAAACGCTTGTGATATCATTGCGTCCAAATATTTTCGCCGAGCTGGTGTTAGTAATGATGCAGGTTACGAAAATAGTATGAAAATGGTTGCCCATCGCATGGTGGATTTCTGGTGCGAGGCACTAAAAGCCGATAAGATTATCACAACCGAGAATGAATCTTCGATTTTTTATGACGAGATGGTTTTTGGACTTCTAAATCAGATGCTGGCTCCCAATTCGCCACAATGGTTTAATACAGGTCTTGCGCAGACTTATGGAATAACTGGTTCGAAAAATGGAAATTTCTACTATGATGAATTACAAAAAAACATAGTTGAGAGTAAGGACGCATATACCAGGACCCAGGCATCTGCATGTTTTATTCTATCAATTGAAGACAGATTGTTGGGTCCTCACTCCATTTCAGAGCAATATATAACAGAAACAAGATTATTCAAAGGTGGCTCAGGCACTGGTACGAATTTCTCCGCAATTCGTGCAAAAGGCGAACCATTGAGCAGTGGCGGCGTGTCATCAGGTCTGATGAGTTTTCTTAAAGGACTCGACCGTAATGCTGGTGCGATTAAATCAGGTGGCACAACAAGACGAGCCGCCAAAATGTTGTGTCTCAACATTGACCATCCTGAAATCATGGATTTTATTACCTGGAAAGCAAAAGAAGAGGACAAAGTCCGTGCGCTTGGTAAAATGGGCTATGATACAAGTTTTGAGGGTGAGGCTTATGAGACAGTTTCCGGGCAAAACGGGAATAATTCTGTTCGCTTATCTGATGAATTCATGAGCAAGGTTGAACATCTTTGTGAAAATCCAACAGCCACGATTGAGCTTAAAGGCCGTGCAAGCAGAGATATCGACCGGTCTGTCCTGGTTTTGGATATGTGGAATACATTCAACGAATCAATATGGAAAAGCGCAGATCCCGCTCCCCAATTCGATGACACATTCAACGCATGGCATACTTGTCCATACGGTGAAGACGGAGACATCAACTCACCTAAGAATCGTATAAATTCAACAAATCCTTGTGGTGAATATGCATTTTTGGATGACACATCCTGCAATCTTGCTTCAATAAATATCTTTAAATTTTTTCGCCCCGAGTCAAATGATATCGACATTGAAGGATATCTGCATTTGATTGGCCTGACACAGCTAGCTTTAGAGGGATCAATAAAGTGGGGTCAGTTTCCGACTGAAGATATCGCACGCAAGACATATCTTTTCCGCACGACAGGATTGGGCATCGCCAACCTTGCCTCTCTTCTCATGTCCATGGGATATGCCTATGATTCCGATGATGCCAGGACGATCTCCGCGGCGCTTGTGGGGATAATGACAGGACACTCCTATTTTGTCTCCTCACTGATGGCAAAAAAGATCGGGACATTTGAGAAATACAATTTAAACAAAGAATCAATGCTTCGAGTAATCCGTAATCATTCCAGAGTGGCCGGTGCTTTGAAGTCTCCGTACGAAAATTTGAATTACACTCCATTGCCGGTCAATCATAAATTACTGAAAAAGAATAATTTTGTTGAAATGAGCGATACAATAAAATCTGTATGGAAAGCCGCGATGGAAAGTGGAGAAAAATACGGATTTCGAAATGCACAAGTCACAGTCATCGCTCCAACCGGCACGATATCCCTTGCGATGGATTGCGGTGCGACATCAATTGAACCGTTTTTCAGCCACATTGTATACAAGAAACTATCCGGTGGCGGATTTATGACAATCGTAAATCCAGTGTTAAAGCTCGCACTAAGAAATTTAAAGTATACCCAAGACCAGATCGACGAGATTTTCAATTATATCATGCGGAAAGAAATTGTTTCCGAAAACGGTGTCGAATACGAAAAATTAATCGATGGCAAAATTGAAGGTGCCCCTTACCTCAAAAACGAACATCTGCCTGTCTTTGACACAGCCAATCAATGCGGAACAGGCAAACGTTTCATTCCAGCTATGGGACATGTCAAGATGGTGGCGTCAATCACACCCCTACTATCGGGTGCTGTGTCCAAAACAATCAATTTGCCAAGAAATGCCACACTTGATGAATTCAAAGAGGCTATTTTCGCCTCATGGAAATTTGGAGTTAAGGGCATTACATTATATCGTGATGGCTCCAAGGCAAGCCAGCCTTTGAACACATCCATGTCAGATGACTCCATGGTAGATCCTGCCAATCTCACATACGCCCAGCTCGTAGACAAGGTCAGGCAATTGCAAGATAAGTATCACTATTCCAAAAGAGAAAAACTAACTGGAATTCGTCAAGGGAAGACCCACCCTGCACAAATAGACGATGTTAAAATCTACACAACTGTCAATCGCAACTCCAACAATGAAATTTCCGAGATTTATATAACAACGGACCGTGAAGGAACAATTATAACAGGACTTCTAAACTCTCTCTCAAAATCAATATCTGTCATGCTTCAATATCATGTTCCACCACAGGATATTTCAAGAATGTTACGCGGTCAGAAATACGAGCCATATGGATTTGTCAAAAAGCATCCTCACATCAAGTATGTGACATCCATATCCGACCTGATAAGCAAAATAATTGACATCGAACTTGGTGATTTTTCCCGCTGTCAGGTAAAAGAGGCAGATTTACCGTTGCCGACAAGCAAGGCTAGTGAAGTTTTAAAAGCAGCAAAAGGATCAAAATCCGAGAAATCAGTTGACACCATATCTATCTCATATCCTCTTGATAGTGAGTCCAGCCAAAATGACCATGGTTTTATGACGCCACCCTCCTCAGCTACTTCCGGGGAGCGACTGTATGACAGCATATGTCCCACTTGTTCAAGTACGAGGATGGTAAAAAACGGAACGTGCAAAGTTTGTCTTGATTGCGGAACAACAACCGGCTGTAGCTAAGTGAACCCGTTTTCGGGGGTTTGATATTTTATCTGAAGAATGAAGGTCTGAAGAATGAGGCCCAAGCTCCACCTGAGATAGTGGTTCAAAAACAACCATGAATCTGATATAATGTATATAACTGATTTAAACATTGTCAATTCGAGCAAAGCTAAGTAGTGCTCAATTTAAATAAATTTTAAATTACCCTTTAAAACGTTCTGATTCATTATTAAAAAATCAAACATTTTATTATGGCAAGGAAATTTCAATTCTTTATGATATCGAACTGGACAAGGTCATGGATTATTGTAAAAAAGAAATGCCCGAAGGCACTTATAAGATCAAAACCGTACTTGGCGAACTAGCTGTTTATCTATAATATAATTCATACTAAGACTTAATTCAGATTTTTACGTTATTCAGACTATAGCTTTATTAGGACTTTTAAGTGTATTCAGACTATAGTTTTATTCAGACTGTCCTAATCCAGGTCATGATTTAAATTCTTTACTTGTTTCTTGTGGTATTGCAGGAAATTCTTCTTGTAGATTCTTTGACAGCATCACAACAGAGTGCCATTCCCCGTTCTTGTACCCCACATTATTGAATTTGGCGCATTCTTCAAATCCAAGAGACTCAAAAAATTCTATGCTTATCTGATTTGACGCGGTAATCCCAGCGATTGCAACATAAAATCCTCTCCTGGTCAATTCTTTAAGAAGTTCTACCGCCAAGGCTCTTCCATATCCTTTCATTAAATTGGATAAAGACAAATAAACTGAAATTTCAGTTGTGAATCTAAACGCTGCTCTTTCGCGGAATTGCCCTGCATAGGCATATCCGATTATTTCACCATCTATCTCTAGAACAATCCATGGATATACCTTGGTATATTTTTCAATTCGGTGACGCATTTCTTCTTCTGATGGCGGTGACAATTCAAAAGAAATCGCTGTGTTTTTGACATAATATCCATAGATATCTGCAATTTGAGCAGCATCTGATAATTTTACATTTCGTATTTGTTTTTTCATATTATTTCACTTGAGGATGAAATTTTAAATCCTTCCAATATAATATTGGGAAGGTTACAAATCTCTTTCCTATTCCTTTTCGATTTATTTTATCAATTCAGATATCTCATGTTATATTATTCAAACTTATAAGTTTTTAGTATTTCTATTCATAATTCGCGTCCAATCAACCTCCATCATTGAAAGCGACCCCATGATTATAATACCACCAATCGCAAGTTGCATGGTAAAAGGTTCAAGCCCAAACGCAACAGAAAACACACTTCCGAACAGTCCCTCCAGCATCATGATAAGTCCTGCCGTTGTCGCAGATGTGTGCTTCTGTGCAACAACTTGAATGGTCTGTGCGACAAAAGAGCATACAATTCCCATATATAGCAAAGGAATAACAACCGCTTTCCAATCCACACCGGAAGTACTCGCTTTTTCAACAATTACAAAAAAAGCAAATCCCCCGATTGTTTGAACAACAGCAATCATAAAAGCCACAACCGCGTAATCCGATGTCTTTGCAGAATAGCTTAAAAAGGCTATGGATCCGGCGTAAAACACCGCACACAGCAAGGAATAAAAATCCCCTATATTAAGCGTCAGTGCGTTTGAAAAAATGTTTGTCAAGACAGCAGTTCCGAACAAACAAAGAACAATCGCAATAAGCTTTTGAATTTTTAACTTCTTCTTATAAAAAATCCATGCGACAACAGGTAGAAAAACGATATAAGTTGAGGTCAAAAATGCATTGTTCGACGGAGTGGTAAACCTGATTCCCACAGTCTGTGTCAAATACCCCGCAAAATTCAATAAGCCTACAACAAGTCCGACTTTAAAGGCCTCTTTTGACATTTTAATGATTCGTTTGTGAAAAACAACAAATGCAAAAATCGCAAAAAGCAAACCTCTGGAAAAGGTTATGAATCCCGGAGTAAGATTGGCATTTACGGCAACTTTAGTAACTACGAATCCTGATCCCCAGATAGCTGCGATAAAGAAAAGCAAAAGGTTGGCGATGGGTCTTGTCATAGTAAATTTTCTGTTCATTCATTCCTCTTTTTGTAACAATATCAATAACAGCTATTTTATTATTCAACTATTCATTCTTATAAGAAAGTGCATTTGTACTATATCGTATAACTCATTTATTCATTCTTATGCGGAAGTGAATTTTGTATTACATCGTTTAACTCAATTATTCATATTTCTATGTAGGGCATTCGTATAACATCGTTTCTCTCAATAATAACCATTTCATTATTCAACTATTCAGGGAGTAATTTTTAATTCTTATGCATAATTTTTAAAAATTATGCTCTCTCCCACCAGTGGTCATTTTTCGCTGGTTCTCCGAGATTATATATTTCTCCTATTTGCGGTATTGTTAAAGCAAAACCAGGGTTTGTTGCGAGCAAATCAACAATAGGAGCGGCCCATTCGTGGTCACTGAGCGCGAACTTGCCCCAATGTATGGGAAAAAGCATTTTCGCATCGAGTTCTTCCATTATTTTAGAAATCTCAACCGGAAAAACGTGCGAATTTCTCCAATAATCGCTGTATTGGCCATTTTCAAGCAAGGCCAGGTCAAAAGGTCCATACTTGTCCCCTATTTCTTTAAAATGTTTACCATATCCTCCGTCACCACTAATAAATAAATGAGCTTCTCCAATTATAAGTACAAAAGATGCCCATAATGTCTTGTTTCTAAATAAATTTCTCCCGGAAAAATGTCGCGCTGGAGTAGCAATAACCCTTATACCATTAGTAAATTCTTTATGATCATACCAATTCAATTCTGTTATAATCTGCTTTTCATACCCCCAATATTCGAGATGTGAGGATACGCCTAGAGGAACGATGACGTTTTTGACTATGGGTTTGATTTCCATCAATGACTTATAATCCATATGGTCGAAATGATCATGTGTGATAATCAATATATCGATTTCTGGAAGGTCTGACGCATGGTAAACATCGGTTCCGTTGTATGCTTTGATATAATTCGGAAGCGGAGAGATCGCATTTCTCAAAACTGGGTCAACTAGAATATTCATTTCGCCACACTTGACAAGATATGTGGAATGTCCAAACCATATAATTCCTACGCCATTCTTATCAAACAATTTCAAATCTGACTTTTGCGACGGAATTTTTACTGGAACCGACTTATTTGATTTAATTCTACGAATCTCGCGTATTGGGACTTTCTGTTTTATTATTTCCTCCATGTTCTGAAATGAATCGTTACTATAATTTGGTGAGGAAACAAAACTTTTTCTCTGCTCCTTGGTCGGATTTTTACCAAATTCCTTGAAGAAAGACAAAATCGATCGATTTAAATTCATAGCATCCTCCTAAAGTTCTCGCACCATTATTTTTTGCAAATAAATATACTTTAGTTTTAACAATTTTTTCATAATACTGTATTTGGATAGCAAAATTACGAACCAATCAAATCGATAGGTGTAAAGGCAACTTCTTAAACATCTCAATCATTTCTTATTAATATTATACCTCTACAACTTGGGAAATGAAATACCAAAAACAATAAAATTAGCATAAAACCTAAAGCAATCGTATTGAATCCTTGCGATTTTATGGGGTTTATAGTAAAATTGAGACTCTAAAAAATTATGTTGGTTCAAGTTGATTTTTTGTAAAATATTTTAAGCACAATATTATGTTCATCAGTAAAATTTAAAATTACATAGCTACTAGACATTTTACTGTGATGCTATGCATTTACTTGGCTGCTATGCATTTACTTGGCTGCTATGCATTTACTTGGCTGCTATGCGTTTACTTGGCTGCTCGTCTACTTGGCTGCTATGCGTCTACTTGGCTCCTATAAATTTACTTGGCTGCTATATATTTAATAGTAATATTTAGTATCGATAAAAAAACGATGGAGGAAAAATGGAATTTATAACATTACTTTTACTAGCTTTTGGATTATCAATGGATGCTTTTGCCGTGTCGGTATCTGATGGCATGTGCTATCTTGGAATCAAAAAACGGCATGTGTTCATGATTGCTGGAACATTCGGATTTTTTCAAGCCATGATGCCTGTTTTGGGATTTTTCCTTGGCCAAACTTTCAGCAAAGCGATTGTTTCATTCGACCACTGGGTCGCTTTCGGACTGCTTGCTCTTATCGGTGGACATATGATTATTGAAGCGATCAAAGAGCTTCGGAATCCTAAGGATGAATGTGTTACTGGAGTGTGTTCTTTCAAGAAAGTACTAGTCCAGGGAATCGCCACAAGCATCGATGCCCTGGCTGTTGGTGTCAGTCTTGCACTTACAAATGCGAATATTATCTGGTCAGCTCTGACAATAGGTGTGATCACCTTCATGTGCTGTATAGTTGGTGTGTTAATCGGCAAAAGAGCAGGATCAATATTAAAAGGTCGCTCCGAAATCATCGGTGGATTGATTCTGATTGGACTTGGAATTAAAATATTGGTTGAGCATGTGACAAATTCATAGTAGACAATAATATTTGTGGCGAAATACTAAATTATCAATTTCGTTGAACTAGAAGCAATGAAATCAAAATGCATTAAATTTGCAAGATTCCGTATCCCGTTTGAAATCAATGTATTATAATATTTAGTGGTTGCGATTGGGTGAAAAGGCCAATCATAGTGCCCTTTAAGGCCTTTTTTATCCATTGATCTGCATGGGTTTTAAATAGCTATGTCAAAAACACGTGCATCTGAATTCTTACAAATCGGCTAAAAAAATTCATATGCCCTGCAATTCGGCACTAAACGTGATTTTTTGTGAATTTTTCTTAAAATCAGGGCTCAATTTTCGATTGTAAATGATATCATTTCATTATTCAACAAAAACTCCCCGCAAAATCAATTTTTCGGGGAGTTTCTTTGTTGTTTAAATATCAGATGTTATTATTCACAATTAAGATGCACAATTAAAATTCATAAGTTAAATTTTAACTTAAATTTACATATACTTCAAATATACAATTAATCTATAGAATACAATGTCTTTTTCTTAAAATCCGAACCGACTCTTCAGTGCTGAAAGCTGGTCTTTCATTTCTTTAGGCAAACGGTCAAATTTGGCAAAATGTTCTTCCATCCCTGCGATTTCGTCTTTCCATACATCTTTTTCTATGGTCAGGAGATTTGCAACATCAGCTGTTGTGAAATTATCCAATCCTTCAACATCAATCTGCTCAGCTTTAGGGATAAAACCTATTGGAGTTTCAACTGCATCTACCTTACCTTCGCAACGGTCGACAATCCACTTTAACACGCGGAAATTGTCTCCGTAACCAGGCCATAGAAATTTACCGTTTTCATTTGTTCTAAACCAGTTGACATTGAATATCTTTGGTTGGTTTGAGATTTTCTTGCCCATGTCAACCCAGTGTTGGAAATAGTCACTTACATTGTACCCAATGAAAGGTAGCATTGCCATAGGATCGCGGCGAACAACGCCAACTGCGCCTGCTGCCGCTGCGGTTGTCTCTGATGCCATAGTGGCACCTACAAAAACGCCATGGTTCCAATCAAATGATTGATAAACAAGTGGAGCTGTCTTGGCACGGCGGCCACCAAAGAGGATTGCCGTGATAGGAACGCCAGCGGCCTTTTCCCACTCAGGTGAGATGCAAGGACATTGGGATGCAGGAGCTGTAAAACGGC
>Ga0209125_1003483_pt1 | contig 10767 bp, 7 predicted proteins | sample BarGraIncub1131A_FD_184503 | JGI IMG/M metagenome (GOLD analysis project Ga0209125, IMG submission 184503) | Arctic peat soil microbial communities from Barrow, Alaska - Barrow Graham LP Incubations 11-31A (SPAdes) (version 2) | ecosystem: Environmental > Terrestrial > Soil > Wetlands > Peat... | reverse complement strand
TGCACCTGCCGCAGTAGCGGCTGCTCCTGTACCTGTTGCTGCTGCTCCCGTTGCACCTGCCGCTGCCACTGGCGCGGGCGAAGCACTTTCGGCACCTATGTCCGGAATTCTTCTTAAGGTCAGTGTCAAGGTCGGCGATGTCGTCACTGCTGGTCAGGAAGTGGCTGTGCTTGAAGCCATGAAGATGGAAACATCGCTCGCTGCTCCTGTTTCTGGAACTGTCACCTCGACTCCTGTTGCACAGGGCGCTTCGGTGACTGAAGGCCAGGTCCTCGTCACCATCGGCTAAGTCGGCGGTTGTTTTTTATTTCCGCCGACTTGCTTAACTGCATGTCGGCGGTTTTGCGTTTGTTAAGTTGGAATTCACTGAATAAGGAAAGAGGCACAATGAGTCAAAAGAAGTTGCTGGCTGAATTTCCCCCAGTCTCTACAGAAGATTGGGAGAAAGCAATCGTCGCTGATTTGAAAGGCGCAGACTATACTAAAAGATTGGTTTGGAACACTTGGGAAGGCATCAATGTCAAGCCCTACTACCGTGCGGAAGACGTCAAGGACCTCACTTGGTTGCTAGAAAACCTTCCAGGCGAATTTCCCTATGCCCGTGGAGCGAAAAAGCTAACCAATGACTGGGAAGTCCGTGCAGAAATTTTTGAATCTGATGTGTCTAAAGCGAATGCTTCAGCTCTTCGCAATCTCTCCCGCGGTGCTGATGGTGTCAGTTTCTCCGTGGTGTGCCGAGATGGTAAGGTCTTCGGACAGAACGTGCAAAGCCAAGCTGACTTCGATGCGCTCATCGCAGGGATCGACCTCAAGCAAAAGGCTATTCATTTAGACTTCTCTGGGCATGCGAGCCAGGGCTACAAATACTTAGTTGCAGCCGCCGAAAAGCAGGGTGTCTTAGCTCAAATCAAGGGCTCCTTGGTTTATGACCCTATCCATAAGCTCGCTGCAACAGGCAAGCTTGGTTACGATAAAGCTGGCCTCAAGAAGGCTGTGGCTGAACTTGCTATTGAGGTTTCCAAGAAGACTCCTGGCATGCGCTCCATTACCGTGCAGACTCATGCCTATCATAATGCCGGCGCGACGAACGTGCAGGAACTTGCAATTGCTATCGCTACTGGTCTCGAGTATATGGATGCGCTTACCGAAGCTGGCATGAGCGGTACTGAAGCTGCAAAGTCAATTGGGTTCAGTTTCTCGATTGGGACAAACTACTTCTTTGAGATTGCCAAGATTCGCGCTTTCCGCGTAGTCTGGGCTTCGATTCTCAAGGAATATAAAGCAGAGACTGTTGCACCATATGTGCATGGCCGTACTTCCATGTGGAATGCAACCATGTTCGACCCCAATGTGAATATGTTGCGTGCAACAACGGAAGCTATGTCAGCTGTGGTTGGCGGTGTGGATGCCCTGACTGTGGTTCCTTATGATGCCGTATTCCGTACTCCAGATGAATTCTCCTACAGAATTGCGCGTAACACGCAGTTGATTCTCAAGAGCGAGTCCGCATTGCAGCGTTTGATTGATCCAGCAGCAGGAAGCTACTACGTCGAATCAACTACTGACACACTCGCCAATAAGTCACTTGAACTTGTAAAAGCTCTCGAAGCCAAGGGTGGCATCATTGCTGCGCTCGTCGACGGCAGTTTGCAGAAAGACATTGCTGACGTCCAGGCCAAGAAAGAAAAGGCCATCATTGCACGTCGCGAAGTTCTTCTCGGCACCAATCAGTATCCGAACCTCACCGAGTCGATTAGCCAGAACATTAATGTTGCACAAGGGATTGCGCTCAACTCTGTTGGCGAATCTCATTGCTGCTGTACCAAGGGTGGCTGTGCACTTGAAGTGAAGGCTCTCAACATCCGTCGCGGTGCAGAGGTTTTCGAAACCATGCGCTTAAGCACGGAAGCCTACGCCAAGAAAACTGGTTCGGCTCCAAAAGTGTTTATTTGGACTGCAGGCAACTTGGCTATGCGCCTTGCTCGTGCGACCTTCGTAAAGAATTTCTATGGCTGCGCAGGCTTTGCCACCATCGATACCAACGGAGTCAAAACCGCTGAAGAAGGGATCGCCCTTGCCCAGAAGTTCAATCCCGAATTTATCGTGATTTGCTCGAAGGATGAGGAATATATCGATATCGCAACTGCTGTCGTTGGTCCCATTAAGAAGGCATTTCCGAAAACGACCGTTGTCATCGCTGGCTACCCTGAAGAGCAGCTTGAGGCTCTCAAAGCCCTCGGCGTTGATGAATTTGTGCATGTCCGCACCAACGTCGTAGAATATCTCACCGCCGCACAGGCCAAGCTGGGAGTGAACTAATGCGTCCGAACCTATCTAATCTTACGTATAAAATATCGAGCGGCAAACCCTTCCAGGAATGGAAGCAGGGCGTTGCTGGTTTTGAATCATCTTCCTGGATGACTGCGGAGCAGATTCCCGTTGCTCCAGCCTATGGACTTGATACTCTCAAGGACTTTGAACATCTAAACTATGCGGCAGGCCTTCCTCCATTCCTGCGTGGTCCATACAGCACCATGTATGTCATGAAGCCTTGGACTGTCCGTCAGTACGCAGGTTTTTCCACTGCTGCAGAATCCAATGCATTCTATCGCCGCAATCTGGCTTCGGGTCAGATGGGGCTGTCGGTTGCTTTCGATCTCGCCACGCATCGTGGCTACGATGCCGACCATTCGCGCGTTGTGGGTGATGTGGGTAAAGCTGGTGTGAGCATCTGTTCCGTTGAAGACATGAAAGTGTTGTTCGATCAGATTCCACTGGATAAAATGTCCGTGTCCATGACCATGAATGGCGCAGTGCTTCCAATCCTTGCGTTCTACATTGTCGCTGCCGAAGAGCAGGGCGTCACTTTGGATAAGCTTTCTGGAACCATCCAGAACGACATTCTCAAAGAATTCATGGTGCGCAACACATATATCTATCCGCCTATTCCCTCCATGCGCATCATTGCGGACATCTTCTCGTATACGTCGAAGAACATGCCGAAGTACAATTCGATTTCGATTTCTGGCTACCACATGCAGGAAGCTGGCGCAACAGCTGATATCGAACTTGCCTACACGCTTGCCGACGGTTGGGAATACCTCCGCACTGGCGTGGCTACAGGAATGAGCATCGATGCCTTCGCACCGCGGCTTTCGTTCTTCTGGGCTATCGGCATGAATCACTTCATGGAAATTGCCAAGATGCGCGCTGGTCGGCTTCTTTGGGCAAAGATCGTCAAGACTTTTGGACCAAAGAATCCAAAATCATTGGCGTTACGTACTCATTCCCAGACTTCGGGTTGGTCTCTCACTGAGCAAGATCCATTCAATAACATTGTACGCACTGCTGTGGAAGCCTTGGCTGCCGGCCTTGGACACACCCAGTCTTTGCACACCAATGCTCTTGATGAAGCCATCGCGCTTCCTACTGAATTCTCTGCGCGTATTGCCCGCAATACCCAGATCTATCTTCAGGAAGAGACTGGCATTTGCAAGGTTGTCGATCCATGGGCAGGCTCCTTCTATGTTGAGCAGCTGACCAATGAGCTCGTTCACAAGGCTTGGGCTCTCATTGAAGAGGTCGAATCACTTGGCGGAATGGCGAAAGCCATTGAGACCGGGGTTCCCAAAATGCGCATCGAAGAAGCGGCGGCCCGTAAACAAGCCCGTATCGACGGCGGAATCGACGCCATTATCGGTGTGAACCAGTTCCGTCTCGAGAAGGAAGATCCAATCGATATTCTCGAAGTGGATAACACTGCTGTGCGCATTTCCCAGATCGACCGCCTCAACACCTTGAAGGCTAACCGCAACACTGCGGAAGCTAAGGCTGCTTGCGAAGCGATCACCAAGTGCATGCAGACAGGTGAAGGCAATATCCTCGAACTCGCTGTAGATGCTGCACGCAAGCGTGCAACCCTCGGTGAAATTTCTTCTGCAGTTGAATCCGTAGTCGGAAGGTACAATGCTGTGATTCGTTCCATTTCCGGAATCTATTCTTCCGAAATCGGTGAAAATCCAGAGTTCGCTGAAGCCCGTAAAATGGCTGATGAATTCGCGAAACTTGAAGGCCGTCGTCCTCGCATCATGATCGCAAAAATGGGTCAGGATGGTCATGACCGTGGTGCGAAGGTTGTAGCGACTTCATACGCCGACATGGGATTCGATGTGGATATTGGACCTCTGTTCCAGACTCCAGAAGAATCAGCCAAACAAGCTGTAGAAAATGACGTTCATGTAGTGGGCGTAAGCTCACTTGCAGCCGGTCACAAAACACTTGTTCCCGCTGTTCTCGCTGAACTCAAGAAGCTTGGCCGCGAAGACATTATTGTGGTTGCGGGTGGTGTGATTCCTGCTCAGGACTACGACTACCTGTATAAGGCTGGCGTGGCTGCTGTGTTTGGACCTGGCACTCCGATTGCCCAATCTGCAAAAGCAACTCTGAAAGTGCTTCTGGATAACGCAAAAGCCTAGATTCATTCATTTTTAACAGAAGCCCTCACCATCGCGTGGGGGCTTTTTTGTTAGAAGAGCGCTGGTCCAACTTCGTGGATCAAGGTTTCGAATACATCGACTTCGGGGTGGTAAGTCATGGCAAGTGCGTTACCAAAATTCCCAGTAAATTGCAGGTCGGGTTCATTGCCTTTCCAATGCAGACGAGCTTCTATTCCGCAATTTCGGCAGTATAATAAGTCGTTGTCACGTGAATTGGCCGGAATAATGATGGTGGGTCCACAGTCCGGGCAGTTGTGCAGGGTCGAATCGCTATCGGTATGGCCCATTACATGGAGTAACGCATTTGGTTCGATTTGACGGCTAAACGTGTGGGCCAGATCATGGTCAAATTGCGTTCCAGCATTCATACGAATGTGCTCCATCGCATGCGTCACACTCATTGCATGACGATAGGAGTGCGTGCTTGTCATTGCATCGAAAGCATCTGCGATGGCGACCACTTTTGCAATCCAAGGAATTTGAATATCATTCAATCCTTGTGGGTAGCCCATTCCGTTAGGCATTTCATGGTGGCAAAGCACCGCGTCAAGCACCAAATGGGCGAGCGGGTGGTGCTGTAACATCCGTCCGCCGACTGCAGGATGAGTTTTTACAAGTTCAAGCTCCTCGACCGTAAGCTCGCTGTGCTTGGTGATAATTGCATCGGGGATTGATATTTTCCCAATGTCATGCAAGAAACCTCCAAGCTCGGCTAAGGCAACTTGTCGCCGTGTGGCAAAGGCTGCACCCGCCAGCAGCCGCGAAAACTGAGAAACCCGCCACATATGGCCTCCACTAAAGGGATCGCGGGACTCAACAAAACTGGCCACTGTAAATAATGTGCGAAGTTCCTGGCTATTATTCATCATAGTCATAGTGTACCCAACCCTAAACCAATAATCCAAGTTCCATGGAATGTTCCTGGATAAGATGCTTGGGAAAATTGTGAAACAAGACTCGTAGAAATTTTTACTTTTATGGACTATGAAGATTCTTGTAACAGGTTGCTGTGGTTTTATCGGTGCAAACTTTGTCCGTCAGGTACTGCGTGAGCGCCCTGATTGGCAGATTGCGAATATTGATCTGCTGACATATGCAGGAAATCGTGAAAATTTAAAGGATTTAGAGGGCGATCCTCGCTACAAATTCTTTCAAGGCGACATTGTCGATGCGCAGGCTGTTCGGATTGCTGCCGAGTTGCTCCCGGGCGGACCGGATGCGATTGTGAATTTTGCGGCTGAATCCCACGTGGATAATTCGATCAAAAATCCAGGCGTATTCGTTACCACGAATATTCAAGGTACTTTGACGCTCCTCAATTATGCCAAAGAGAAGAAAATCCGTTACCTCCAGGTTTCCACGGACGAAGTCTATGGTTCGCTTGGTAGCACTGGATTATTTACCGAAGAAACTCCACTTGCACCAAACAGCCCATACAGCGCTTCGAAAACAGGTGCCGACTTGCTCGTTCGCGCCTGGTTCGAGACCTTTGGGCTCGATGCGATTATTACCCGTTGTTCCAATAACTACGGGCCATACCAGTATCCCGAAAAACTAATCCCGCTTGCAGTCACGAACCTGATGCAAGGCAAAAAAATTCCTGTTTATGGCCAAGGTTTGAATATCCGTGACTGGCTTCATGTTGAAGACCACTGTTCGGGTATTTTGGTCGCTTTGGAAAAAGGTTTGGCAGGCCGTGTCTATAATATCGGCGGCAACAATGAGTGGAAGAACATCGACATTGCCCATGAGTTGCTTAGGCTAATGGGACTCGGTGAAGACCGGATCGAATTTGTGACAGACCGCTTGGGTCATGATATGCGTTATGCGATTGACGCGACACGGATTCGCACGGAGTTAGGGTGGTCCCCTAAATACACTTTCAGCACAGGGTTACCAGAGACTGTGAAATGGTACCAGCAGAACGAATCCTGGTGGATACCCTTGAAAGCAGTTAAAAATTAACCTTAGGGCATCACAATGAAAGGTATTCTCTTAGCCGGTGGCGCTGGTTCGCGTCTTTATCCATTATCTGCCGTAGTAAGCAAGCAATTACAGCCTGTATACGACAAGCCCATGATCTATTATCCTCTAAGCACCCTGATGCTAGGCGGAATTAAAGACGTGCTCTTGATCAGTACCCCGATCGATATTCCGCGTTTCAAGGATCTGCTCGGCGATGGGTCTCAATGGGGTATTCGTATTGAATATGCTGTGCAACCAAGTCCTGATGGGATTGCGCAGGCATTCCAAATCGGCGCCGATTTCATTGGCAATGACCCATGTACCTTGATCCTTGGCGACAATATATTCTACGGTGAAATGTCGCTCTTGGATATCATGCAAGGTTTTGATGCGGACAATGCTCCTGGAGTTCCCAAATCGTCAATCGGCGCACGAGTGTTCGGATATCCTGTGACGGACCCGGAGCGCTATGGCGTTGTGGAGTTTGATCCAGAAGGCAAAGTTCTGTCCATTGAAGAAAAACCTCTGACACCCAAGAGTCGTTTTGCAGTGCCTGGTTTGTATGTCTACGACAATTCTGTTGTCGCGAAGGCCCGTGTGCTCAAGCCTAGCCCACGTGGGGAATACGAGATAACAGACATCAATAGAATGTATTTAGAAGAAGATCGCTTGTATGTAAAGAAGCTAGGCCGTGGCGTTGCTTGGTTGGATACAGGAACGCATGCGTCCTTGCTTGAGGCTTCTAGTTTCATGTATACTCTCGAAGCCCGTCAAGGTCTTAAGATTGCCTGCCTAGAGGAAATTGCCGTTGAAATGGGTTTTGTTACCTGGCCTCAAATGAAAGCCAACCTTGAAAAAATGCCCAAGAGTCCGTACAAGGAATATATCCATACGCGCTTCAAGGAACTGGACTAGTTCCATTCTGTCATAAACATCGCAATTTACTGAGGTTCCCAATGCGCATTGAAGCGACTCCCCTTGATGGCCTAGTCCTTATTCATACAAAAGTTTGGCCTGATGACCGGGGCTGGTTTTACGAATCTTATAATATTGACAGGTTCAAGGCATTAGGAATTGATACGACTTTTGTCCAGGATAACCACAGCAAGAGTGTCAAAAATACTCTGCGCGGTCTGCACTTCCAGACATCTCCAGGCCAAGCGAAGCTTGTACGTTGCACACAAGGGCGCATTTGGGATGTTGCGGTAGACATCCGTCCTCAAAGCTCAACCTTTGGGAAGTGGCATGCGGTTGAACTTGACGATCAAAGCAAGGCAATGTTTCTGATCCCCGTTGGCTTCGCTCATGGCTTTTGCGTGCTCTCCGAGACTGCCGAAGTGCAATACAAGTGCAGCTCAGTCTACAATGGCGCAACCGAGGCTGGCATAGCTTGGGATGACCCAGAGTTTGCGGTTGCATGGCCCGTACCTGAACCGCTACTATCCGCACGCGATCTTGGAAATCAGAGTTTCGCGACCTACCGCAAGAACTTAGGGTGATTCCAAGTCCGGTTTTTGATTACCACAAAAATCCGACCCTGGTGTAGAAACCAGGATTGTCAAAGAAAGTAAGTTCCGCTTGCATCCCTATGTCCACACCGAAAATAGGCGTGGTATAGGAGAATGCCGGGGTTAGGGAAAACTTACGTTTCGCACCCTGGAGAAACTGCTTAGGGGTTGAGTAGTTCAATGAGGGCGTAGGATCCATGATATCGCTGCCTAGATCGGTGCCTTTCCACCACCAACGCGTGCGCAGAGTCGTAGTCAGACTTTCTTTGTAGCGCGCATAGGTTATCCAGTCAATGACCTGGGAATTTGGCCCGAGAGGCGCACCCAGTCCGATCCCTTGATGGGACATCTGAGCACGGCTTCCTTCGAAATGTGTATATACCCAAGGTTCTACGCGGGCATATTCTGCGATCATCCCGGACTGGATTGTTCCAAGGTTGCGGATCAGTTGTGCACCGCCCATATACGCCCACTTCGATTGTACGTTGTCGTTTTTGATCAGGCTTACCGGGCTTGCCATGTCATCCAGGAAGAATTCGCTATATGCCCGGCCCCATCCCGGAAGGCGATAGCAGAAGTCCATGGAAATACCACCATTGTTGAAGTCTTCGCTCATTTGGCCTTTTTGCATGAATAGTGGTACTATCGGTACGAAGAGGATTGGGGCATTGATTGAATCGATGATTGAAATTTCGTTAATCGCGAGCAGTAAATTTTGAGAGGCCTGTAACTCGTAGCGATGCGCATACATATTTTTTGCGCGCGTATTCGCGCTGCTCATGGAATGACTCTCTGCAAGCAAATCGCCGTAAAGACTTTTCACTGTGACTGGTCCAATTTTCGTTTCCACAGACATTTGCGGAAAAGGTACTGCATTTTGATTGAGCATCAGATTATTGAAGTAACCAGGCCCCCATTGTGCGGCATCGCGTCCAAAGTCCAAGCGGCTCCATCCAAGATGAACGCTTAGATGCCCGCGGTAGCGTGCAAAGGAGGAGTACCGTACATCGCCGTTTGCGGAATCCTGGTTTTCCAAAAACTCCCGATCCCAGGATGCCGGCGATTTGCTGGTATGGCTTTCATTGGTGATACGTGCATCGACCCAAAATTCCACGGAATCTTTGTAACCTCGCACGAAGACCCCTCCGTCCATCGCCTTGATGGAATCAGAAAGATCCTTGCTTCCCATATACCCATAGCCGCCCTCGAGACTCAGGGCAATGAATCCGTCCTCGCCTTTCCAGCTCGCGAAAGCGTGCTTAGGCAAATCCTTGCGCCAAAGGGAATCGCGGCGAGGGAATATTCCCGAAAGGTCCCCTCCGGTGCTTTGCTCGTGCAAATTTAGCAATAAAGGACGGTCGGTCAGCGTTTTCAGGCTAAAGGGGCGATCAAGAAATCGATCCTGTGCCCAAAGTGAAGCGACCAGAAGGAAGGGGAGTATCAGAGAAATGCGAATAAATGTTGCGCGCATAGGGGGGTCCACAATTGATTGAGGATATAAAGATAGGTTCTCAAGGAGCATAGGATCCAGTGAGTCCAGCTGACCAGACCAGATCCCAACGATTATTGTCTTCGATGTGATTTTCATTGCGAATCTGGCGCAATCCAAATCCGCTGCTTAGCCCCATACTCCAAGGATTTCTGTCGGTATGCGGGTATAGGGTGTACCATCCGCTAATGGAGCCCCGTTTCTCATGTTCAACAACACCGCTTAATGCTGAAGTGAATTGAGCAGCTGTATCCCAAGGGGTCCAAAGCTCCTTGTCTCCTTGGCGCAACCAGGCAAATTCGGCTTCTCCACCGCAGTGGTATTTCTTGGATTTAATTCCAATGTTGAGCCAAAGATCTACGGCATCTGGGCCGCGTTTGTACCCAAGAGGATAATCAACGACATAACTATCGACAAAATAAGGGTCGGCTTGTTCGCGGTAATTGCTACGGTAAAGTCTGCGAACTGTCATTTTTTGCAAAGGGAGACGGTGATTATTGAAAGATGGATCTGTATAGACAGCATCGAGGCGTGACCAGAGCGAAAGTACGGAATCTGTGCGCCAATCTTGCCGCCACCCGACTAAGGAACCAAGGGTTGTCGGCGCCGTTTGGCCGCCTTCTTCGCCGACTGGACTTGCAATGTCTTCAAAATCGACTTGCCAATAGAACTTGGAATGCTTCCCAGGCTTAAGACCTAGTTCTGCTGTTGTTGACGATTTCGTATAGCCATCGCTAAAATTATCATGCCAGACGATCCATGGGTTGAAATCGCGCGGGGTAGGGGTTTTGCCCCCGATCAATGCTTGTTCAATCAGGGCGAACCATCCCCAGTTCGCATCCCAGCCGAGGCGGTGCAAGGCAAGCATCTTGGAGGGTTCATCATAAATACGGTTGCGCTGGTTGGATACGGTCAAATGACTTTGGTTCCACGTTTCAGATCCTTCTGGAGCCACTCCCGTATTCGCGGATGGAGTGCCCATTAAAATCGGATCCAGCGAGGAAATATACCAGTCAAAATAGGGCATGCCCAAATCGAAGTGCCACCAGATAGCATCCTGCGAAGGAGGAGCGCTGCCAAGGACAACGGAATTGGGTGAAGGTCCCATGTCGGGTTTGAAGCGTCCACATTTCAGGAAGCCCAGTGCGTTATTCCACTGAAACCATCCTTCTTTGGGAAGGTTGATATCGACTTGATTAGGAGTGCTGAAAATACTTCCGCCTTGCGGATCGCGGTACCATGCTTCCAGATCCCGTCTGATGGGCAGGACGGACTGTATTTCAATGGTGGAATCCAAGTGGGCGGAGAA
>Ga0209125_1003482_pt1 | contig 10774 bp, 7 predicted proteins | sample BarGraIncub1131A_FD_184503 | JGI IMG/M metagenome (GOLD analysis project Ga0209125, IMG submission 184503) | Arctic peat soil microbial communities from Barrow, Alaska - Barrow Graham LP Incubations 11-31A (SPAdes) (version 2) | ecosystem: Environmental > Terrestrial > Soil > Wetlands > Peat... | reverse complement strand
TTTTGGGGCTTTGTCGCCATCATCGTTGCACTTGATCTTTATCATAAGGAGATGAATTGAGAAGACAATAAAATCCCGAAAGAATGAAATGATTATAGACGAAGGGGACTTCTTTGTATCTTTGCAACATGAAAAATAAGCTCTTCGGGAAAACCCTGCCACAACTCAAAGATGTTGCTAAACAACTGGGATTGCAAGGATTTGTAGCAACACAGATTGCAGATTGGCTCTATAAGAAGCAGATTACTTCTATAGAACAAATGACCAATCTTTCACTGAAGATGCGTAATCTACTGAGCGAACAGTATGAGCTTGGTTTGGATAAACCGATTAAAGTACAGGCTTCTGTTGACGGGACTAAAAAATATTTATATCCAGCCAAAGATGAAAAATTTATCGAAACTGCCTATATACCCGATGAAAATCGTGCCACGCTTTGTGTTTCGTCTCAGATAGGATGTAAAATGGGCTGCCTTTTTTGTTGGACCGGGAAACAGGGGTTTCAGGGACAACTTTCTGCAGGAGAAATTTTAAATCAATTTCACAGTTTGCCCGAACGGGAAAATATTACTAATATCGTTTATATGGGTATGGGCGAGCCGTTTGATAATCTTCAAAATGTGCTCGACAGTCTCGATATATTGACAGCAGACTGGGGTTATGCCATGAGTTCGAAGCGGATTACCGTATCTTCAATTGGTATTATACCCGGTATGAAAGCGTTTTTGGAGAAAAGCGGATGTCATTTGGCCATCAGTCTCCACAACCCATTTGACGAAGAGCGCCGAAAAATGATGCCTGTGCAAAATGTTTACCCCATCAATGATGTTTTAAATGCGATCCGTTCATTTCCCATTGGACCACAGCGGCGAGTTTCATTTGAATACATCATGTTCAAGGGCATTAACGATACGCCCAGACACATTAAGGAGCTTGTCAGGATTCTGAATGGTATCGAATGTAGAATCAACCTAATCCGTTTTCATCCGATTCCGGGTACTCCACTTGAAGGTTCTGATAACGATACTATCGCTTCTTTTAACCTGGCGCTCAACCGCAAAGGGATTATAACAACAACCCGCTCATCAAGAGGTCTGGATATCTATGCTGCATGTGGTATGTTGTCTACCAAGGAATTAGTGCAATCTGAAGAAAAAATAAATCGTTCAGAATAATCGATTTATTTTAAATGGATAACATAATTGATGACTTTATCATGATATATGATAAACATACCCTTTAAGGATACTTAACGGACACTTGATGGATACTTGATGGATACTAAAAGGATACTCTAAGAGCATCCATTAATCATTGGTCAACTACGCATGAAGTTTTGTTCAATTATTTTGAATAGGTACTTCATCTCTTGCTTTTCGATTAGGTATCGGGATAAATTTCTCTGGTTTTTTTATTAAAAGATATGGAAATAGAAGTATCGAGGTGATGCTTTTATGTTTTAAAACAGTACCTATAAATATTAAATTGTTGGAGGTAGTTCATTGATTTGTAGCCAGTATAAACAGGTATGTTTTATGGTTTCGGTAAATTGAATAAAGTCAACGGGTTTCCGGATGTAACTGTTTACAACTAGATTATAACTTTCGATCAGGTCACGTTCTTCTTTTGAAGAAGTGAGAATCACTATCACCTGACGGTGTGTTTTTTCATTAGCGCGTAAACGTCTTAGTACTTCCATGCCATTGATGATTGGCATATTCAGATCGAGCAGGATGAGAGCAGGCATAAGTTTAATGTCTCTTCCTGTATATTTACCAGTTCCAAACATGTAATCAAGCGCTTCGAGTCCATCTTCGGCCAATATGATTTCGCTCGTAATTTTCGCTTTCAACAATGCCCGCTTGGTCAGTTCTCTATCATTGAGATTATCATCAACTAATAGGATTGTTTTTGAATTCATGTTATATGTCTTCAGATAGTGTAAAATAAAATGTAGTTCCCTGGTCTATTTTTGAGTCAGCCCAGATATGACCATCATGACGATGAATTATCCTTAGTACGGTTGCAAGCCCGATCCCTGTACCAGGAAAATCAGTTTGCTTATGCATTCGTTGAAATGTTCCAAACAAATTCTTCGAATGAGCCATGTCAAATCCTATGCCATTATCACGTACCCAAAATGTGGGCTTATCATCAATGATAGATTTGCCAAATTCTATGCATGCCTGAGGTTTTTTCCCTGTAAATTTATATGCGTTTTCCAGAAGATTGGTTAGTGCTATGTCAAGCATTCGCTGATCACCAACTGCGACTAACCCCGGTTGGATAATAAACTCAATCTGGCGATTAACGATGGGTTTTTCCTGTAGCCAGTGCGCAATATTTTCTGCAATAGCCGTAAGATCTATAGTATCCTTCTTCTTTTCGATGAGGGATACTTTGGATAGTTTTAGTAGGTCGTCTATCAGATTATTCATACGCCTTGACTCGAGCAATACCCGATCAAGGTATTTTATGCCATTTTCACCTAGTTGTTCTCTGCATTCTTCTAATAAAATCTGACTCCAACCGTTAATATTGTGGAGTGGTGAACGGAGGTCATGCGAAACAGAATAAGAAAATGCTTCCAGTTCTTTATTTGCGTGTTCAAGTTGTATGGTACGAAGACTGACGCGTTTTTCCAATTCTATATTCATTTTTTGGATTACGTTTTCAGCTTCAGAACGCTTTCTCTCAGTTTTGGCAACATCAAGGGCAAAAGAAATATCATTGGTGACTTGTAAAAGAAGATCAATTTCGGATTGGTTAAAGAAAAAAGGTTCGGATACGTAAATGGTAATAGCACCGATTACTTCATTCTGGACAATAATCGGAAAAGCAATGGATGAACGATAGTTCCTTTCTAATGCTTCATTTCTCCATGCTTCCATGATAGGATCATTGGCAATATCATTACAATAATAATATGTTCCATTACGGATTGCAATACCTGTAGGGCCTTTTCCTTCAATGGCAGTACCCTCTTTTATTTTTTTTATTTTTTTTAAGTAACCAAGTTCAACTCCTGCCCATGAAAGCGGAATAATTTCTTTTTTATTTTCATCTAATACTCCAATCCAGGCCATCCTGAATTTACCATGTTCGATTAAAATATTGCATGCCTCCGAAAATATGACTTCCCTCATCTGATTGTGAACGATCATTTGATTGATCTGGCTGATTACCGAATACAGACGATTAGCTTTAATTATTTCTTTTTCAAATTGTTTACGCTCGGTAATGTCCTGAATAATTCCATTGAGTTTTATCGTCTTACCCGAACTATTTAGTTGAGGCGTGCAAATTACAAATGTTGTGCACTCTTCTCCGTTAATACGGAAAAAGCGTAATTCAATTTCTTTAATTATACCTTGTTCAATTGCAATCCGGGCAGTCTTATTAATGAGCTGCCAGTCATCGGGGTGAACATATTTTCTATACCATTTTTCATCCAATTCTGGCTGAGTCGGATCAAGTCCTATGATGCGAAATATTTCTTCCGACCAGGTTGCTTTTCGTGATGCCAGATCATAACTCCAGTTTCCGATATGGGCCATTTGTTGTGCTTGCAACAAGTCGCGTTGAATTTGATTTAATGTACAAACCGTCTTCTTGTGTTCCCTGATTTCTTCAACAAGTTTTTTATTTGTCTTTGCTAATTCATTTTTTGCTGCAATTTCATCTTCCATGATGTTCAGGGCAGCTAACCTGGCGTTATTTAATAATTCTTCGTTTATAAAACCTTTTTCCTTTAACTCGGTGATGTCTGTAACTAAAATAAATAGTTCGCCCGGTAATTCGGGTGGTATAGGTATTATGGATAGAAATAAGCATTTATCTATATCAGGATCATGAGTATACATAATTTCTCCACTGCATCTCCCTTTCACATGGGCTTCTTCTAATAGTTCCAATATGGTTTTATCCTCATCAGGAACTAATTTAGTTAATTTTGAGCCTACAATTTGTTCATACGGGATAGATAAAAAGGCAGCGAACTGTTGATTGCAATAAACGATTGTGCCTTCTTTAGAAAGTGTACACACTCCTTCGTTCATCTCATCGATGATCATTTGATATGGGTTTCCCTCTGTTGGTATTACGGATTTTTCCCCATATGCACTCCCCGAAACGAATATTTTATCTGTATTACCGTTTCGTAATGCGTTTAATTGCTTTTTGTTTTCAAGTAAAAGAATGCGCAATTCACTGTTCTCAATTAATAATTGTTTTACTGTTTCTGTCATATTATTAATCTTCATGATGAGCAGTTTCATTTAAAAAAGTCAGCGGGTAGGATTGTTCAATTCCTAGCTGGTTTGCAAGTTCGTTGCAATGTTGTTTTAGTTCTATCATGCGCATTTCTCTTCCTATTGTCAAACGATTAATCCTGTTCAGCTCTATATTCACTGTTATCAGTTCTTCCATTTTTTGTATCATGGCTTCTTCTATATTCTTTCGTTCGGAGATATCGAATGAAATGCCAATAACTCCATTTAGTATGCCATCTTCGTCAAATATAGGTGAGTTAGTATAGTGTACGGGAATGTTTGAACCATCCCGTTTTTGAATAATACATTCACCTGACCAGCTCTTGCCATTCGTCATACTCGTCATGATTTCAAGTGAATGGGGTTGTGATGAATGGATTACAAGTTTGTCCATTAAATTTAGACCAATAACTTCATTTGAATACCATCCGTATAACTCTTCGGATGCCTTATTCCAAAATAGTATAGTAAAGTTTTTGTCAACGGTAATCACTGATTGTCCGATTAAATTCAGCAATTTAGCTTGCATTTGAATCTTCTTCTCAGCCTTTTTATGTTCCTGTCTTATTGTGGCTTCCGCTAATTCGCGATGAATAACAGGGGCTAATCGGGCAAAGTTGTCTTTCATGATATAATCATGCGCACCTGCCTTCATTATTTCCACAGCTGTTTCTTCTCCTATCGTACCTGACACTACAATAAATGGGATATCAAGTCTGGTAACCTGTAATAGTTTTAACGCCTGAATGGCATTAAATTGGGGCAAGGAATAATCACAGATTACAATATCCCAACTGTGTTTTCCCAAAGCTGATTCCATCTGATGAGCGGTTTCAACCACTTCATATGTGCTGATGATTTCAACTTTCTTCAGATGCCGAATGATGAGTGCTGCATCGCTTTCATTATCTTCAACAATTAATATTCGTAATGGTTTTTCCATAAATGTAATATTAAATACATCTCCTGCGAGTAGATTATTTGTTTGCTAATATTAAATAATCCTTTCGTGCCTTTGGTGTTTTAAATTGAAAAATAAGGTTATACATTAGAACCTAAATCTTTAAATGACAGTCGGTGGGGCTTCATTGATAACAAGCCAATATAAACCAAGATATTTGATGGCTTCAGCAAACTGAATAAAATCAACAGGTTTCCGTATATACCCATTTACACCAAGATTATAACCTGTAATAAGATCCTGCTCTTCTTTTGAAGAAGTGAGAATGACAACCAACTGACGACGGGTCCTTTCATCGGCACGAATTCGCCTTAATACTTCAAGTCCATCAATGATAGGCAGTTTGATATCAAGCAGTATTAAGGTCGGCATTATTGTAATGTCTCTTCCTGCATAAGTGCCAGTTCCAAACATATAATCAAGTGCTTCCTGTCCATCTTCTGCGACTATAATATTGTTTAAAATATGCTCTCTTTTCAAAGCGCGTTTTGTCAGTTCTATATCACTGGGATTGTCTTCAACCAGAAGTATAGTTTTTGTGTTCATAATGTTTCCTCTATTAATGTAAAGTAAAAAGTAGTTCCTTGATTTATTGTTGATTCAGCCCAGATAATGCCTTCATGACGGTGAATAATTCTCTGTACTGTTGCCAGACCGATACCGGTACCGGGGAATTCTGATTGTTTATGAAAACGCTGAAATGCTCCAAAAAGATTTTTTGAATAGGACATATCAAAACCTACCCCGTTATCGCTAACCCAATAGGTTTGTTTTTCATTTATAATTGATTGTCCGAATTCTATTCGCGCTACAGGTTGTTTTCCAGTGAACTTATAAGCATTATTGAGCAGGTTGGTAAGCGCAATATCAAGCATATGAGGATCTCCAAATGTAACCATCCCCGGTTGTATGATAAATTCAAATCTACGATCGGTAGGTGTCTTCAGCAAACGTCCGGTAATATCCTTTGCAAGAGTAGTCAGATCTACATTGACTTTTTTAAGTTCTGTGCGGCTTACACGCGAGAGTTTTAATAGGTCGTCTATCAAAAAACCCATACGTTGCGTTTCATTTCGAACACGTTCGAGGTACTCACGTCCCTGCACATCCAGTTGATCATAACAATCTTCGAGCAAGGCCATGCTCCATCCGTCAATGCTGCGAAGTGGGGCGCGGAGGTCGTGAGAGACGGAATAGGAGAATGCTTCAAGTTCTTTATTGGCGTTTTCAAGTTGAATTGTACGTTGAACGACTCGCTGTTCTAACTCAGCGTTCATGCTTTTTATAATTTCTTCTGCCTTTTTCCTTTCAGTAATATCACGGGCTGCAGCAAATGCCCCAACGACTTGTCCATTCTCATCTTTATATAAAGATGCATTATATAATACAGAAGTTGCATGTCCATCAGGATGCTGAATCTCTAATGGATAATCACGAACTGAGCCATCCTTGAACATTTGTTGATAGCCTTTAAGGGCATTCTCCGGGTCAGTGAAATAATCTGAAAAATCGGTACCGATAAGTTTCTCTCTAAAATACCCGGTTACTTTTTCGGTTGCAGCATTAACGTCTGTAATCTTTCCGTCCGGTCCGATTGTCACTAGCGAATCAAGACTAGCTTCAAGCAGATTCCGATGATATAAGCTGGCTGCATACAGTGCTTTTTCATTTAATACGCGTTCAGTTTTATCAGATGAAATCACGAAAATACCTTCTGATACAGGTTCCACATGAAAATCAAACCATTTGACACTGCCATCGGGAAACTTGAAATCTGTAACAAACTGATTCTGTATACGTTCCTTCATTGAAACAAGATAACCTTCAAAAACAGGCATTGATTCGACTCCGGGAAAGATTTCCATCATTGCATGTCCGATAAGATTTTCTCTGGACTTATGCATTTGTTCGGTAATAGAATCGTTAACATAGAGATATGTCCAATCGTGACTGATGAACATACAACCTTCCATCAGATTATCGAGCGTACTCCTGAATCGTTCTTCAGACTTTGCCAATTCTTCTGTACGTTCCAATACACGTATTTCTAATTCATTTTTTGCTTTTTTAAGTTCATTCTCTGCCCGTTTACGTTCTGTTATATCTTCTTTTATTGCTAGAAAATTAATGGTTTTACCTTTTGTATCCGTAATAGGAGATATGGATGCTGATTCCCAGTATAGTTCTCCGTTTTTCTTTGTGTTGTGGAATTCACCCTGCCATTCGTTTCCCGATGTGATAGCATCCCAAAGTTCTTTGTAGGTTTCATCCGGCGTTTCACCTGATTTGAATAAATTAGGTTTTTTCCCCAATATCTCACTTGGTTTATATCCCGTAATTTCGAAAACTTTAGGATTACCGTATTCAATATTTCCTTCGAGATCGGTTATTACAATTGAAACAGGACTTTGTTCTACAGCACTTGATAGCTTTCTTAAATCATTTTCAGCTTTCTTACGTTCGGTAATATCTTCTACAAGCGACATCACGGATGACATTTTTCCTGCTTCATCTTTCAGGATAGTGTTATACCAAATACATTCTATTATAGTTTTCTCTTTAGTGATGTTTCTGTTCGATGAAATTACTACAGTTTCAAAGCCTGTGGTAAGCCGCTCCATTGTATGGTTCACAATAGGAATATCCTCTTCGAAAATCATGTTAAGCGAACCGATTGGTTTTCCTATTATTTCCCTTGTCTTCCAACCAAAGATATGTTCTGCTTCTTTTGACCATTGGGTTACAATAAAATCAGCATCCCATTCAACTACAGCAAGAGGTGAATTTTCGAAATGGAATCTTAATCTTTGTTCACTTTCGCGTAACTTGTCTTCCATCAGTTTACGTTCTGCAATATCATGCTGCAGTTGAACGGTTAACTTTTCCAGATCCACGGTTCGTTCATCAACCAATTCCTGAAGATGTTGCTGGTAAATCGTTAATTCTTCTTGAGCATGTTTCCTTTCAGTAATATCACGGATAATAACCTGAATATATTTTACTCCCTGGATAGTCATAATTCTACCGCTGACTTCTACCGGAAATTTTTTGCCATTCTTATTGATATGGATAGTTTCGTATATATATCCATTAGTTTCATTCAGTAATTTATAATGTTGGTCTATTGTATCTTTGGTTTTAGGGGGCTGTAGCTGACTTAAATTAAGATTTAAAAACTCTTTATAAGAATAACCATATGTATTGACTGCTTTATCATTTACTTCATAAATATCTCCGTTAAAATCGGCAAGGCAGATAATATCATTGGCATATTTAACTACATAATCAAAATGTTGAAGGAGTGCCAGGCGGTCCCTTTCTGATTTTTTCAATTGTCCTGTCCATACCAGGAAAATAATCAGAGCAGTGATTAAAATGAGCAAAATAGTAATAATTGATATCCAGATGGCAAGTACGATAATGGGATGATAAATTTCATCAATATCTACTTTAGTAATGACAAACCATGTCGAACTCGGTACAGCGTGTGCATCGCCCAATACTTTAATACCTCTGTAATCTATGCCTTCTAAAATACCTGCTTTCCCGGACACAGCCTGAATTGCAAGTATACGCTTATCGTTCATGGATTTACGCAAACGTAATGCAGTGTTTTTTTTATGTTGCAACTCGCTAAGGAATAGTGCACTGTCACCGTCCCGGCGGACTAGCATACTTTCACTGCTAAGGCTTGGGGTAGGCCAACTACGGATGAGAGGATAAAGGAACTTATCTGGATCGATGCGTAACAAAATTACTCCTGAAAACCCTTCACACTTTTCAGGGTTTAAATAAAGAGGAATGGCCATATCCATGCAAATATTTTTATCATCATACCTGAACAAATCAGAAAAGATAATTTCTTGATGCTGTTTTGCCTGTTCAATGATATGTTTGCCTGTTTCTGTTATTGGTTTTGAAGGATTGGTGTTTATGATAACTTTTCCCCAAGGATCTAATATTAATGCCATTGAATAATCGGGTTCAGCCAATACAGTTTTTAACCATTTGTTAATTATCAGATAGTTTGCATAACGATCAACACCATGAATGTATTCATTAATATGGATTATAACTGTTTGATTATTTGAGATATTACGGGCATCTTCAAGTCGTTCATTTCGCCAGTTTACAATTTGATCTATCTTGAGTTTACTTATTGCAGCTAACTCGTCGTGTTTTTCAATAGTAATGTCTTTTTTCTGATAGCAATAAAGTACATATCCGCCTAAACAAAGTAACAGTGTGAGACAAATAAATATGGCTAATAGTAAATTTGTCGACTTTTTTGAATTGGATAAAGACATTTTTAAGTTTTTCCTTAAGGTAATAAACCAAAATAGATCAGAATTGGTCACCAAATTATAATGCACGGTATCCGAATGATTTATTAAATCGAATTTCTTATGAATTCATTTGATGCTATAAATATAACATTGTTTATTTTAACAATAAAAAATATTATTTAATTCTTTTAAGATAATTCAATATTTTAAAAGTTAAAATTGAAATTATAATGTTTTCTATCTATTAAAAAACAGAGTCATCATGTTTGATAGGAATTAAGTCTTTTAAATCACCCGGAGGTAACAATAAATGTGTTGAGTTTTGATAAATTGTTTGAAATAATAATTATTCAATTCATTCAAATTTAAATCAAAGAACTTCCTTCTTCCAAATTTACAATTTATCATTTTAAAAAACTTTTAATTGTTCCCAACAGGTGGAGCTTCATTGATATCCAGCCAATACAGTCCAATATATTTTATTGCAGATGCAAAATGAATGAAGTCGACAGGCTTTCGGATATAACTATTGGCTCCCAGGTCATAACAGGTAATCAGATCCTGTTCTTCTTTTGAAGAAGAGAGTATGACTATCAATTGTCGATGAGTTTGCTCAGTAGCACGAATGCGTCTTAAAACTTCAATTCCATGTATAACAGGGAGGTTGAGATCGAGCAGAATAATTGCAGGCATTTCTGAAATGTCTCTTCCTTTATAAATGCCGGAACCAAACATATAATCCAGCGCTTCCTGACCATCTTCTGCAACAATAACTTCATTGGTGATATGTTCTCTGATCAACGCCAGTTTAGTCAGTTCAACATCACTGGGGCTGTCATCTACAAGTAATATAACTTTTGAGTTCATCGTGTTTCTTCTTTTAGGGTAAAGTAAAAAGTCGCACCCTGATTTAATTTGGATTCGGCCCAGATAAGTCCGTCATGACAACGGATGATTCGTTGCACAGTTGCCAGTCCTACTCCTGAACCGGGAAATTCAGATTGTTTATGTAAACGTTGAAATGCATTAAAAAGGTTCTTTGAAAATGCCATGTCAAAACCTACGCCATTATCTTTCACCCAAAAGGTTTGTTTGTCGTTTATAACTGATTGTCCAAATTCTATTTTTGACATAGATTGTTTATTCGTAAACTTACAGGCATTATCAAATAAGTTAGTGATTGCAATATCAAGCATTTGAGGGTCTCCAAAAGAGGTTAATCCTGGTTGGATGATAAAATCAAGCCTGCGATTGGG
>Ga0209125_1003481_pt1 | contig 10776 bp, 6 predicted proteins | sample BarGraIncub1131A_FD_184503 | JGI IMG/M metagenome (GOLD analysis project Ga0209125, IMG submission 184503) | Arctic peat soil microbial communities from Barrow, Alaska - Barrow Graham LP Incubations 11-31A (SPAdes) (version 2) | ecosystem: Environmental > Terrestrial > Soil > Wetlands > Peat... | reverse complement strand
TCGCCTTAAACTCGGCACTGAATGTCCTTCTCTTCATTATGTTTACCTGCCTTTTCTTTCTCGTTTTATTATAGCAGGTTCATTATCTTTAAGCCTTTTTTGTGTTCAGTTTTCTCAGACCATTATATATTGCCAATATAGGGGTAGCTATGGGGTAGTAGAGTTTTTCCAGTTATATTACCGTTGCCGCATCAATCCCAATCATACCTATAGAGAACAAACTAAAACAAATTAGGAGACCTCAACATTTTTGCAAAAATCTTGGCTATTTGCGGATCAAATTGGGTTCCTGAATTATTCTCGATTTCGGCGATAGCATTTTCAGTTGTCATGGCTTTTCGATATGACCTGTCTGAGGTCATCGCGTCGTAAGCATCAACAACTGAAAGAATTCGCGAAAGCAATGGAATTTCTTCCTCGCTTATCCCTTGAGGATAACCCTTGCCATCCCATCGCTCGTGATGACTTAGGATGTATTCCGCAATTGATTTAAAGTCCGGCGATGCCATCGCTATTCTATAGCCGATTTCCGAATGCTTTTTCATTTCCACAAATTCAATGTCGGTAAGAGAACCTGCTTTTGTTAGTATACTATTGTCTATACTTATTTTACCAATATCATGAAGCGTTGAAAAGAGTTGAAGCTCATTTAGCTTTTCTTCATTTAGTCCCATTGCTTTGCCAAGTTTTCCAGTAAGAACAACCAGACGAGCAGCATGTTCTTCAGTTTCATTACTGCGTTCGAATAGTGATGTACGCATTAATTGCAAAAGAGAACTGTGAAAGCTATCACGTATTAATAGTTTTCTCCTGTACATATAGTCCTCTGCTGTCATTAGCGTATTGGCAAATGACTCGGAGATTTCTGTTTTGGTTGCATAACCCAAAGATATGCTTAACACCAAATTATTACTGCCAACATTTACAGTAGTATCGTTGCAAGCAAACTGTAATTGCTCAACAATTAATTCTACTTCTTCACAGTTCGTTTGAGGAAGAAGAATAGAGAATTCATCTCCGCCTACTCTTGCCAAAATGTCGTTTTCTCTTGTACAACGACTGAGTGCTCTGGCCGCTTCTTTCAGCACTTTATCCCCAACAGCATGTCCTAGCGCATCATTAATCAGTTTTAGTCCATTAACATCTGCATTAATTATGGACAACGGGAGTTGGCATATCGTGTCAAGACGCTCAATTTCATCTTCAAAAAAGGCTCGATTATTAACATCCGTCAATGAATCGTGGTAACTCAAATATTCAATTCTTTGTTCATGTTCTTTGCGTTCAGAAATATCAGAGTGAAAAACAATAAAACTATTATCATTGATTTTTGCGCCGCTTAGGGCAATCCAACACTTTTGACCATCCTTGTTCTTTGATCTAAATTCCCCTTCAGCAAATCCCTCGTTTTTTAACTTTCTAAATTCTGTAAATACCTTAGGTAAATCTTTTGCTATAAAATGATCTTCGATGCTTAAATTTAAAATCTCATCTTTTGAGTATCCCGTAAGTTGACAAGTTTTCTCGTTTACATCAATTTTTCTGCCCAAATCATCTATTACTATAATACCAACTGGTGCCTTTTCAATGTAAGTCTTAAATTTATTTTGATTTTCCAATAATTCTTTTTCGCTTAAGTTATATTTTAAAATTTCTTGCTTCAATTCCTTTGTACGGATTTCAACCAAGGTTTCAAGCTGCTCTGTTCGAGCCTTGACTAGCATATTTCTCTCTTTAATTTTTGCCATTGCCTTAAGCTGTGTTATCAGTATTGCATCATCAAATGGTTTATTCAGAAACGCCTCGGCCCCTAATGCGATGGCATTCATTCGTATTTGCTGATCAGATTCCAGGTTGGAAATGAATAACATTGGCGTAATCTGTAATGCCACCTCCTTCTTGACAATCTGACTTATTTCCAAACCATGATCTTCAACCAAAGAAACGTCAATTACAATAACATCGGGATCCATAGCTTTCGCGATTTCTATGCCCGATAAATCACTCGTAACAGAAACCACGTTGGTGCCGGGGAGAGCTCTCTCAACTGAAGCTATGAATGATGTCAACTCGGTAGTATTATTATCCACGAGCACGATTTTCAATTTTAGTTCTTCCACTAATAATCACATCTCCCTTTGTAATAAAAGTGTTCAACAAATAGTTACTACTTATATTACCATAATCATTCGATATTTGCTATAAAATATTTCCGTGAGATTGTCGTATAATCAAACCCAAGGGTTTTGTTTTATTTAATAGATAAATTACAAGTTGATATCTGCAATTAATAGACAAATAGCATTTCTGTTAACATCAGAAAATGCTTTAATTATACCAAAATAGGATGAATATGTATGGCGTTTATTTGTTGATGAATATGTAGTAAATTAATCGTGCAGATATTCACGGATTGATTATTTCACGCAAAAGATACCACCTGTACAAGGTATGATACCAGTCAGTACACGGGAATGATACCGCCCATCTGTTGAACTAAAGACAGAGCGCTCTTGCTCCGGAAATTCTGAAGGAAGACACTGAGCAGCTTCCACTAAGCATCAGCGTGAGATGTGTTTTGGCGAAGAGGCCATTGCACGTCGCACATAACAGGGGGGCTATCCCCCTCTTGGTCTATGGAAAACCCTTGCGTGAGACGGGTTTACCACAGCCCAATTCACCTCCGCACCCACAGGGTCTTTATGGAAAGAAAAAATAAACCTTTTGAGATGTGGTTTTCACCACCGCAATGATAGTGATTTATTTCCGTAACGGTGCTCTTGTTCGCCTGACATTGTGTTCAGGAAGAGCGGAACAATTTCCGAGCGGTATCCAATCAAATACTGGCGGTATCATTAGCGTGTATCGACGGTATCATTCACGTGTATACCCGGTACTGAAACCGTGAAATAATCACACGGATAGCAATCATTTACATTAGCGAAACTGATTTCATGTTGGTAACAGAGTTGGTAACGGCGTTGGTAGTAGAAAAAATAATTGAAATACAATAAGCCCTGTAACCATTGCGGTTACAGGGCTTATTGCTTGGCGGAGAAGGAGGGATTTGAACCCTCGCTGCGCTCATCACGCACTACTCCCTTAGCAGGGGAGCCCCTTCGGCCACTTGGGTACTTCTCCATGCCGAAAGACGAACTATATAATTGCATTGCATTTTAAAGGATTTGTCTTAGAGCGTTTTCTGGAAGAGAGTTGGCGGAGAGAGTGGGATTCGAACCCACGGATGCTTTCACATCGCCGGTTTTCAAGACCGGTTCCTTCGACCACTCGGACATCTCTCCGTTTCGGTCGCTTTGGTATAATAACATATTATTCAAAAAGTGTCAACAGATTTGCAGTGTTTGGATTCAATAAATAGCCATAGCTTTTATTGATTTAAATAACTCCCGTTTGCCTTGAATTGTTAACAATTTTCGGATATAATATTGCAGTATGTCGATTCAGTAGTTTTACGCCATTTAGGCGAGATTTCGGCGATATAAATTAATCCCAAAGGAAACTTTTTATGCGTGGTAACTTATTCATCAAAGGTGCGAGAGAAAACAACCTCAAAAATATAGACTTAGAAATCCCCCGTGACAGCCTTGTGGTTTTTACAGGGCTTTCGGGCAGCGGAAAGTCGTCCTTGGCGTTTGACACGATATATGCCGAAGGTCAGCGCCGCTATGTCGAATCCCTGTCGTCGTATGCCCGCCAGTTCCTTGGACAGATGGAAAAACCCGATGTGGACTATATCGAGGGGCTTTCTCCCGCAATATCCATAGACCAGAAAACGACTTCAAAAAACCCTCGTTCAACCGTCGGTACGGTTACAGAAATATACGACTATCTACGCCTTTTGTGGGCGCGAATCGGCGTACCGCACTGTCCGAAGTGCGGCAAGGAAATTAAACAGCAGACCATTGACCAGATAATCGACCAGATTATGCTAATGCCCGATGGCACTAAGATTCAGATATTAGCGCCCGTTGTCCGTGCGAGGAAGGGCGAATACCAGAAGGTGTTTGAGGACGCAAGAAAAAGCGGTTATGTCCGCGCCCGTGTGGACGGGAGCGTTTACGATTTGAGCGAAGAATTTAGCCTTGACAAGAACAAAAAGCACAACATTGAAATCGTTGTTGACAGGCTTTCCGTTAAGCCCGACTTTGCGCAGCGCCTGACAGATTCTGTCGAAACCGCGGTGGCACTTGCCGGAGGAATCGTGATAATCGACGTGCCGGACGAGGGAAGAGAGATGCTCTTTTCCCAAAACTACGCCTGCGAGGACTGCGGAATTTCTATCGAGGAGCTCACTCCACGCATGTTTTCTTTCAACAACCCTTATGGCGCTTGCCCGACCTGCAGCGGTCTTGGAATTCAGCTTCGCGTAAATCCGGAGATGATTTTACCGAATCCGTCGATTTCGATTATGGACGGCGGAATCTCGGCAAGCGGCTGGGGGAACGTCCGAAATGACGGAATCTCAAGAATGTACTTTGAAGCGCTTGCAAAAAAATATAAGTTTTCCCTTAACGAGCCGATTAAAAATCTTTCGCCTGTGGTGATAGACGTTATTCTCTACGGTACAAAGGGTGAAAAGCTGACGCTGTATTACGACCAGCCGCGCGGCAAAGGAACGCTCAACCAGCCATTCGAAGGAATCGCAAACAACATAGAGCGGCGCTATCACGAAACCCAGAGTCCCGCTATGCGCAACGAGCTAATGCAGTGCATGGGCGAATACGATTGCCCCGACTGCCACGGACTGCGCCTTAAGGACGAGGTTCTCGCCGTTACCGTAGGTGGAATACGTATAACCGATTTCACCTCGATGTCCGTTACGAAAGCGCTGGAATTTATAGACAAGTTGGAACTTTCTGCGCGTGACACTATGATTGCAGACAGAATTTTGAAAGAGATAAGCCAGCGACTGGAATTTTTGAAAACTGTGGGACTTCAGTATCTAACTCTGTCGCGCTCAGCAGGCAGCCTTTCCGGAGGCGAGAGCCAGAGAATTAGGCTTGCAACGCAGATTGGCTCTTCGCTTATGGGCGTTTTATATATTCTGGACGAGCCCAGTATCGGACTTCACCAGAAGGACAACGAGAAGCTGATAAAATCGCTCAAAGACTTGCGCGATTTGGGCAACACCCTTATCGTCGTCGAGCACGATGAAGAAACCATGCGAAGCGCGGACTTTATCGTTGATATCGGACCGGGAGCCGGAGTGCACGGCGGTGAAGTTGTGTGCGCAGGCTCTATAGACGACATTATAGCCTGCGAAAAATCAATCACGGGTCAGTATCTTAGCGGAAAAAAACGCATACCTGTTCCCACCGAGCGTAGGAAAGGAAACGGGCACAGCCTTGTTATCCGCGGAGCTAGAGAAAACAACCTTAAAAATCTTGACGTTGAGATTCCTCTAGGCGTTCTAACCTGTGTCACGGGCGTATCGGGAAGCGGCAAATCGTCGCTGATTAACGAAGTCCTTTACAAGACTCTGGCATCGGAGCTCAACCGCGCTAAAACCCGTTCCGGCAAGCATGACAGCATAGAGGGACTCAAATATCTTGACAAGGTCATAGATATCGACCAGAGCCCAATCGGTAGAACTCCGCGCTCGAATCCTGCGACATATACAGGGGTGTTCAACGAAATCCGCGACCTTTTTGCCGCTACTCAGGATGCGAAAATGCGTGGCTACAACTCAGGACGCTTCTCGTTTAATGTTCGGGGTGGACGCTGTGAGGCTTGCTGCGGTGACGGACTAATTAAAATCGAAATGCATTTTCTGCCGGACATATATGTTCCCTGTGAGGTTTGCAAAGGTAAACGCTACAACAGGGAAACTCTTGAGGTTCGCTACAAGGGCAAAAACATTTCGGAAGTGCTGGATATGACCATTGAAGAGGCGGCAGGCTTCTTTGAAAACATTCCGAAAATAAGAGGTCAGCTTCAAACTCTTAACGAGGTCGGGCTTGGGTATATCAAGCTCGGGCAGCCCTCAACTACTCTTTCTGGCGGCGAAGCGCAGCGCATCAAACTTTCCACAGAGCTTTGCAAGAGAAGCACAGGCTCAACCATATATATTCTCGACGAGCCCACAACGGGACTTCATGTTGCGGATGTTCACAAGCTTGTGGATGTGCTGGATAGGCTCGTTGAAGCGGGCAACACGGTTATAGTAATTGAGCACAATCTGGACGTTATCAAAACCGCCGACCATGTAATTGATTTGGGTCCTGAAGGCGGCGATATGGGCGGAGAGATTGTTTTTGCCGGAACACCGGAGGAATGCGCGGCTTGCGAAAAGAGCTACACTGGGCAATTTCTTAAGAAAATGCTTAAATGCCCGCATTAAGTACGATAAATTAACAAAACAATGCAGTTCCCCATAATATGTGTAAAAGGGGGGACTGAAATGGAAGAAATCGAAATAATCACGGCGTTTGTACTCTCGCTTTCGTTTTTGCTGCTGATTTGGACTATCAAGGGTTTTCTATTAAGACCTACCGTATGCGGAAGAAGCTCAAAAGCAACAATAATTTTAACGGCGAACGAGGAAACAAAAGATATTGAGAGTACCATCGCGGGACTGCATTGGCTGAAGCAAAACGGGCAGCTAAATGCCGACATCCTTATAGTCGACGCAGGCATGGAATATGAAACGGCCGAGATAGCACTGTCCATATCGCGCAGGGATTCGTCAATCAGGGTATGCAGTCCGGACGAAATCGCAAATATAATCATACGGGGTATAGCTAATGGAGCAAAAAGATAATTACATACAAATATATGGAACTATCAAGGCCATTTTGTACCAGAATGAGGAAAACGGGTATACCGTTATCAAACTGGAGACACAGGATGGCACTGATATAACCGTTGTTGGCTGTTTGCCCTATGCCTGCCCCGGCGAACAGATTAATGTTACGGGCGAGTTTACAAAGCACGCCGTTCACGGCGAGCAGTTTAAGGCCGAGTGGTCGGAACGTACCATGCCCGAGGGCGCTCAGGCGATTTTCGAATACCTTGCCTCCGGAGCGCTTCGCGGCGTAGGGCCTGCAACGGCGACTATGATTGTCTCAGAGTTCGGAGCTAATTCTCTCAAAGTAATTGAAAACGAGCCGGAAAGGCTTGCCAAGGTAAAAGGAATCGGCAGGAAAAAAGCCTTCGAGCTGTCCGAAGCTTTCAAAAAACAGGTGGGAATCCGAAGGCTCATGGAGTTTTTGGGTAATTACGAAATAAGACCCGTAGTCGCAATTCGGCTTTACCACGACTACGGCGATAAGGCACTGGAACTTCTGGAGGAAAACCCCTACATTATTGCCGGAGAGCACATCGGAGCAAGCTTTGCGGAAGCGGATGCGCTTGCGCTGAAAATGGGCTTCGAGGGGGACTGCGCCGAGCGAGTTGCCGCCGCGGCTATGTATGAGCTTTGGCATAATTCGCGAAATGGGCATACGTTTATTCCCGCGGATAAACTAATCGCCGTGACGAGCGAGCTTATTGAGGTGAGTGCGGAGGCCGTTGAAGAAGCGCTGGATGTCCTCGCGGACAGCGGAGAGCTTGTGCGCACCTGTGTAGCCGACAGAGAAGGCTGCTATCTCGCATCCCTTTATGAGGCGGAGGTATACACTGCAGAGCGAATTAAGAAAATGTCGGGTGAGAAACTAAGCCACAAAAAAGATATTGACGGGATTGTTGAGCTGATTGAAAAAGAGCAGTCGGTACAGTATGCGGATTTGCAGCGCTATTCGCTGAAGATCGCCGCACAGCGTCGCATTATGGTTCTGACTGGCGGTCCCGGCACAGGAAAGACGACTACGGTTCGCGCAATCGTATCGCTATATGAAAGAATGGGATTCAAAACGCTTCTCACGGCGCCCACAGGGCGCGCTGCGAAGCGCATGAGCGAGCTTACGGGAAGGGATGCCGCCACGGTCCACAGACTGCTGGAGGCGGGATACGCGGCCGAGGGCGACGAGCTAGTGTTCCGACGCAATGAGGAGGAGCCTTTAGTTTGTGATGCGGTGATACTTGACGAGTGCTCGATGGTTGATATATGCCTAATGGCGGCTCTTTTACGGGCTATGCCGCCGGAATGCAGGCTTGTTATGGTGGGCGATGCGGATCAGCTTCCGAGTGTAGGTCCGGGCAACGTTTTTTTGGACATCATCCGAAGCGGAATTGTCGAAACTGTGCGCCTAACCGAAATATTCAGGCAGGGGGCGGAAAGCCAGATAGTCGCTAACGCCCACATGATAAACAGGGGAGACTACCCCGACTTGAAGGGCAACAACAGTGGCAGCGACTTTTTCTTTCTCCGAAGAAGCGAAGCATCACAGACGGTGGAAACGATATCGGATCTTTGCAAGCACCGTCTGCCAGAAAAAATGGGAATTTCGTCGATGGATATTCAAGTGCTAAGCCCGACAAGAAAGGGCGAAATAGGCACGAGATACCTCAATGCCGTACTCCAGAGAGCGCTGAACCCCGCTACAAGTGCCAAGAAAGAAAAAAAATACGGCGAAATTGTCTTCCGCGAGGGAGACAGAGTGATGCAAATCAGAAATAACTATGATATAATATGGGAAAAGCCCGAAAAAATAGAGTTTTCAAGCGACGTTGACAGCAGTTCGCTTCCTGTAATAACGCTTGGCTTGAAGCCCGTTCAAGGCACAGGAATATTCAACGGCGATATCGGTTTTGTCGCCGGAATCGACGCAGAAAACGAAATAATAACGGTTCTGTTCGATGATAAGCTTGCGACATATGGATTTGACATGCTGCCGGAGCTTGAGCACGCCTTTGCGATGACCGTCCACAAATCGCAGGGCAGTGAGTTCAAGGCTGTGATACTGGCATCGCTTGAGGGCTCACCGCAACTTATGAGCAGGAGCGTGCTGTATACTGCCGTAACAAGAGCGAGGGAATTATTGATAGTCGTCGGAAACGAAGCGACAGTTTTCAATATGATAGACAATCACAAGGTGACAAGGAGATACAGCGGACTTCGTGCCAGACTGACGGATTAGCATGCTCTAAAAAAACTAAAAATTTTTTTAGAGCGAATGAACAATAATATGAACTTTATTATAACTATATCAATAATTAAGTTTTATTAGTTTCCTTTGAATAATGAACGATTCGTTGCTCGCCTAGCTGAACAGCGCAAGGATTTCTTCTTGCGCTGTTCTTTTTCACGATCTTCCTCTTAGAACTGGCAGTCTCCATAATATAGTGATATGTACGTCCGGCTATAAGGCCGGCTTTTTTGTTGCATAAATTTCTGAACAAATATTAGGAAAAAGACATGAAAAAGGGGCTACGCGCGCAGAAGCAGGCTAGTGTTCAAAATTCGGCAAGAAATTAAACCAAACGGTTGCCCTGACATAAAAAGCAAGAAGTATCTGCATCCTATAGAGAATAGGCCAGTTACTTCTTGTTTAAAGGTATATAATAATCTAAAATCTATGCTTCACATGTTACTAGATTTCATGTTCTCAATATCGTATTCCCGGCGGCCATCAGGATACTCAGAATACGGTTTTTTCAGCTCAGCGTCATACAAGGCTACAGGATGCCCATTAGCCTTAATTCGCGCTATTTCTTCCGTAACAGCGTTTACCGCTTGCTTTTCCATCTCTATAATTCTGGAGCCTAAGAGTTTGGCTCTATCTGCACCAGTAGTTATAATTATATTCGAGCTTGTCTTTTCCATATAAATCACCCCACAAGAATTATATTCCAAGATGTTTGAAGCGTCAATACATATTGGATTCGAATCTATAGAATCGAGCCATTCACCTTTGCGGTGAATGCTTATTTATTGCATTAATGTCTGTATAACTATAGGTTATGTCCAAAATAGTGTGGAATGAGCAAAAATCTTGATTTTGTAAAACTATGCTGATTGTCCAATATTGTGTGTAGTAAATTTTGCATAAGCATCTGGGAAAGTATGCTTACTGCCCAAAATAGTGTGGGGTCTCATGATTTTCGCAGAGCGACTTTTCATTTACTACTATGAAGGCTTTCTTACAAACGCAAAATCAACATAAAAGGTCTGCCAACTGTTCTTCGTGATATAATCCCCTTAAACTTAACTGCCCAAATAAAAAAGGGTTAGATTAAGGGGATTGTTTTTATTATATGCAAACTTAATATTGTTATTTTTTTGTTATGTCGATTTTTCCCTGGCAGTTTTTCGCTTTTATTTGCAAGATTAATGCTGCTATTAATCGCAGAAACATTCAATCGGCATTAAAAAGTAATAACGAAGAAGAACAGGATTACGTTTATGAATGGTTTTGGAGCAAATTGTGCGATGCTAACCGAGAACAATTACAAGTTGGGCTTAAATTTTTCATAGAGAACGCATTTAAAGAAAACAATAAGGCTGTTTTAGAGCATCTCGCGAGCGTTAGCGCAGTGATGTTCAGCCTGATTGAGGCAGCACTGAAGAATAAGCTCGACCCATATAAGTATCTGACCTACGTTTTTAAGGAAGCGCCTAGTATTGATATGAATAACGAGGAATCGTTCGTACGGCTTTTGCCGTGGAACGCTTCCAATGACGAACAGGTCTGCGGCAAAATGAGCCACAGACCTGTTCGTTTTAGGTGGCGTTAGTTTTTACGCTTACTTTTGAATAGCTGCCGAAAATATTGCGAGCATTGGACACTTAGCTTCATGCGTATATAGGGAGGCGACGCTAAATTTAACTATTTCGGGCGTTTTCAAAGCCCTCAATGATTTTGTCTAAAACAGCCT
>Ga0209125_1003480_pt1 | contig 10784 bp, 9 predicted proteins | sample BarGraIncub1131A_FD_184503 | JGI IMG/M metagenome (GOLD analysis project Ga0209125, IMG submission 184503) | Arctic peat soil microbial communities from Barrow, Alaska - Barrow Graham LP Incubations 11-31A (SPAdes) (version 2) | ecosystem: Environmental > Terrestrial > Soil > Wetlands > Peat... | reverse complement strand
AACACGCTGATTCTGGTCATCAAAGCCACACGTGATGCACAAGACGGCATCCGTTGGACAGGAGCCCAAAGCACTACCTGGGACTTTGATACCGAAAACTTTGCCTATGAAGGAGCTCCCACCACTTTTGTCAGTGGCGACGGGATACTCTTTGACGATGAAGTGTCGTCCGGCAACGTTGTTTTCAGTGACAAGATGACCACTTCCTCCGTTACTTTCAACAACGAAACCAAGAGTTATACACTATCAGGCACAGGCGGACTTAGTGGCAAAAGTTCGCTGACAAAGACTGGCGCAGGTAAACTAAAGATCACCACTGAAAATAATGACTACACCGGAGCCACGATCATCAACGGAGGTACCCTGGAAGTATCTTCGCTCAGCGATGGCGGAACAGCCGGAACGCTGGGAGCTGCAAGTTCGATTGCCTCCAACCTACAGTTGACCGATGCTACCTTCATCATCAACAACGCCAATACAGCAACTACACGAGGCATGAAGATCAGTGGCGAAACCACGATGAATGTCAGCCGTGCCGGTAGCTATGCCACAATGAAAGGAATGATAACAGGAACCGGCAAACTGATTAAAACGGGTCCCGGACAACTCAGTCTGACCTACGCAGGAGCCAACCCCTACAGTGGTGGAACCATACTTCGTACCGGTACCCTTGCCATGGGAACCTGGCAGAGCACCTTTGGCATACTTGGTTCGGCAATAACCCTCGAAGGAGGAACGCTGCAAATCTTCGACAACAATAACACATCAGCAGTACCACAGTTCAACTATGCGCTGACAGTACCCGCAGGAGCCTCTGCTTCCCTGCGTGCCGGACAACGCTGCACAGTAGGCGGAACACTCAGCGGTGCAGGCAACCTCACTTATTACACGCCCTATGTACGTGCCGATATTACCGCCAACTGGTCTGCATTCAGAGGAATACTCTACGTGACCACGGATGCTGATGGTGGAGACTTCCGTATCAACAGCAGCAACTCAATCCCCACTGCCGAAGTCAATCTCGGTGCAGGTGTCTATGCCTATAATCAGGCAGCTTCAACGGTTCGTATCGGTGCCTTAAGCGGAAGCGGCACCCTCGCCGGAAGCCACGGATGGGACATTGGTTCGAAAGACACAAACTCAGTCTTTACCGGCAGCATCACAGCCACCGGTACAATCCGTAAAGTCGGCACCGGCAATCTGACCCTCGGCAGTAACCAGACCTATACCACTGCCACCCTTTTGGATGCCGGCAGACTGATTATCAACGGTTCTTTCTCAGCTCCGGTCACCGTCAAGAGCGGTGCAGTGCTCGGTGGTTCAGGAAACCTTGCAGGCAATGTCACTGTATTGTCCGGTGGCGCAGTTGACCCCGGTGAAGATCCGGCTTTGCTAAGTATTGCACTAATTTCTCAGGCACAGCGCACGCTCACAGCCTCCAATCTGATCATGCGCAGCGGATCATCTCTTCGTGTCACGGTAGCTAACCCATCAGGTACTATCAAGAATGACCTGATCTCCGCATCCAAGATGACTGTCGAAGGTGCTTCTCTGGATCTCCTGCTCGTACGTGGCACAGAGATCCCCTCAGGAAGTCTACTGACCCTGCTAAACTGTGCAGATATCACCGGTCATTTCTCAAAGATTACATTGGATGGCGTGGATATCTCGGCAGTATGCGACACCAGCAGACTCTATACAGAAGGAATCATAAGCTTCACTGAGACTGTCACAGACAGCTACCGTGCGACTGAAACATCCGTCTCATGGCCCAATCCGGTACAAGAAATTCTCTATATCCCTTGCGAACCGGGTGAGATGATCGAACTATATGATGCAAGTTCCCACCTGATTTATCAGAATCAAGCCACCGGCACGCCTCATGCATTGCCCATGAAGGAACTACAGGAAGGAATGTATCTCCTGAAAGCAGGGAAACGAATTGAAAAGATCGTAAAACGAGACTGAGACAAATTGGATATAAGAAGCGGAAAACACTATATGGTCAAATAACTTTGACTGGCTGTAGAATCCTAAAAGGGGTAGTATCAGATTATTTCAGCTATTGCTAATTTCTGCATATTGGTAGAAATTAGCTCCTTATATGCATTCTTCATATCCTCTGATACGAACGAATTATCTACGAATTCTATCCAAAGGGGTAAGGCGCGGTTGAATTTCTTCAAGATGTTTTCAAGCACCTTTTCATCCAGACCAGAATCCAGTATGGCATTCTTGAAGAGTTGAATATTTAATTTCTTCTTTTTGCCACCTAATGTAAGGGCAAGTTCCTCGGTATCTTCCGGCATGACGAGGGCGGTAGATAGCAAATCGTATGCTGGAGTAAGCATATATTGATTCTGACGCAAACTGTATAAAGAAAAGTTTTTCAGGTGCATGTCTGCGTTTCCAGTTATCCATGAGAATAGCACCAGCTCCCAGAAGTTGGTGAGGTCAAGAACCGGGGCAGAAGAGTATTTCTTGATTATATTGGTAATTTGCTCGTATGAACCTTTGTACTTGTGTTCTGTCAGACGTTCAGAAAGTTGGCACATATCTTCCATCGGTAATTTTTCACCAATTGAAGTTCTGTCAATGCGACGTGTGATATAACACAGTTCACCATCTGCAAAGCGGATCAGAGAGTGTGGAACAACTTTGATTTTGGCAAGTTCTGCCAAATGCATGGTTAAGTCTTCCAATTCGGGCAGATGGGAATAATGTTCTGTCTGCGGCTTCAGAATATATCTTCCCCAAAGACCTACAACAGTAAATCTGCCTGGTTCATTTTTACTACCTTTAGAGATGTCCATCGATAGTTTTGCTTGAACACCAGTCAGCGTGGTTTGGCTCCGGATTACCTGCTTTGCCAAATCATCCATGTTCTCTCGCGTGTACTCAAGTATAGGAGCCTTGGTCGTTCCATATATTTTACGGCAGCAGGCTTTGTGGTAATCAACATCTCCTTCTCCCAATTCTTTGTAGCAATACAAACACTTAGCCATAATTATTCCTCCTTGTTTTTGATAGGAACGACACTCACTGCTCCAATGCAATCTTTACAACATGCCAAAAGCAGCGACATTCTGTCTCTGGCATCTATTTTCCAACTCTTTTCTGCAATATCCAGCAGCCATCCTTCGGGTATCAAACCATCGAAGAAAGGGAAAAGAACTTTATCGTGAAAGGCTTCCGATTGAAGAGGAAAAGTCAGCGATATGGGTGCCGCATCCTCATTGCTGATATAGTCTGCAAAATACTGGAAAGAATATCCTGTCTCATCCTCGGTTAACAATCCCGCTTTCAAGTCTTTGAAATAAATGGTAGCTTGTTTCATACCTCCTCATTTTTTAGGATTGGCACCGGACCGACCTCTGCACCAAACAAATTCAGTACTTGATTCACTTTGTCGAGCCTTAGAGAAGGTTTCCCTTGCTCCAGTTCACGAACAAAACGCAATCCTACTCCCGATTTTTCAGATAGATCAATCTGAGTAAGACCATATTCTTTTCGCTTCTGCTTGATGAAAGCGGATAGTGTTGCTCTTTCCATATTTATACCTTTTAGGGTACAAATATAATCAACTTCATTCAGATTACACCCAAATAGGTATAAAACATCAAATTCATATCGGATTTATACCCGAGAAGGTGCTATAACATTTGAGACAAAGGAATTTGGCATCTTAGTTGTTATTCTATTTGCATAATAGCAAAACAATAATTACATTTACCGCAAATAAAACGTTATGGCGAAAGAGATTAATCCTTTTATAGTTACGGGTAAGATTGACCCTGAATATTTCTGCGATCGAGTGCAGGAGTCGGCACGGCTTGTCAAGTCGCTGACCAATGGTAACAATATGGTTGTTATCTCGCCTCGTCGTATGGGTAAAACAGGATTGATTCAGTTTTGCTACGACAAGCCGGAGATTAAGGAGCATTACTACACCTTTTTTATCGATATTCTTCACACATCAAGCCTTCGGGAGTTTACCTATGTGTTGGGTAAGGAGATTTACGAAACTCTGCTACCTCGCAGTAAGAAGATGGCATTGTCGTTTGTTCAGACACTAAAATCAATCAACGGCAAGTTTGGGTTTGACCCGATGACGAGTATGCCGGCTTTTAGCATTGAACTTGGCGATATTGACCGTCCCGAATATACATTAGAAGAGATTTTCAAGTCGTTGGCAACAGCTGATAAGCCTTGTATTATGGCTATCGACGAGTTTCAACAGATAGCGAAATATCCCGAAAAGAATATCGAGGCACTGCTACGCACCCATATTCAGAAGATTGAGAATAGTCACTTTATCTTTGCCGGAAGCGAGCGTAATATGATGCAGGCGATGTTTCTTTCGTCGGCACGTCCGTTCTATCGCAGCTCCGATATTATGGAGTTGAACGCCATTGAGCCACAGATATACATTCCATTTATTGTCGGACATTTCGAGTCACGCCACCGTCGTATCACTGCCGGGAATGCGGAGACGGTTTACAATCTGTTTAAGGGGCACACTTTTTATATTCAGAAGACCTTCAACGAAGCGTTTGCCGACACTGCACAAGGCGAAGAGTGTACGTCTAAGATAATCTGCACAGCGATTGGAAATCTGATTGCCTACAACGACACTATTTTCCGTGAGATTTTGTCGAACATTCCGGAAAAACAAAAGGTTCTACTGTACGCCATCGCCAAAGAGGGCGAAGCAACGCAGATACTTTCAGCAGAGTTTATCCACAGACATCGTTTAGCCTCGGCCAGTTCCATCCAAGCTGCCACAAAACAGCTACTCGACAAAGACTATATCACCGAGATAAACAAAATTTACTCTGTTACCGACAAGCTCTTTGCGATGTGGATCAACCGCATATATGGCAAATCACACTAATCAGGTACGCAAGTAACTCTTGTCAAGTTGAAAAGGTAATCATTTCCTGACACATTATTCATATTGAAGCACGGAATAGTTATTTTGTGCCACGAAACAGCTATTCCGTGCCACAAAATAGCTGTTTCGTGGCACAAAATAACTAATGCATCCTTGATGCTTGCTTTTGTCTTCCGGTTTGGGCTATTTTGCTTCCCTGATCAAAAGACTTTATTCATGGGTTGATTCACAGATTCTATACGATTGGGTCTTAAATGCTAATTCATCAGGATTCTTTTTCAGAGGAGATTGCGGGTCAAGCCCGCAATGACGATAAAGAGTCAGCTTGAGTCCGAGGTCAATTTACAGATGCTTCCAATCGTCAAGCCCGCAATGACGGTATGGAGAGGAGTGCGAGTCTTGCGATTCTTGTAAATAGTAATCGAAAAAGATACCACGTAGTAATTGAAAAGTGTACCACTTGTGTTGGTTGCAAAAATAGTTAAATACTTGAATTCTTTTTATTATTTGATAGTATTTTCTTCATCATTCTCTGTGTTTCCTTGAGCCTGTATGATTCCCCATTCATATTAATGAGGAATGATTTATGTGTTATCCTGTCCACCATTGCGGTAACAAGTACCTTGTCCCTAATAATCTCTCCCCATCTATCGAATGAGAGATTCGTGGTAATAATAGTAGCATGCTTTCCTGTTCTTAGGGATAGATGGTTGAAGAGCAATTCTCCTCCTTCCTTGTCGCAGCTGACATATCCGAACTCGTCGCAGATAACCAGGTCGTACTTTTCAAATTTCTTTTCTAGCAAGTGCAGTGTCTTGCGTGATTTGCACTCCCTAATAAGGGTGATCAGATGCGGTACGGATGAGTAAAACACATTAAACCCTTCGTTACATGCCTTTATTCCCAGAGCGATAGCCAGATGCGTCTTTCCGGTTCCCGGATTTCCATACATAACGATGTTCCTTCCCTGCCGTATGAAGTCAAGGGTTTCTATTTCCGGCAACACGTTCCTTGCGTTTTCCGGCAGTTCCTCCCTCAAGAGCTCCTGTAGATATTTTGTCTGCGGGAAACCTGCTTTGTAAATGCGTTGCTTTATTCCATTTTCATCTCTGCGCTCCACTTCTCTGGAGAGTATGTACAGCAGCAGTTTTTCAAAAGACCAAGACTGAAGCGTAGCCTCCTTCATGATAGACTTGTACTCCACTCTTAGTACAGGAAGGCTGAGTCTTTTGGCATAATCTTCGATCTGTGCCATTTGCGATGTTTGTATATTAGCCATTTTTGTCTATTTAGAAGTGATATAAGATCCGTTCATCAACGCGGAGAGTTGGTTCAAGGTATTCATGGAGTTTTTCTCTATCTCTGCCGTATCCTTTCCTTGAGGTGCCGGAAGATCTGATTCTGTTTCCACGCGCATTGTCATCACAAGCAGGTCTCTTGAGATCTCTTTAATCCCCTTGGTATGCAAGGTCATGTAGGCTTTGTAGAGTTCGTCTGTCGACAATCCGTTATCACGCATATAAATGAGTAACCGGACGAACTCATCCTGTCTGTTTTTAAATAGTTCATTAAAAACGAGTTGTACTATCTTCGAGGCTTGTTGCAGGGCTGTAGAAGAAGCAAGTGCACCCGGTTTACGCATGAATGTGTCTAAATAATGTTCCAGACTGATTTGCCATCCGTAAGCTCCCGGTTTCTCGTGTTCAGCTACAATTCTGCCCTGTGCAATGACCTGTATTTGATTGCTGAAGTTCTTCACGGACAAAGTCTGCCCTACATATTTATCCGGTACGGAGAAGTGTACATTCCCCAAAGACACAGTCGACCACTTGTCTACCTGCAATTCTTTTATTTCAAAGCAACCCATGTCGTCTTTCTTTGGAATCAGAGCGGCCAGATCCTTTGCGAACCGCTCCTGTATATCCCTTGTCGAAGGGCTGTGAGACTGTGCGTTGAGTTTCTCACAAGTAGCACAAAGAAAGGCCTGTGCCTGCGCAATGGATTCAAAGTTGTCTAGCTGGCAGAACGCCTGTCTGCGTACAAACTCTACACTTCTCTCCACATGTCCCTTTTCGTTTCCTCTGCGGATATTGCAAAAGCGGTAGCTGAAGAAATAATGGGTGGTCATGCGCAACAGGGCACTTGTAGGTTTTTTCTCGTGCTGCACAAACTTGCTGATGGCCACACGCATGTTGTCATACACCATCATGGAAGGTGCACCGTCAATGTCATGGAAGAAGTTTCTGTGAGACTCCAGAAAGGCTAGTGTGTCCTGATGACGGAACAGGTAGGCAAAGCGACCATTGCTATAACATAGGGTGAAGACAGCCATGTACAGTCGTTCCAATTTATCGTCTATATTTAGCTTTACTTCACCCCAATCAAACTCGCACACTTGCCCCGGCTCATATTCCTGTCGGATATAGGCTTCCGGGGATTGGGAAGTTCTGTGTTCCGATTTACCTGTGACATACTTGCATACACTTGAGTAGCTAATCTGAAAGCCTAGTTTCTGCAGTTGCTTGTAAATGTCTTGCTTCTGCATACATTGCTTGCGCAATCCAGTTGTCCGTTTCAGATTGTTCTCATCAATACACTTGTCGATAAAAACCTTCATCGGCCCAACAATTACGGCTCGAACTCGTTTCGAACTGTCGTAAGAAGGTTCAGCCGTGAGAAGGGTTTCTAAGCTTCTGTCTGCTTCTGAGATCAAGGCTTTGTTGTACTCATTGAGTATCTTAGTCACGCATTTTCTGCTGATGCCCAATTTTCGGGCGATTGAACGCCCACTCATGTTTTCCACCCGCTTGAGGTGAATGATTGATTGTCTGTCTATCATACTTATCATTTTAAACCTTATTAGTCCAAAGACTGCAAAGGAAGGTTATTACACCAAAAGGGATTAAACATTATCCGCATTTCGTTCCGCTACGCTTCACTTCATGCGGATAATGTTCATTCTTTTTTTCTGATAAGTGGTATCCTTTTCAATTATTATGGTGGCTACCTTTTCAATTATTATATACATACGACATTATTAGCTGCTTATAAATGAGAATTGTATACAAAAGGGCCTTTTAGCAAATAAAACTGTATGCAAATAATGCCGAGCAAAGTTTTTTTGAGGAGTATGACATGCCATACAGTATACTGAGAGGTAGCTCTGGGGTGCAGGGGTGTAGATAAATAGTACTTTTTTACTGATCTTAAATTCGAAATTCGAAAAAACAACAGAGAGGCGAAACCGACAAACAGATGACTCCCCACAAGTTTCCCATTTGATCCCTTTTCCTGTCTCTCTTTCTCCGAAAAACAGTCACCCTCAAATATTGAAACTCATTCCTTGCAGTAAGAAATGAGTTTCAACATTTGAGGGTGAAGATGCCGGAGTGCCGGAGGGTCTATTCGTTGCGAGGATTAAGCACCAAAGTCATCAAAGTAGATGCTTTCAGGGGCTACTCCCAGACTGTCGAGCATACGCTTAGCTGCATCACTCATCGGACCAGGACCGCACATGTAATATTCAATATCTTCAGGAGCTTCGTGATCTTTGAGGTAATTATTGTAAATCACGTCATGGATAAATCCTGTCGGACCAGTCCAGTTGTCTTCCGGAAGTGCAGCGCTCAATGCAATGTGGAAAGAGAAGTTTGGATACTCTTTTTCCAATGCGCGGAAGTCTTCTTCATAGAAGATCTCTGCTTTGGAGCGTGCGCCATACCAGTAAGAAATCTTACGGTCTTTAATCTTCAAGGTGTTGAGCATGTGCAGGATCTGCGAACGCAATGGAGCCATACCCGCACCTCCACCAATGTAAAGCATCTCATTCTTAGTGGTAAGGATCGGATGGAAATCGCCGAAAGGTCCACTCATGATTACTTTGTCTCCCGGTTTGAGCGAGAAGATATACGAGGATGCAATACCCGGATTTACTTTCTGAAAACCGCCGTTTACTCTGTCAAATGGAGGAGTCGCAATGCGGACATTCAACTTGATCACATCTCCTTCAGCAGGATAGTTGGCCATGGAATAGGCACGATAGGTCTCTTCGTCATTGGTGCAGGTGAGATCAAACATCTTGAAATGATCCCAGTCACCGCGGAACTTATCCTCGATATCAAAATCAGAGTATTTGAGACTGTATTTTGGAATATCGATCTGACTGTAACTACCGGGGATAAAGTTGAGGTGCTCACCTTGTGGCAAACGAACGACAAACTCCTTGATAAAAGTAGCGACATTGCTGTTGGATACCACTTCGCACTCCCATTTCTTGATGCCTAATACTGACTCAGGGATTTCAATCTTAAGATCATTCTTTACTTTTACCTGACAGCCCAGACGCCAGTTATCCTTCACTTGTTTGCGGGAGAAGTGATCTTTTTCGGTCGGCTGAATATCACCGCCACCTTCTACTACCTGACAACTGCACTGACCGCAAGATCCTTTTCCTCCACAAGCTGAAGGTAAAAAGATCTTCTGCATTGATAATGTAGAAAGAAGCGTGTTACCGACTTCAACTTCAACGTCTTTATCTCCGTTGATATTGATCTTCACTATTCCTGAAGCAACCAAATATTTCTTTGAAACAAGCAAGATAACGACAAGCAGCAAAATCACAATGAGAAAGACTGCTACACTTATCGAGATTGTTGTCATGTTTATTGCTAATAACATTTCCTTTTTAATTTTTAAGTGAGTAACGTTGATATCAGATCTTCAATCCTGAGAAACACATAAATGCCATGGCCATCAAACTTACGGTAATCAAAGTAATACCCAGACCTCGCAGGGCATCGGGCACTTTGCAATACGCCATCTTCTCACGGATCGCAGCCAGACCTACAATAGCAAGCGTCCAACCGAAACCTGATCCTAATGAATATACTGTGGCCGCTGAGATAGTCGGAAAGTTGCGCTGTTGCATAAACAGGGATCCACCCATGATGGCACAGTTTACAGCAATCAAAGGCAAGAAGATTCCCAAAGAATTGTAAAGCGACGGGCTGAATTTTTCAACCACCATCTCTACCAACTGCGTAATAGCTGCAATAACGGCTATAAAAAGAATAAAACTCAGGAAACTGAGATCTACAGAGGCTAAATCACCACTGATCCACTTCAACGCACCTTCTTTCAATACATAATTCTCCAAGACCCAATTGACCGGAAGAGTTACAACTAATACGAAGGTAACGGCAACACCTAATCCTAGTGCTGTTTTCACATTTTTCGATACTGCCAGATATGAACACATACCCAGGAAGTAAGCGAATATCATGTTGTCGATAAAGATCGACTTTACGAATAAACTTAATAAACTTTCCATTCTTCTTCGTAATTAATTAGTTTTCCTGTAATGATTTTTCTTTGCTCCTATGATACCATACGATGCATGCCAAAAGAACCAATGCCATCGGAGGCATGATCATCAAGCCATTGTTCATATATCCGGCGTCATAAAATGACTGCGGTATGATCTTGAATCCAAATAGAGCTCCTGATCCGGTGAGTTCGCGCACAAATCCGACAGCAACCAGAATGCCTGCATATCCCAAACCATTGCCGATACCATCCAGGAAAGATGCCCACGGACCGTTGCTCATCGCAAAAGCTTCCAGACGACCCATCAGAATACAGTTGGTAATGATCAAACCGACATAGACGGACAATTGCAGACTGACATCGTATGCATAGGCTTTTAATATTTCACTGACGATAGTAACCAATGTGGCAACAACCACCAACTGGACGATGATACGGATACGATTAGGTATGGTATCACGAATCAATGAGATAATCACATTGGAAAATGCGACAATCACAGTAACGGAAAGCCCCATCACAAGAGCCGGCTGAAGCTTGGAAGTAACAGCCAACGCCGAACAGA
>Ga0209125_1003479_pt1 | contig 10787 bp, 5 predicted proteins | sample BarGraIncub1131A_FD_184503 | JGI IMG/M metagenome (GOLD analysis project Ga0209125, IMG submission 184503) | Arctic peat soil microbial communities from Barrow, Alaska - Barrow Graham LP Incubations 11-31A (SPAdes) (version 2) | ecosystem: Environmental > Terrestrial > Soil > Wetlands > Peat... | reverse complement strand
AATATAACTTTTACATCATCTTCTCAATATTGCATTGCTTTCTTTTAAGTTGTCCTTGATAAGGGGTACCCTTTATACAACAAGTTATCCATTTTATATAAAGCCATTGTAAAGGTCTATTGTGACGATTTATCCATGAAAATCAGGGCATGCTAAACTCATGAAAATTTTCAAACGTTTCTTAATCTACGGGATTATTGGCCTTGTACTTGAGGTCGTATATACGGGTTTGGCCTCCCTCCTCAAAGGGGATTTCAGAATGCAAGGGTTTACCTTTTTGGTGATGATGCCCATTTATGGGCTGTCTGTCTTCCTCGAGCCCTTGCACAACCACTTACGGCCTTTACCTTGGTGGATTCGCGGCCTGATATATTTAGCCACAATTTGGATGATCGAATACTTTAGTGGTGTTATTTTGGTGGGAATTTTAGGTGCTTGTCCCTGGCACTACAGTGACAAATTAAACGTTGATGGGTATATTACCCTTCGTATGGCCCCCGAATGGTTCCTTGCTGGCTTAGGGTTTGAAGTCCTTCATGACTTCTTAGACAAGTTGCCCTTGGAAAAAAGATAAGATAAATAGAACCTATAAGTTAAGCATTTCAAGAGATAAAGCCTATAAGTTAGCCGCGCAGTCAGTGTTAGGCGCTGCTAAGATGGTACTCTCAACAGGAATGCAATTTCAGCGATGAATAACTGTACAGAGAAAGCTCTTAAAATGTCAAAATAATATTAATTAAGAGTAGACATAAAATGGCAACTGCCTAAAAAACGAGGTAACCTTTCACTTAATAAAGGTTACCTCGTTTATTTATGAATCCAATTTGCATTCCCGTAAGGTTGCCTCTAAATTCAGCATTGATAGTTTATTATCTGCTAGCTTATCCTCTATCTGGACCTTTGCTAAAATAGGCTGCTCTACCTTGTTTTGTAAATTTTCCATAGCGACGGAAAGCATGAGTTTAATACGATTCAGCTGATTCACTTCACTAGCCCCTGGATCATAATCGATGGGCGCGATATTCGCCAATGGATACGACCGTCTGATCTCTCTGAACATACCTTTACCGGTAATATGATTAGGTAAGCAGGCAAAAGGTTGCAAGCAGACGATGTTATTGACCCCGCTTCGAATTAGCTCCACCATTTCTCCCGTGAGGAACCAACCCTCTCCAGACTGATTTGCCAGAGAAAGATGCTTTTCAGCATATTTGGCGATTTCTTCGATCGGTTTTGGTGCATGAAAACGCTGACTGGCTTCCAAGGCCTTCTTCATTTCCTTGCGATAGGATTCAATTCTATTAATTGAAAGATAGCCAGACACCATACCCCAGAAGCTACCGGATAGTTTCTCATATTTAACCCGATTATCATAAGCGCCATATAAGAGGAAATCAGCAAGATCTGGAACAACTGCCTCAGCCCCTTCCGCTTCCAACAGTTCCACAATGTTGTTATTGGCAGTCGGATGGAACTTGACTAAGATTTCACCCACAACTCCAACTTTTGGCTTAATCAACTCTTTGTGAATCTCTAGCTTATCGAAATCCTTCACGATTTGCCGAATATTTTCAGTGTGATCCTTTCTATTTCCTTTCTTTAAGGATTCTTGGCACCGAATAACCCAATCATCATATAAGCGGTTAGCAGAACCCGGAAACTTTTCATAGGGACGAACTCGATAAAGGACCCGCATTAAAAGATCTCCGTAGATGAGGCCCCTCATTAATTTATTAAACATAGAAATTGTAAATTTAAAACCGGGATTATTCTCTAAATTAGAGGAATTCCCCATGTTCAGGGCAATGACTGGAACATGTTCCATATTCGCATCTTTCAGCGCTTTTCTAATGAATGCGATATAGTTCGTCGCTCGACAGCCACCGCCGGTTTGCGAGATAATAACTGAGGTATTATTTAAATCATACTTACCGGATCTCAACGCTTTCATTAGCTGACCTATGACAATAATGGCCGGATAACAAGCATCATTATGCACATATCGTAATCCTTCTTCAATGGCCGACTTATCAACGGAGGGCAAAAACTCAATCGCATATCCCGCGTCTTCAAATCCAGTCTTGAAAAATTGAAAATGGATGGGTGACATCTGAGGCGCCAAAATCGTATGGGTTTTCTTCATTTGTTTTGTAAATAAAACAGGCGGTTGCTTCTCATAGAGTTTCCTCGGAATGAATTGTTTCTTAGTTCTCTCGTTGATTGTCGCGATTAAGGAACGAAGCCGTATTCTCGCAGCCCCTAAATTACTGATTTCATCGATTTTCAAGACTGTATAAATTTTGCCGAAAGCCTCAAGGATCTCTTTAATTTGATCTGTGGTCACCGCATCAAGACCACATCCAAAGGAGTTTAATTGAATCAATTCTAGATCCTTAAGCTCCGCAACATAGCTAGCCGCCGAATATGCTCTTGAATGATAGGTCCATTGATCGACGACACGCAAAGGCCTTTCAACTTTCCCCAGATGTTGGATAGCGTCTTCGGATAAAATAGCGAACCCATAGGACGCAATCATCTCCGGTATACCGTGGTTAATTTCCGGGTCGATATGATAGGGCCTTCCCGCAAGTACAATTCCCTTGATCTTATTTTCATGGATATAGTGTAGGGTTTCTTCTCCTTTTATTCTGACCTCTTTCTTAAACTGATCTTGTTCCGCATAAGCCTTATCCAAAGCCCTAGCCATCTCATTTTTCGGTATTCCTTCGGGTTCTAACTCCTCTGTCAACCGTTTCGCCATTCTACTCGGCATATCCATCGGTAAAAAAGGATGATAAAACGTCACATTGGGCTCTCTTAATATATCCATGTTTGCATTAATGGTCTCTGGATAAGAGGTAACGATCGGACAATTGTAATGATTTTCCGCCCCTGGGTCTTCTGATTGCGCATAAGGGATGCAAGGATAGAATATTTTATTAATCCCTTTTTTCACTAAATCAGCAATATGTCCATGGACAAGTTTGGCCGGGTAACAAGCAGACTCTGAAGGAATTGTATCCATTCCAAGCTCATAGAGTTCTTTTGAAGATCGGCCAGAAATAATCACTTGGTAACCTAGTTCTGTAAAGAATGTAAACCAGAAAGGATAGTCCTCGTAGATATTTAAAACCCGAGGAATCCCCATGGTTCCTCTCAATGCCTTATCTTTCGTTAAGGGCCTATATTGAAAGACTCTTTTGTACTTATATTCATAAAGATTGGGAATTTCGCTTTTTACGACGTCTTTCCCTTCGCCTCTTTCACAGCGATTTCCTGAAATATATTCACTTCCGCTAGAGAAACGTTTTACACTGACTAAGCAATTGTTCCCACATAATCCACAACGTTTCATCGAAGATTCTGTTCTAAAATGAACTAAATCTTCGCCTTGCATGAGATTTGTTTCATATCCCTCTTGATAACGCTCTTGAGCAATTAAAGCGGCACCGAAAGCCCCCATAATCCCGGCTATGTCAGGACGCACCACTTCTTGCTTCGTTATTTTCTCAAGGGCCCGAAGGACGGCGTCGTTATAGAACGTTCCGCCCTGGACGACGATCTTTTTACCCAGTTCCTCAACGTTCCGCACGCGAATCACTTTATAGAGAGCATTCTTGATGACTGAAATCGCGATTCCCGCTGAGATATCGCTAATTTCAGCGCCTTCTTTCTGCGCTTGTTTTACTCTGGAGTTCATAAACACCGTACAACGGGTCCCTAAATCGACTGGTTGTCTTGACCCCTGGCTCAGTCTAGCAAACTCTTTGACATCCAGTTTGAGAGAATTGGCAAAGTTTTCAACAAAGGATCCGCATCCTGAAGAACAGGCTTCATTTAAGGTAATGGATTCAATCACACCATCCCGAATGACTAAACTCTTCATGTCCTGCCCACCAATATCTAAAACGAAATCAACGCCTGGCCGGAAAAAATTGGCTGCGGTGTAATGAGCGACCGTTTCAATTTCTCCGATATCCACTCTCAGCGCTGCCTTAATGAGATGCTCTCCATATCCAGTCACGGCGGAGTTGACAATTCTAGTATCCTTATTGATTTTTTCATACAATGCTTGCAACGCTTCTATTGTGGACACTAAAGGGTCGCCCATATTACTGCCATAATGTGAGTACAATAAGCTTCCTTGTTCATCGACAAGTGCAATCTTGGTCGTTGTCGATCCTGCATCGATTCCTAAATAGGCATTTCCTTCATAGTGATCAAGTTCCACTCGTTTGACCTTATGCAAGGCATGTCTCTCTTTAAATTCTTCATATTCTTGATCGTTTTCAAATAGAATTTCTAATTTTTCGGCCTCAGAATTGTTGATGTTATGAATCATAGGCGCTCTTTCATAGAGACACTCAAGTGTAAAGGGCACTTTATCACGTGAAGACAGCGCCGCTCCGGTCGCCACAAAAAATTGTGAATCCTCGGGAAAGATCACATTTTTGTTTTCTAACTTAAGCGTTTGAATAAAGCGTTGTCTAAGTTCGGACATAAAATGCAGTGGCCCACCCAAAAACGCCACGTTCCCTCTGATCGGCCGACCCTGGGCTAGACCGCTAATCGTTTGATTCACAACAGCCTGCAAAACAGACACTGCAATGTCTTCTTTCGCTGCCCCTTCATTCAACAAAGGTTGTACGTCGGTCTTGGCAAACACACCACATCGTGAAGCGATAGGATAGATGGTATGATAATTTTTTGCAAGTTCATTAAGGCCAGGTGCATCCGTCTGTAACAGTGACGCCATCTGATCAATAAAGGCGCCGGTTCCTCCGGCACACGTTCCGTTCATTCTTTGTTCCATTGCTTCTCCGAAAAAGGTTATTTTGGCGTCCTCGCCACCTAGTTCAATGGCCACATCGGTGTTTGGAATCACGATTTTAATCGCGTTCGTGCAAGCAATGACTTCTTGAATAAAAGGAACGCCCAACTTTTGGGAGATATTGTACCCTCCGGATCCAGTCACCATCAGCGTCAATAAGTGCCCCTGCATCGTCGTTTTGGCACCCTCAAGCATCATAACGACCGTATCTTTAATATTAGAAAAATGTCTTAGATATTTCTTATAGACAATCGTTTCCTCATCATCTATAACAATTATTTTAACGGTTGTCGAACCAACATCTAGTCCAATATTTAAAACTCTATTCATCTTTTTCCTCCACTACGTACAACATTTAATCTATCTCAATTTATCAGGTGATACCTTTTGCAAAGATACTAATACAGCTTGTAATGCATACCTGAATATCTGCTTCAAACGTCAGTTTACTCATCACTAAGGACGTAATAAAAAGACCAAAATTAGTTGCCAAAAAGCTCATGGCCAAAGTTTCAGGATTTTCTCGTCGGATGGCACCCCTTTTTCTCATTTCTTCAAAATAGTAGCATAGTAGTTTTTTGAATTCATTCGGGAACTGAAAGAACGTAGCATCAAAATCAGGGTTCAATTCTTCATTCTTAAAGTGCATTAAAATTATTTTTTGATTTTTATATAAGGTATCTTGATAAGAGGAACATATTTTATTTAGATCTCTTTCCAGATCCCATTCCAAGCCTTCAAACAACGCTCTAAATTTAGGTGAGAAAACAAACTTATCAAAGGCTTTTTCGAACAAGTTGTGCTTGCTTTCGAAATGTCTAAATAACGTCATTTCGCTGACGCCCGCTTCCTTGGAGATATCTTTCGTCGTAACTGCGCTATACCCTTTTTGCGAGAATAGTACAATCGATGCATTTAAAATTTTGTCTTCAGTTTTTATTGTACACATATTCTTCTCCATTAAAGCAAGCAATCGTGACTTGCATGTTAGTTATTACTAACATTATATTATCATTTCTATAAAATAAGTTCAATCCAAGATAAAAAAACTGAAAAGGAAGGTTAAAAGAGCTAGTTGTGACGGAAATCACGACCAGCTCTTTAGTTTAATGACTTTGTGCAGCTTTTAATTCACTGACCAAAATCTCACTAAGCTTACTAGGAACTTCTTCATATTGGCTGAATTCCATGGTAAATGAGCCCCTGCCTTGCGTTAGAGATCTCAAATCAATTGCATAACGCATCATTTCAGCTTGGGGAACATGGGCGCGGATTACTTGATATTTTTCACTTTCAGCCACCATGCCCAATACTCTTCCGCGTTTCCCATTGAGATCGCCAATCACCTCTCCCATAAACACTTCAGGTACTCTGATTTCTACCTCCACAACAGGCTCGAGTAAGGTGGGTTTTGCTAGCTCAACGCCTTTACGAAACGCGATGATTGCTGCAAGTTTAAACGCCATTTCTGATGAATCCACAGCATGATAGGAACCATCGCAGAGCGTGACCTTGATATCGGTAACAGGGTACCCGACCAAAGTGCCTGCCACCATAGCCTCGCGTATGCCCTTTTCCACCGCTGGAATATATTGCTTTGGAACTGATCCGCCAAAGATTGCCTCGGCAAACTCAAAGTCTTTGCCTTCTAAGGGTTCTATGTTAATCCATACATGGCCATATTGACCATGCCCACCCGTTTGCTTTTTATGTTTCCCTTCCACTTTCACGGCTTTACGGATTGTCTCACGATACGGTACACGAGGAACTTTCATCGATACTCCAACTCCGAACTTACGTGTCAACTTTTCTAGAAAAACTTCAAGTTGCATTTCCCCAAGTCCCGTTAAGAGCAGTTCCTTGGTTTCAGTGTCTTTATTAATCCTAATCGTTGGGTCTTCTTCCGCCAAACGTGCCAAAGCACTCCCTAGTTTATCCTCATCCCCCTTAGTCTTCGGCTCAATTGCCACTGATAAGGTTGGAACAGGAAAATCAATCCCCGGAAGCTTCAAAGGATGTTCCTTCCCACATAAGGTATCTCCTGTCCGCACGTTTTGTAACTTGGCGATGACGACAATATCTCCCGCGGGAACAAACGCAACTGGTTCTTGTGTTTTACCACGCAGATAAAACGGTTGTCCAATTTTCTCTTCTAATCCACGATTGGAATTATAGACCAACGTTTCGGCCATGAACTTTCCTCCATAAATCCGGAGAAATGACATTTTACCGACATAGGGATCAGCGAGAGTTTTAAACACAAAGGCCGTTTTTTCTGGGACTACTTCTGGCGGGGGAACGAAATTGACGAAGAAATCCATGATATTTGCAATTCCAATATTTCGATAGGCTGAGCCGCAAAGCACTGGTATCACCAGATTTTGTTGTAACGCCTGTCGTAAAGCGGTTTGTAAATCCTCGGTATTGAGGCTTTCCTCTTCAAGGTATTTAGTCAAGATGACATCATCCGCTTCCGCGACAGCTTCAGCTAATTGATTTCTTAATAGATGAGTCTCTGCTTGGAACTCAGCCGAAACCTCTTTCACTGAAAACTTACCACTTCCATTGGCTTCGTAGTGATACTCTTTATTCTCAACAATATCGATGATACCCCGGAAAGTATCTTCCTGCCCGATCGGAAGTTGCAAAGGAACAAAGACGGCATGGGGATAAGCGTCTTTAAGTTGTTCCAATACTTTCTCAAAACTTGCATTTTTTCGGTCCAGTTTATTGACAAAGACCACGCTAGGTAACTTCTGTTGTACCATGACATTTAACGCAATTTCTGCTTGAACTTCTAGACCTGCCACGCCACAAAGCACTAAGGTCCCGCACTCTGCCACTCGCAAGGCACTCTTAACTTCCCCAAAGAAATCTATATATCCTGGGGTATCAAGAACGTTTACCTTAACCCCTTGCCACTCAATCGGAATAACACTCGTACTAATCGACACTTTGTGCTTCACTTCTTCTGGTAAATAATCTGATATGGTGTTTCCCTCTGTAATTTTGCCAATCCGGTTGATCACACCCGAATTGAAAAGAAAGGTTTCCGTGAGGGAGGTCTTTCCTGCTCCACCATGCCCTACCAAGCAGACGTTGCGAAGATGTTTTGTGTCATAGGTCTTCAAGACTATCTCCTCCTTGATCTGTTATTTAAGAAAAAGGCTGCAACCCTTTTTACTTACAACATTATGATCGGAGTTTTTTATGTCAGAAGATACCACGTTAGTCTATTCATATTGAGTAGGTTAGGTCATGTATTCTCATTTTTTTAATTAATTCTCTTTTCAAAAGTCCCCCATACTTTCGGTTGTTTATTTCTAACCATACATTTCCCCAACGCCCAAACATCTTGCACCTGTAGCTCTTGATCAAGGACGACTAGGTCTGCGTCGTAACCCACGCGAATCGATCCTTTATTCTTAAGTTGAAGGATATTTGCCACATTTGAAGTAATCGTACGCAAGGCAACCTCCAAGGGGACTCCACAGTGTAATACAGCTTCTCTGACATCACGCCAAAGGACTTCTACCGAGCCGACTCCCATACCGATCAGCACGCCTGCTTCGTTGTACTGAGGCATACTTCCGTTCCCATCCGAGGTTACGCTAATTCGATCACTCAGAATTTGTCGTTCATATAACATGGATAAGACGGCAGGCACCTGTAGTTCAGGTGGGAAATCATCACACCCTGCGGTCAGATCGATATGACCGCCTGAACTAAGAAATTGAATGCCTTGTTCGAGTAAGGCGTGCGTTCGGTTGATATGTGTCGGCATAAATTGTGTAATAGGAATTTCAGTTTGCTCCAGAATCGTCAATAGGGGTTGCAAACCACGCTTTCCTTCTCCGACATGGAGATGGACTATGCCTGCCTTCGCCCCCAGCATTCCTCCCACTCTCGCCTCAGCCGCTAAATGCTCTAGCTCAGCGATTTGAGGTTGGGCTGAACGATGATCCGATATCGCAATCTCGCCAGCACCAATGACCTTTTGGATCAAGACTAGGTCTTGTTGTAATGTTGGCAGTAGTGATCTCATGGGCACTTGATAGGCACCACTGTAGACAAACGTCGTTATGCCCTCATCTTCAAGGGCTCGCGCTTTCACAAGAAGCTCAGCCATAGAACGGGATACCGAATCCGTCCCCAGACAACCAACAACCGTCGTTGTTCCTCCTAGAGTTAATTGGGAAAGCTGAATTTCGGGAGTACGAGAAGCCGGACCTGCCTCTCCGCCACCTCCACATATATGGACATGTGCATCGATAAAGCCTGGAACGATTGTCTTGCCTTGAAGATCAATGACTTCGCCTTCCACATAGTCTGGAAGTCGTAAATTTTGTCCTATGGCTGCGATACTCCGCCCCACAATGAGCACATCTGTCTCTTCTATTTGTTCTGGATTATAAACTTTTGCATTTTTAAGTAGCTTCCACACATGATCCACTCCTTTAAGCTAGAATGACCCAATTGTGGTGTTATATTCTCTCCCGAAAATTTCGTTAGCATTTCTTTTTTTCCATAAGCATATGGTTAAGTAAAACAGAGCTTGTTTCAAGCCTTAGCTTGTGGAGGATTACATGCCAAGAAGGACTTTTGTTTACGGAGCAGCCATACTCTTTGGCGCCAATTTAGTGAATCGAGTTCTCGGCTTTGCTTATCAATATCTAATTATGAACCATATTGGCGGTGAAGCTTATGGTTTATTTAACATGGTTTTCCCAATGTACATGCTAGCGCTTGTCTTAACCACGGCGGGCATTCCCCTTGCCATTGCCAAAATGGTCTCAGAAGAAATATCCCTAGGACGTACCGCTCAAGCACATGCCATCTTCCGGCTCGCCTTCTGGATTTTGTTTATTTCTGGTACTGTCGTATCAACGATCTTGTATTTCTTGACGCCCTTCTTAGCACATCGAATCTTCTCGGATCCCAGAGTCCTTAATATATTTCTAATCTGCACACCCGCCATTTTTATTGTCTCTTTATCTTCAGTTTTTCGGGGATATTTTCAAGGCTTACAGAATATGGTCCCTACGGCGATAAGCCAGATATGTGAACAACTGATTCGAGTTGCTGTAGGCTATACTGCCGCGATTCGGTTGCTGAGTGTCGGCATCGAATGGGCCGCCGCCGGGTTAGCTTTGGGCATGGTCGCTGGAGAAGTCGTGGGATTATTGGTGATTGCCATTCAGTATCAGTTTATATTGCCTAAAATCAAACACAATAGTCAAGATCCTGCAACAGCTTATTCCTCACGACTCATCTTGTCGAAGTTATGGCACCTTGCAGCGCCAGTAACTGTCGGACGACTGTTTTCTACAGGGTTAGTGGCCTTGGATGCGCTGCTCATCCCCAAGTGCCTTCAATTAGCCGGATACGCAGCCCGGGAAGCCACAACCTTATTCGGACAACTTGGAGGATCGGCCTTTACTTTATTGACCTTTCCCAGTGTTTTCACCTTCGCCTTGGCAACTTCTCTCGTTCCTGCCATTTCAGAAGCAGCTTCCCGAAACCAATTACAGATCGTCCGAGCCCGTAGTGCCGAAGCCATTCGTTTAACGGTCTTGATTGGAATTCCATGCCTCATTATTTTATTTTATTTTTCACTGCCACTGACTTCATTTTTTAAAAGCCAACAAATCGCACCCATTCTTCGTGTATTAGCCTTGGGGGGCATATTTTTGTATATACAACAAACCACAACGGGAATTCTTCAAGGACTTGGAAAAGTTCATCTTCCAGTCCTCCATTCCATCATTGCGGCAATCATACGAATTCCAATATTAGTCTATTTCACAGCCCTTCCCCAATGGGGTCTTCGGGGAGCGGCTCTGGCTTTCACCATTGGTTATATTGTCATGGCAGTTTTAAATCTCATGGCTATTTCGCGTTATACTGGGATGGCTTTAGACCTTCAACGATTCTTCCTCCAACCCGTAAGTGGTGG
>Ga0209125_1003478_pt1 | contig 10791 bp, 20 predicted proteins | sample BarGraIncub1131A_FD_184503 | JGI IMG/M metagenome (GOLD analysis project Ga0209125, IMG submission 184503) | Arctic peat soil microbial communities from Barrow, Alaska - Barrow Graham LP Incubations 11-31A (SPAdes) (version 2) | ecosystem: Environmental > Terrestrial > Soil > Wetlands > Peat... | reverse complement strand
CCGAACGCACGTTCATCAAGCCCGCATCGGCTACCGCGATCGTCCGGCTCTACAACGAACTGTGGGCCGGCTGTCCGACCCCGAACCGGCGCGTCATCCGTGACGCCCGCCGCAAGGGCTGGGCTCCACCGCTCGCCTGGGACGACGACACGATCGACGACGCGCGGGTCAAGCCTCGCGGGCTGCATCCGATCCCGATCACGATCGACGAGCTGATCGAAGACCTGATGGACATGGCCGATGCCGGCCGATCCTGGCCCGAGGCTGCGGCCCGCTGCGGCTATGTGGAGACGACGAGCCTGGCGCGGCGGCTGGAGCGTCACGGCCGCCTGGTCGATGTGCGCGCTGCGTACGGCGTGAGTCTGTGGAGCGCGGCATGAGCCGCCACATGACTGTCCGCTACGCCGAGCCCGCATCTGGCGCCCCCTGGGACTGGGCCTGCCCCTGGTGCCCCGGCGGGTACACGTCGCAGGCCGTCAGCGACGCGGAAGCGCTCGCAGCAGCCACGTGCCACGCCATCCTCGAGCACGGCAAGGGCACGCCCTGCGTGGACGTGTACGGCCAGGACGGCTGGCTCGCGATGCGCTACGGCTACTGCGGCGAGCGGACGTGCGGCGAGTGCAACCCGCGCGGCGAGCACCTGACCCGGGACACGTGCCCGCACGGACCCGGCTGCCCCATGTGCGCCATCCCCGACCCCGGCTACGTCCCCGACCACATCCGCGCATCGATCCAGAGATGGGTGAAGACGATATGAGCACGCCGTACTACTCCGACGAGCAGGTCGTCCTGCACCACGGCGACTGCCTCGACGTGATGCGGACCCTGCCCGACGCCTCGGTCGACTCGGTTTGCACAGACCCGCCCTACGGCCTCGAGTTCATGGGCAAGGAGTGGGACTCCTTTGGAGGCCCAGCCCGCGGCATGTCAGATGAGACTAGGAAGTCGCAGCGCGATTCCGACGAGTGGTGGGCTAAGAACTATGGCGGATATCTGTCCGGCGTTCCCGCCAAGCCGCGTCCCGGTGCGCCGCTCGCCTTCCAGCGGTGGTGTGAACTGTGGGCGATCGAGTGCCTGCGCGTCCTCAAGCCGGGCGGCCACCTGCTCGCGTTCGGCGGCACCCGGACGTGGCACCGGCTCGCGTGTGCTGTTGAGGATGCCGGGTTCGAGATCCGCGACTCCATCGCATGGCTGTACGGGTCGGGCTTCCCGAAGTCGCTGGACGTGTCCAAGGCCATCGACAAGGCGGCCGGGGCAGAGCGGGAGGTCGTTGGCGTTCGCGCAGACTTCCAGGCGAAGAAGGGAGCGGAAATCAGGCGGGGCGTGGACAACGCCCGCAACTTCAACGAGCGGCACGACCCCGGCCGGGGCGGCTACACGGACCCTGCATCAGTCGGCGTCCTTACTGCCCCAGCAACCCCCGATGCCGCTCGCTGGCAGGGCTGGGGCACGGCGCTCAAGCCCGCGTTCGAGCCCATCGTCGTCGCCCGCAAGCCTCTCGTGGGCACGGTCGCCGCGAACGTCCTGGCGTATGGCACGGGCGCGCTGAATATCGACGGGTGCCGGGAATATGCGCCGACAGGAAACCCCGCTGGTCGCTGGCCGGCGAACGTGGTCCTCGACGACTCACAGGCAGACGCCCTCGACGCGCAGAGCGGGACGCTGCACACACAGAAGCCGACGAACCCGTCGACCATGGCTGCGTCCCACTTTGGCGGCGGCTCGCCCACGACCCGACAGAACCATCGCGACGACGGTGCCGAAGTAGGCGCATCTCGGTTCTTTCCCACCTTCCGCTACGACGTGTGCGACGTGTGCGGCGAGGATCAGTCCGGATGGCACCGCGATGCACGCGACGAACACGCAGCCGCGCACAACGGCAAGCCGTTCCCGACGTTCCGCTACGAGGCCAAGGCGCCCACGGCCGAACGCCCGTCGTATGACAGCGAGGGTGCCGGTGAGAGCCGGGTCATCGAGGGCGCCAGCGGAAAGATCCGTCAGTGTCGCGTATGCGGTAACAGAACCATCAGATCAGGTGAGACACAACCAGCCTGCGGGCATGATGACTTCGCTTTCGTGGCGACCAAGGAACGTAGCGACCGGGTCGCCCATCCGACCGTGAAGCCCCTCGCCCTCATGCGCTGGCTCGTGCGGCTCGTCACCCCACCCGGCGGGACCGTCCTCGAGCCCTTCGCCGGGTCCGGCACTACGGCTGAGGCGTGCGTCATCGAGGGCTTCCGGTGCATCGCGATCGAGCGTGATGCCGCGTATCTGCCGCTGATCACCGCACGCCTCACCAAGCCCATCGCCCTGCTCCTCGACTTCACCCCGGAAGGAACAGCATGTTGACCACAGAACAGGCCGCCCGCCTCGTCATGGCGTCCGCCGTCCGCGACGCCATCGGCGACCGGGTCGAAGAGATCCGCCAAGAACTGCGGCCCGAGCTCAACCCTGGCGACCGCACCACCGCCTACATCGACGGCGTCCAGATCGGCGCCGTGCAGATGACCCAGACCAAACCCGCCGCCAAGGTCATCGACTACGGCGCGCTGATGGCGTGGGCGATGGTCCACGTGCCCGCCGCGATCGTCACCCCGGCACCCACCGTCAACTCGGCATGGGTCACCACCCTGCTCAAGAACGGGGGCGAGTGGACCGACCCGCAGACGGGCGAGGTGTTCGCAGTCCCCGGGCTCGGCGTGACGCAAGCCTCACCGAACCTCGTCGTCACCAAGACCGACGACGCCCGCACGTGGGCGCGGTCCGCGCTCACCTCCGCCATGAATTCGCCGCTAGCGCTCGAAGGAGAAGTCGATGTCGACCACCACTGAACTACCCACCATGTCGATGATTGCCAGATTCTGGGCGAAAGTCGACAAGACTGAAGGTTGCTGGAACTGGACCGCTAGCACGAATCGCGATGGCTACGGGAAGCTCGCCAAGCCGGGCAAGCACGGGGGCTGGGTCGGGGCTCATCGCTTCGCCCGTGAGCTGCTGGTCGGTCCGATCCCGACCGGGCTGGTCATCGACCACCTATGCCGCAACCGGGCGTGCGTCAACCCGGAGCATTTGGAGCCAGTGACACATCGGGTCAATATCCTCCGGGGGGTGGGCGTGTCCGCCATGAACGCCAAGAAGACCAAATGCCCCCAAGGCCACCCACTCAGCGGGGACAACCTCCACGTGAACCCGGCCGGCGAGCGCTGGTGCCGGGCGTGCCATAACGCACGGCAGCGCGCAGGGCGCGCCGCCAAGGCGGTGGCGTCATGACCACTGACATGCCCACCGAGGGCGCACCCCGGCTCGACAAGATCGCCGCCGCGCTCATCGCCGTGCAAGCCGAGATGCCCACCGTGGCCAAGGGGCGCACGGCACAGGTCAAGTCCGAGAAGGGCTCGTACTCGTACACCTATGCGGGGCTCGCTGACGTGGCTGAGGCGGTGTATCCGATCCTCGCCAAGCACGGCCTCGCGTTCACCGCGCTACCAGCCAACGGCCAGTTGGTCGGGATGCTGCTCCATTCGTCCGGACAGACGCTCACAGGCTCGCTGCCAATCACTGGGGGCACGCCGCAGGCGCTCGGCTCGTCCATCACCTACGGGCGCCGCTACCTGCTCGGGTGCATGACCGGACTCGTCACGGACGACGACGATGACGGGCAGATCGCAGCCGCCACGCCGAAGCCGACGAGAGCGACAAAGTCTCAACCTGTACCTGAGAGTGCAAAGTCTCAACCCGCGTCTGACAAGGTCGAACGCCCGGCCGGACTCATCACCGAGGCGCAGCGCCGCAAGATGTGGGCCACCGCGAAGGATGCGAAACTCACCGACAAGGTCGAGTTCCACCAGTTCGTCACCGACTCCATCGGGCATGAGCTCGAGTCCAGCAACGACCTCACCATCGCCGAGGCCGCGCGCGTGATCGACGCCCTCGAGGCGCTTGCCAGGCTGGAGGCGTCCCGATGAGCATCCACAGGTACGTGGCGATCGAGTGTGACGCGTGTGGGTTTGTGGGTCCCGAGCTGCACTCGCTCAAGGAAGCCGATACGTACGTCCTGACCGGCCCCGATGGCAAGTGGACCACGACGGACGAACGGCTCATCTGCCGTGGCTGCATCACGGACCGCGCGTGCCGCATCTTCGGCCACACGTTCGGCGAGTGGCTTCCAACGAACGAGTTCGGCACTCGTTGGTGCTCCCGCTGCCATCACGGCGATTTCGCGCGAGACCTGCCGCTAAACAAGCGCCCCCGGTTCGTGACGACGGTGGTGCTCCCATGATTCTCCCCGAGAACCGCCCCGATGCCCTGGCCGAGTCGTGGCTGCTCGCCTGCGATGTTTGCGGCGACGCCCTAGACCCTGGCGCCCTGGACGCGCCCGACGGTGGCTGGTCCACGCAGCGCGCGGCCTATGACGCTGCTGACGCTCGTGGCTGGCAGACGGACGTGCTGGAGGTCGGCCGGGACCTGTGCCCCGCGCACGTGCTGACGGGCGGTGTCGCATGACCCTCGCCACGCTCCGACTCGCCTGGCACTGTCTTCAGCCCGGCTGTCCCGAGACGGGCACCACCGAGGCGTCCGCCGTGCGACACACGAAGGACGCGCGGCACGGGACAAGCACGGTAGCGACGCCGGTGAAGCCATGAGGCCACGACTGCTCGATTTGTTCGCCGGCGCAGGTGGCAGCGCAGTCGGCTACAACCGCGCGGGCTTCGATGTGGTCGGCGTGGACATCGCACCCCAGCCCCACTACCCGTACGAGTTCCACCAGGGCGACGCGCTCAAGTACCTCCTGGAGCACTGGCGCGAGTTCGACCACTACCACGCAAGTCCACCCTGCCAGGCGTTCACCAACGCGCAGAAGATCCGCGGCAACGATCACCCCGACTACATCGAGGCAACCCGCCGCGCGTTCGACCTGATCCGGCGGGCATCACCCCGGCGGCAGTCGGTCATCGAGAACGTGCCGGGCTCACCGCTCGAGCTTCCCGTCACCCTGTGCGGGGCTGACTTCGGACTCACGACCTACCGGCACCGCCTCTTCGAGTGCAGCTTCGACGCCAAGCGGCCAGTACCGCACGAGGAGCACGTTGCACCTCTCGCCAAGATGGGACGCCCGCCCAAGCCCGGCGAGTTCATGCACGTCGTCGGCCACTTCTCTGGCGTCCGGGAGGCCCGCGCCGCAATGGGCATCGACTGGATGAGCCGCGACGAGCTCGCTGGGTCGATCCCCCCGGCATACACGACCTGGATCGGCCGCCAGCTACTCGCCGCGCTGGAGGTGGCGGCGTGAACGACTTCCCGCTGACCCCCCGGCGAGGCGATCGTGCTCGCGACGTTCCTCGAGGAACACGCGAAACTCCCACACCTAGTCGCGCTCGTCGACCGGCTCAGGACATGGGCCAGGACACAAACCGCAGCAACCGAGGAAGGCGAAATGCCTAGTCAGGACAGGGTTTCAGGGTCTGCAGATGGTACACTTGAGGCACGAAATGAAGCGGTCCCAGGGGTGCAGAAACACCCGAGGGACCTAACCGCTTCAACCTCGACCGATGTAAGCGGGAGGCACGAGCAGCTATGACCGATTCTAGCAAGCCACGGACCACTTGGCAGCACCCATGCCCTCAGTGTGGCGCGCCCTCTGGCGACCCGCTCAAGTTCACCGACCGCGGCACCGTCACGGTCCACTACAAGTGCTCCGAGGGCCACATCTGGCTCGTGAAATGGGTGGCAGCGTCATGAGAATCCGAAGCATCCGACCCGAGTTCTGGTCCTCCGAAGACATCACCGCGCTGCCCTGGAACTACCGACTCATCTTCATCGGACTGTGGTCCTACGTGGACGACAACGGCGTCGGCCGTGACGTCGAGAAGTTGATCGTGGCCGACCTGTTCCCCCTCGAGGAGAACCAGACGGCGGCACTCAAGCAGATTCGTGGAGCCCTCACTGAGCTCTCAAGTAGGGGTCTGGTCACCCGCTACACGGTCGACGGCAAGCCATTCGTACACGTGACCACATTCTCGACGAATCAGGTCATCAACCGGCCGTCACGAGGGCGCTACCCGCTTCCCACTAGCGAGAACGCTGAACTAGCGGTGACACTCACTGAGGGCTCAGTGAGCCCTCATGTAAATGAGGTCATAGGAGAAGGGGAGAAGGGGAGAAGGGGAGAAGTAAAAACACGTCCATCGGCTCACGCCGATGATGAGTTTGAGGCGTTCTGGAAGCTCTACCCGAGGCGAGTCAGTAAAGGGCAAGCAGCCAAGGCATACGCGGCTGCTCTCAAGAAGACTGGAGCGCCCGCCATCCTCGCAGCCATCACGGCGCAGGTCCCGAAACTGACCGCCGTGTCAGATCCGAAGTTCATCCCGATGCCGGCCACCTGGCTCAACGGGGAACGGTGGCTCGACGAGGCGCCAAGCCTCGCCCGCCCATGCCGCGCCGACTTCCCTGAGGATCTGATCGGATGAGCGGCGACTGGTACGACGCCGACGCTGAGCGCAACATCCTCGGGGCCGCTATGAGCAAGCCCGCCGTAACCACCTTGGTCAAGATCACGGGCGCCGACTTCGGCCAGCCACGCCACGGCCAGCTCTGGGATGCAATCCGCGCGACCCATGCCGCCGGCGAGCGACCCGACACCGTCACCCTCGCGCCACACCTGCCGACCCAACCGCACATCCGGTCGGCCGTCCTCGAACTGCTCGTGTCTGTCATCGGCGAAGGCATGGCGGCGAACGCCGAGTTCTACGCCGATGTGATTCGGGACCGCTCCGAACGCCGCCGGATCGACGCAGCGCTCGCCAACCTCCACGGACGCCTCGACAACCTCGACACGCCCGTGGGCGATGTGCTCGCCATGGCTGAGCGGGACCTGATCACGACCGGGCCACTCGAGCGAGCCGCCGAGCAGACGTTCACCCTGGATGAGTTCTGCGAGCAGCCGGTGGCTGATCAGGACTGGGTCATTGACGGGCTGTTGGCTCGTGGCGAACGTCTCGTGCTGACAGGCGTCGAGGGCGGCGGCAAGTCCATGGCCTGTCGCCAGATCGCGATCGCCACCGCAGCCGGGCTGCACCCGTTCACGCTCGCCAACGCGGCCCCACGTCGAGTGCTGTACGTGGACTGCGAGAACCCGATGCGGATCATGGTTCACAAGCTCGACGCGATCCGCCAAGTCGTCACCCGCCGCCGCAAGTCGACCGATCAGCGGATGTGGATACGCCGCTTCCCTCAAGGGCTCGACCTGTCCGCGCCGACCGACCGGCTCGAGCTGCACCACTTGTGCACGATCATCCGTCCCGACCTGCTCGTCATCGGACCCGTGTACAAGCTCTATGTCGGCGGCGCCGGCGCACGCGAAGAAGACCTGGCGCGCCAGGTGACGAGCGTCCTCGACGGGCTCCGTGAGGAGTTCGACTGTGCCCTGATCCTCGAGCACCATTCCCCGCACGCCACGCCTGGTGGCGAGTCGCGTTCGGTGCGTCCGATCGGCTCGTCGCTGTGGATGCGCTGGCCTGAGTTCGGGTTCGGGTTGCGGCCCGAGTCGGGGACGAAGCTGGAAGACCGGCAGGTTGAGGTGAAGCACTGGCGCGGAGCACGCGAGGAGCGCCCGTGGCCGAAGCGGCTCATCGGCGGCACCTCGAGCGAACTTCCCTGGATCGACCCAGCGAGCCTCACATGACAGAACCCCGTACGACCGACAAGGAGCAGATCATGCCCGACCGATTCACCGCGCTAAAGGCACAACGGGACGCGCTCATCGATGAGGTGGACCGCCTGACCCGCATCGTCAACGGATACGACCGCACCCCGGCCGAGCAGCGTGCCGCTGGGGGCGAGGCAGAAGTTGACTCGCTGCGGGCCGGCAATGGGCAGCTGCGCGGAGACCTCGAGCGGCTGCGGGCCGAGAACGAGAACCTGCGCGGCGGACACGAGGTCTACTACCCGCTGGCGATGCGGACACTCGCTGCCGAGGCTGAGGCTGAGCGGCTGCGGACCGAGAACGCGGGACTGCGCGAGGCTGACTTGCGCAGCCGGGCCGAGCAGCACGCCCTGGCCGTCGACGTCGTCCACGTCGCCGCCGACTGCCCCGTGTGTCGGTACGCGCTAGGACTGGCCGAGCCCACCAGTGCCGCCGTTGGCCCCTGGACCGGCCCTGTGGCTGCGAACAGGCCGCGGGACGGGTGGATGCGCCACACCGAGGCTGGCGACGTGGCAGATGCCACGACCACCATCGAGCCTGACGTCAGCGGATTCGAGGACCAGTCGTGACCTGCCGACGCAAGCGCTACGACGAGCTCGCCGCCCAGATCAAGATCGAGCGCATCGTCAGCCAGGACGCGGCTGTGGGACTCGACACCACGGGGCGCCTCGAGTGGTGCGCAGAGTGCGAGGCGTGGCACGTGGAGACCAAAGCAGCATGGAGGGAAGTCCTGCTATTCCCCGGAGAGCGCGTCATCCCCATCCAACAACTAGGCAAGGACGCGTCATGAGCACGTGGGAGCAGAAGCCAGCGCCGGTCACCACCTGGACCAAGGGGACCGGGGAGTACCGCGTAGCGATCCGCAAGGCCCGGATCGGGTGGTGGTGGGTCGAGCAACTGAGGTGGTCCTGGGGATGGGATGACCGGGTCCTCGGACAGCATTGGAGGCCAACTGAGCGGTGCGCCGAACGAGCCGCTCGACGGTTCGCGCTGTCACAGCAGCCGTCCGCCAATCGTGACCGCGTCGTATCGCTCGACCCCGAAGGCGAGGCCGCGAAGTGACCTGGCTCGACAGCCACGCCGTGCAGAAGCTTCACGACGACCTGGCCGAGATCCCGACCCTGTACCGCGACCTGCCAGCCATCCTCACCGGCATCAAGGGACAATCCGGCGGGGTCCACACGCCGCCCGGGTCGAAACCGCCGCTCGCCTGCCATGTCGTCGACCTGCTCGATACCAGGCTCAAGGGCGCGCAGCAGTGGCGCACAGAGACCGATCCGCGAGGCCGCGACGTGCTCGACCGCTACGGCGTCATCCCGCGCGTCGGCCTGTGGGTGCGGCTCGTGGGTGACGAAGCTGACGAGGCCGGCGAGCATCCGTTCAGCATGGACGACGCGGACTGGACCAACCTCGAGGCGCTGTGCAAGGCGTTGAAGGCGGCTACGTCGTGGCTCATCATGCAGCAGTGGGTGACTGAGCTGGCACAGGACATGGCGGCGCTCAGAGCCGAGCTCAGATCGGCTCTCGGCATCCGTCCCGAGTTCATCCCCAAGTGTCGCTACTGCCGCAACACGACCCAGCCGCAGGACAACGGCACGTGGTTCCGTTGTCCTGCGTGCGGCGCCGACTTCACGTGGCAAGGTGAGGTGGCTGCGCTGATCGCAGTCCAGGACGCGACCGGACCACAAGTTGCCGCGCAGCTCGGGATCTCGTGGGAGCGGATCAGGCAGTGGAAGGCGCGGGGGCTCGTGACGCGGGTGGGCAAGGACGGGAAGGGGCGGGACTTGTTCTCGCTCGACGCAGTGGCTCGGGTGTACCGGGACATCTCGGCTGGCAAGATCAGCATCAAGGAGGAAGCATGACTATCACGGAGTTCCTACTGGCCCGCATCGCCGATGACGAGGCCATGGCGCGGTATTCACTCGATGGCGACCTTGAGTACCTGCCATCTCTGACCACTAAGCGTGGCGACGTGCTCTATGTGGGCGTCACCAACCCTGCCCGCGTCCTGGCCGAGTGCGCAGCCAAGCGGGCGATCATCGACTTCCACCGTTCATGGCCTGTCCTCGTCGAGACCCCACCCGAGATGACAACGGTCGATGGCACGGACCCCAGCGCGTTCGCCTATCAGATGACGCAGCGGATCATGTGGGCCACGGAGGACGAGTACCGGAAGCGCTTCGGGACAGAGCCGCCCACGGCGCCCATGCTCCGAGCCCTCGCGGCTGTGTACGCCAATCACCCTGACTATCAACAAGAGTGGGCATGACATGGGCGTGTCGCTTGACATGACATGACCGGAAACGTACTGTCACACACAGGCGTACCGGCATGTCCGGGCGCCTTTCGTGTTGCTAGGGCCATTGAGGCGCCCCACCGCCGTACGGCATCGGGACGCGGGCAGGCGTGGGCCGGACCAAACACCCGGCCCCACCGAAGGGGGCGACATGGTCGAGCCGCTGCACGACTCCCGGACATGCCCCGTCTGCCAGGGTGTGATCCACGGGAAGAACCCCAGACCCAAGGCACACGCCAAGCTCGAACCCAGCGGAGTGACCCCTTGACCGGTACGCTTGGTACATGATCCCCCTCATCACTGGCCTCCCCGGAGGCACGGAACTGCTCATCATCCTCGTGCCCATCGTCGTGGTTGGGATCATCGTGGCCGCGGCGATCAAGTACCTGCGCAAGAAGTAAACCCCCAGGGGGTGCGATGCCCCTCTCCGCCCCCCGTAGATGCCGGCGATGCAACCAGCTCGTACGAGGCCGGTGTCTGACGTGTGACGCAGGATGGACGCGGAAGCCCAAGACATGGACCAAGGGCAGCACCCGCCGGTGGCGCATGGTACGTGCTCAACAACTCGCCGATCACCCGCTGTGCGATACCTGCGGTGCACTCGCCACCGAGGTGGACCATCGCGACGGATGCGACTACGCGACACAGCGCTACGACCCCGACTGGCTGCGTAGCCTGTGCGGCCCATGCCACGCCCGGCGCACCGCAGAGCAAGGCAACGAGGCTCAAAGGGAAGCAAGGTAAGGCTTAGGGGAAGGGGCGTTCGGGCAACGAACTCCTTGAGCCAGGACAC
>Ga0209125_1003477_pt1 | contig 10793 bp, 11 predicted proteins | sample BarGraIncub1131A_FD_184503 | JGI IMG/M metagenome (GOLD analysis project Ga0209125, IMG submission 184503) | Arctic peat soil microbial communities from Barrow, Alaska - Barrow Graham LP Incubations 11-31A (SPAdes) (version 2) | ecosystem: Environmental > Terrestrial > Soil > Wetlands > Peat... | reverse complement strand
TGCCAGTTTTGAAATTCAAGAATATGACGAAGGAAATAATCAGGCGTTTCGGACTATAACGGTGAAAGCCGGAAAACCGGACCTGACAGTTACCGCTCTTTCGACAGATAAAATCGTTTATGAAGCAGGCGAAACCGTAACGGTGACAGCGACAGTTAAAAATATCGGCAACACTACAGCTGGCAGTTCTGTTTTGCGGCTAAGCCCTGCAGGACTATCTGTACAGGATCGTACGATCTCTTCTCTTGCGGCAAATGCAGCAAGTTCTCTAACTTACACGTTTGTCGCTCCCAATAATCTATCTGCAGGCACCATTATTGTCACCGCTTTGGCAGATGCCACCAATGTAATTGCGGAAAGCAATGAGAACAATAATTCGCGCAGCATAACCGTCAATTTGAATGCGGTTAAGCCCGATCTGACGATCACTGATGACACCATCACCAACTACTATGCAGGAAAAGATGTCGTTATCTCTGCCAAAATCAGTAACTTGTCTCCTCAGTCGGTGCCGTCTGTAAAAATCAAAATGACAATAACATCTTCTTCAGGATCCGTTTCTCCAATTGTCTATGAAGAGAGTATCCCAGTTCCGGGAAATGCCAGCAATTTAGCTGTTTTTCGAGTCAAAGTACCCTCTTTGTCCGGCAACTATTCCATTCGATTACAGGCAGATCCTGACAACCTGATCAGTGAAAGCAATGAAGCAAATAACGAACGGATCAAAACGAGTACCGTTTCACAAGATAATCGAATCTCTGTGCCGGATCCGGACGCAGAGTCGTTACAGCAGACATTCACCAGTAACGGGAAAAAACTGCCCGCACTTACTGTCCCCTCTTCCTCCATATATCACACATGGCAGGAGTACCGGCTGGAAAATGGAAAATATGTGCTCAAAAATTATTGGATGCGCTTGACGGTTGTATTAACCGCTGATCCCGATGCGCGAATTGCAATAAAAGACAAGCCAGACCAGATGGAGTCCGGGTTTGGAATCAGTATTACAGAAGCAAGCACGGTTACCACAAATTATGACAGACCTGAAAAACTGGTAGGAACACAGATGGTCTGGCTGTTCTATCCGGAAACATTGTACGGAAGTCCTCCCTACCTCAGAGTTGCGGATGCGATGAGTCTGGCCTCCGGAGATCTGGGAGATAAAATTAACAACTGGCAATACCCTGCCAGTCCTTATTCAAGTATTGGATCCAGGCTACATTTTACTCCTTTATGGATTCCAGACGGGACCTATACCGTTCTGGCACAGGCATTTTATGCCTGGTCACCGGTCGGTCAAGTCTATTCTTACCAGACAAATTCCGTAAATATTGTCGGAGACATGTATGATCGGGTCACCGTCGTGAGGAGATGATTTATGCATGAAATGACTGTGATCTGGGGCATCCTCGCGGATGCCTTTTTCATTCTTCTCCTGTGCTGGTGCAGTGTCAGCGATATAAGAAAGCGACAAATCCCTAATCAGGCCATTTTGCTGATGCTGATCGTTGGGATACTAAATCCCTTCGTCTGCACTGCGGTCAGCCAAATCTGGTGGTACTATCCGGCAGGCCTCATAATCGCGTTTCCCTTCATCCCGTCCTGGCTAAAAAACAAAATGGGTGCCGGAGATGTCAAACTGATGCTGGTTTGCGGACTTTTTCAAGGACTTCCGTCTGCTCTGATCTCGGCAGGATTGATGCTCATCATCCTGTTCGGGATCGCAATTTATCTGTTCTTCACAAAGAGGAGCCTGAAAACGAGAATTCCATTTGGACCAGTAATCGCCATTTCTAGTGCGGCAACCATCGTCGGTACCTTTTTCATCCATTGAAAGGAATAATTCCTTTTCGCTTTGCCGCTTCACTACAGTTAGCGCCTGTTTTTGTGCCGAAAATCTGGAGATAACAAAATGAATACAAATAGCAGTTTCATATTACAGAGTTTTTTTGATTGGCAGCATGCCCGACGTGTTTCGAATCTTGCCTTCTGCATTGCCAGAAAAGCAGGACACATCTATAAAACAGCAGAACTGATCGGTGATGCTGCCTTTTTTCACGACATTGGCAAAATCTTCCTTCCAGCACACATTCTTTTAAAGCCCGGTCCGTTAACAGAAAACGAATACCTCTGGGTTCGAGAGCATGTGCAGTATGGTCATGATTTTATAAGATCCATAAAACCGCTGCATTTCGAACTTATTGCCGATGTCGCCCTGCTTCATCACGAACGATTAGATGGCAGTGGATATTTCGGCAAAACGGGAAAGCATCTCAACCCTGTTGTATGTGTTACAGCCATAGCAGATGTCTTTGATGCGATGACCAGTCAACGATCCTATAAAGATGCCGTGTCTATTCCTAAAACTCTGAAGTATTTACAAGAAAATACCGGTGTTTTGTTTGAAGAAAAATATGTTAGTGCACTTACTGAGTACTACAAATAATAAACTCCAAGTAAAAATACAATTTCATATATCTCTTCAAATCTCTGCATATTTACGAAAAAAGGGATATTACTCGTTGTTTCTCCTGTTCTATGAGTGTGTAAAAATACGCTCTGGGGTTCTCCCCAAAATTGGGTTTAATCCGTTTTTCTCCCATTTGGTCACAGTAAAAATCGATGATACGCTTTGCTGACTTCTTTGGAAAAACCACTTCAATTAAATCCAAAAAATTACCATTCCCGTGTGAATTGACAAAAATTGATTTGAGCATCCGGTCATTTGTTGCAAATAAAAAACTTTCCTTTTTCTTGTCTTCATCCCAATAAAGCGAGCTCCAATTTGACAAATAATTCAAGTCCCAAGCTTGGTTATAACATCCAGTCATTATCTTTTCTATATCGTTACTATTAACGTTTTTAGGCGCGCTAATACCTTCTTGAGCTGTAAACAGGAGCGCAATATATGTATTTGTATACTGCCCAATCAAAAGGTTCTTGCAGTTCCATGACAAAAACTCCATCACTTTACTTTCTGGAGACAAATTCTTCTGACGACACAAAAAAACAACGTGAAGCATAGTTGCAATGTGCATAAGGAGGTGTTCATCTTTTTCGTGGTAAGCAATCTCAGTTTCAAATGGCTTTTGTGAAACTGGGCAGGGAGTAATCTTACCAATTACACCTTTAGCAAGGTGAAGCCATATCATACTCGGATAGAAATCAAAAATGTCAACAAAAGTCTGAAGCTCGGTTTTTGCGGATATTGAATCATCGGTCTTATTCGCATTTTCTTTTATTGCCATACCAGCACTAACTGGAATTCCATTCATAATTGCCCAGGTCATTAGTAACGCAATGGTTCGCATTTCAAGTTCGTCTTGAAGGAAACCCTGATGGCAAAGTTTCATTAGACTGCTCAAAAGATTTCTGTCCAGAAAGACGCTAAGCTCTCTTTCGTTTTTCAAAAAACTAAATTGACCATAATCAAATTGTCCCGCTGGCGCATAACGAGGATGAAAAACAAGTTGCATCCTTTGAATGGTTTCCCAAACAAAATTTAAATCATCACCTCCAAATATCATAAAGCTCATTTTATTACCTGCGCCCGTATAGTCATCAATGTTGTTTTGAATGATTTGATTCAAGGTTCAATTTATCAATCGATAAAACTCGGCTAATTCACTTATGTTTTGAAATCTTTGTGACTTATCTACATTGAGTCCCTTTTCTATGAAAATTTTTAGATGTGTATTCTTAATATTGTCTACATTGGTTCTTCCGGTCATAACATAAAAAAGTAACCTGGTTAATGCATATGTTTCATGCAAAATATTGTATGAACTAAATCCATCAACTATCAGCGAAGGATCGTTGAAATAGCCTTTGAACTCCGTATAAAGACTTGTTAACTGACTGTCAGGAATCTTAACCAGCCCGAAATCAGCGACCTTTACAACCAGCACATCCTCATATTCTTTTAAAAGAATATTGTTAGGGTTTATATCTCGGTGGAGAATTTCTTTTGAATGAATATAGGTAAAAGCTTTTATCACTTGTAAGCCAATGTTTTTCCTCTTTTGCGAAGTCAATTTTCCATTGTTATATTGAATGAAGTCATACAAAGAATAATCCATATACTCCATTACATATTCATTTTGATCAGCATGATAGCAATATACCTCCACAACGTATGGCGAATTAAGCTTCGCCATTTCTTGATATTCTTGTTCAAATCGTTGCAGTTCTTTTGTATCCAGTTCTTTCTTTGCTCGTTTCACTACAAAATACCTATTATAATATGTGTCTTTATATTTATATACTTGAGCGTATGAGCCTTCACCAATCAATTTCAAACTAAACGCTTCCGTTGTTTCCTTACGAGGAATTGTCAGAATATCATTTGGTATAAATATTGGTATTGTATAATACAAAATTATTTTTTCTATGCCGGGTGGTATCAGACTTCCGCCGCTTCTGCTTAGAAATGTGTTACATTTTTCAATTAATGACTGGTAATAATCTTCAACTCTAAATGAAAATTGACCTTGCTTAAGAGCACGTCGTAATCCTTCAATCATTTCTATCGTTGCAATCAAAGTTCTGCTTGGTTCTGCCCAGAAGTGGGCTTCAAATTCGCCTGTTGGTAATCTTTCATTCATAATTTTGAACGTCGATATTAGCCGTGAGTGAAGAGTCGAAAATATTAACTTTAATTTGGGATTTGAAATATTGTCATACATCTCGAGATATTCTTCGTTTACATCGATCCCTAGCTCTCTCATCTGCGACTCTAAATAATTTTCAATATTATTCATATATCCGCCTAACTGAATGTATTCGCGTTTCAGAACCGATTTTTTTGCAGAACTCGATGTAATTTGGTCTCCATTCATATCATTTCAATTATATCCTACCAACTTATTTATAACACCTTTCAAGAAATATTAATATAGGAGGTACCCCCATGCATATTTCTGCCCAAAGTTCCCTTGACCTTGCCGTTCTTTTCGACCAGCCGGTTCTTTTTTCGGATGAACGTGTCAGCCGCGAGAATCTTCCCGAAGGTATCCACGTTTATGATCTTCAGTATGACGAACACGATGTCTCGACTCCTACACATATTGAGGATCATGTCCAGAATCATTTTTATGGGACTATTCTGTCAAAGGATCCTATTGATCTGACAAATGGTCAGACACCAACGGCAAATGCCGTTATGAATTCTCTTCACAGACCCATCAGCCCTGATGATTTCCGCATAGACGATATGTCCTGCGCGACGATCAGCGAATATCTTGCCGGGAGATTCGAAGTAACGCCGCTTCCAGAGAAACAGATCCGCGTGCTGATTGTGAAGCCCTTAGAATCGCCACAGGAAACGGTGATTCCAAATACCCTGGAGGCCAAGCAGAAAATTGTTGGCGGTTTGATCGAGGCAATATATCCCTTCGAAGACACAGTCGCACTTATTTGCAATGAAGAGGGAAAATTGATCGGCCTGCCGCTTAATCGACAGGTTGACCAGGACATCATCGCCGGAAACTTCATTGTGTGCGGAATCGATGATCGAAACGCTAGTTTCTCGTCTCTCTCCGATGACCAGATGAAAAAATACAAGGCGATGTTTCGACCCATCGAGCTGTATATGGGATCAATGTTCCGGTCCAAAGCGGATCCCGTGAAACCGAAGAAAGATTATCCGGAACGTTAAGACATCCGAACTGCGAAAGGAAGGTGATCCTCATTCTGTCAAAAGACGTCATTCAAGAGGCTAAACAAATGGATCTGCTTGCCTATCTCGAGCGATATGAGCCGGACGAACTGGTTCACATTGGCGGTCAGGAATATACCACACTTACACACGACAGTCTCAAGATCTCCAATGGCAAGTGGCACTGGTTTTCCAAAGGAATCGGCGGGAAAAATGCACTGGATTATCTGATTCATGTGAAGGGCATGCGTTTCACGGATGCCGTCATGCACCTGACCGGAATCCGGTATCAGGAGCGAGTAGCGCCGACTCCCAAATCCGCTGCCCAAGAATCGATCTCGGCACCCGACAAAGCAGGCTTTCTTCTTCCCGAAAAGAATGCCAACACCCGCCTGGTCGAATCATATCTACGTAAACGCGGGATCAGTCAAGAAATCCTTGACTACTGCACTGATCACGATTTGCTGTACGAAAGTGCCCGCTACCATAACGTTGTTTTTGTGGGCTTTGATCCGCAGGGAATTCCCCGTCATGCAACACAGCGAGGCATCAGCCCGGACAGTCATTTTCGAAGGGACGCCTCAAAAAGCAATAAGCGATACACCTTCTCATTGCTTGCCAGATCAACATCTGACAGGCTTTTTGTTTTTGAGGGAGCTATCGATCTTTTATCCCATGCAACCATCGATCAGTTGGCCGGAAAAGACTGGCAGCATATTCATCGAATCAGTCTTGGCGGTCTTGCACCCCTGGCAATGGATCAGTACCTCAAAGATCACCCTGAGATCAGGCACATCACGCTCTGTCTTGATAACGACGAGCCAGGCCGATCTGCAGTCAAGCTTTTCACTGACAACATGACCTCTTCCGGATTTCAGGTGCAGGATGCACCCCCGCCAACCGGAAAAGACTACAACGAATATTTATGTCAGAACGGGTCCCGATCCACATCTCCGCCTGCAAAAAGCATGAACTCTTATTCCCATTTTCTCTCACGATAAAAATAGGAGGATCCGATTATGTATGAACGACCTCTTGCCTATGTCTGCTCTCCAATAAAAGGAGATGCCTCTGCCCGTCTGCTCCAAGACAAGCAATATGCACGCAAGATTTTTGATGCCGGATACGAGCCTTTCCTTCCACATCTTTTCTATTCGGCCTTTCTAGAAAACAACATTGTTGATGAGCGAAAAGCCGGAACACAGATGGGTCTTAACCATTTGAAAAAATGCCGGATCCTGATTGTCTGCAGCAAGGAAAAAACCGACAGCATGCTGACCGAAATCAACGAAGCTAAACGACTTTCTATTCCAATCGTCCATCTGGATGGCATCAAAAACGATCCATCCACCGGTAAGAAAAAGCGTGACGTGATTTAAACATTGAAGGAGGCAAATCTCATGAAAAGCAAGAAAGAATCCCCGATGAAAAAGCAGTATCTTCTTCTGGCTGCTCTTACTCACGAACTGACCGGCGAAGAGGAATATGACATCTATTGCTACCTTGCCAAATACGGAGTCAGTGGATTTTTTGCCAAGATCGATGCTACTGACTTGAATCCGGAACTCAAAGAAAAACTCAACGACCTGCAGGCCTATGTGCTGAATTATGAGGAGGGGAGCCACAATGCCAATGCGTGAAGATGAACGCCGACTGGCTGATCTTTTCCTTCAGATCACCAAGATCCCCAAAGAAAAGCTCGAAGCCGCACTCGAAGAAAACAACATTCGGCAGATACTTTTAAATCCTGCACTTCTCTCCCCGACCGTCTCGCAACTCAGTCGGATCCAAACCCTGCAGGAATTCAGAAGTCTCTATATCACTCTGGATCATTTCGAGAAAAAGTATCAGATCTGTGGTCCTTCCGATGCTGCAGCATACCTGCGGCCAACACTTGCTGATCGTGAATATGAAATCGCTGTCGGACTACTTCTCGACACTCGAAATAACGTCATCAAACAACTGACACTCGGTGAAGGCACGCTTGATTCAGCAGTCACCTCGACGCGAAAGCTTGCAAAAGGCGCCATTCTCTACAACGCCAAGTCGGTCATCCTGGCACACAATCACCCATCAGGTAATGCAAAGCCCAGCCGCGATGACATTGAAACCACTAAAAAATTCGCCGAGTCACTGGCAGGGCTTGAGATCCAGATTATAGATCATATCATCATCGGAGATAATTCATTTGTGTCGATGAAAGAGTTGGGGGTAATGCCCGTGACAAGTGCGTTGAGTGAACGACATGGAAAGTATAGAGTTAAGGATAACGTATTTTGTATGGAACCAACGGAGAAAAATCAAAAGGAGGAAAATCCAAGGTAATTAAAAAAAATTCATTCTTTGTTTATTTGAAATGTCACAATCTTAATTGTAATATCACAATCTTAATTGTAAATTACAACTTTCATTTTCCCAGCAACACCACAGTCGCAACATGGAACGAGAGCCTCGGAACGATGTCTGGCGAAATTTCTCCATTCTGTCCGTACGCGGAAATACGTCGATTTGAATTTTTTAAGTTTTGTCCGTTCACGGGAATAGGTCGAAGGATAATGCCTGTTCGTGGGAATAAGTCAATCTATAGGACACATTATTCATCTTCTCAAAATATTGATAAGTAAGTTGATATCTTGTCTGAAAAAGCGAACAATAAAAACTAAGTCTGGGACTTCTTCTTAGTTGAGGAAGTCCCCTTTTTGGGCTTATCAATATCTATAACGAGATTTATTTTTCTGTAACTAATAGAATGAAAGAATTCAATGCTCATATCTTCATTCCTTCTTATCATTTCCAGAATATTATAGTCATAGTAATTGATTTTGCCGCCTTGTTGATTATGTTGAATAGTTGACATTGTAAGCTCACTTTTATCCTTCCAATCATTAGAAGAGTCATAGCATAAACGCAAAGTGTATTCATTAGATATAGTTTGCATATGCTTATGTATATCAGAAATTCTCTTAAGAATTTCTGATTCATTATATTTTATAGTTACCAGAATAGAATATAAATCTTCAGGCTTAAATACATGAATTTCCGAACTCATTTCATCTCTATAAAACGGTTTTCCTTTTGCTTGAATAAGTACAGATACATTCAGGGCATATGCTCTGCTAATATTTTTAATTCCAATGAAAAATCTCATTTCTTTGAAATATTTATCATCTTTATTTTCGAGCAGATTAATTTTTATGCTCAAGGTATCTAAAGACTCATCTTTCCCTACTAATTCAAAAACATTAAAGAATGGCTCATACTCGCTTCTTTTCTGCTCTTTCCATCTCTTGTTATCAGCCCTTATAGCAAGAAGGACCACGCCAGCCCCAACTAATGCCCCAAGATAGCCTCCCCAGAATCCAATCCAGTCATTATCAGCTATATTGGGATTGGGGAAGGGTGAAGGTTTTGTCATAATACATTGAACAATCAGAGGAATAATCAGGAAAACAAAGATAATGCTTATTAGTACGGCTACTAAAATTGATAATGTCTTGTGTTTCTTTATAAAGTCTGTAATTCTCCAAAGTAGCTTTTTCATGCTGTTACCTCTTTACGCACGCATTTCTACGAAGAACTACGTGAAAAACTTGAAGTAATGAAAGAAAAAATTGTGCCAATCGCAAATCTTGATTTTGATTTGCTAGCAACTTTAATAGTATTGTTCTTCCTCCATCAATCGGAGAATTGATCAGTTTGTATGCTTGTTACCTGTGATTCCAGTTCGGGTTCATTTTTGGCAACTAGATGTTGTCGTAGTCGTAATATTCCACCAATTGCCATATCAAGAGTACTTACACCAAGTGCTAATATATTATCTAAATCTGTAGGTAAATCAATAGGGAGTATTTCGTAAAAAAATGTCAACATTGGCAATATCAAGAAAGCACCCTGTATTTTATCAGATTTGTAGAGAAATAGACCAACAGATAATAATACCCCGGAAAATATGCAAGTTCCAATCGAGAAAAAATTTCCTGAAATAATTGCAACAGGAGAAAAAACAAATGCTGCAAAAAGAGCAATAAGAGCAGGCAACATACAATCAACTAATGTAAATGTTTTTGATGTGTTTATCATGGCTACGGTTATCACAACGCAAATAATAAAAACAAATATCCCAATTATTACTCCCCAAAGAGCACCGATTGATTGCCCGGAGGCGATACCAATCAAGATTGATATTATTAATCCAGTTGGGAATAAAAACACACCCCTAAAAAACCCAGAAGGATATTTTTTTGTTGGTTGTACATTATGACTTTTAACTTGATTTTCATCTTTTCCTTTTCGCATGATACTATTCATTTTTATCCCCTTTCATTTATAACAAGCCTAATTTTTATTTAATTTCCTGACAGCGCTTCAAGCATATCGAGATAATAACCACACCGCGCTCTAATCTGTGTATATTGGGGCTTCTTGCCATTTTTCTGTAAGTACAACATGCGTTTATATATTTCATCTGCAATTTTTTACGCATGCATTGTCTTATTTTCAGCCTCTGAAAGCACGATCTTCATAGCCTCATGAAGTGTATAATAAATCTGTTTGCTTGCTTTCTGCCCGGAAATGAAGCTGATTTCGTTCCAGATTATTCATTAATTACCATTTTTTTGATTATAACATATTGATCAGACATAAAAACGCTATACATAGAATTCGTTCCAATTTATTACCGTTTTAATATTTACACTTATTTTTCAGAATTTTATTCCACGCCAATTCTTACTTTGTACGCAACCGGGATCAAACAAATTTCATTCTTATAGTTTTTGAATATGTTACCGCATTTTGAGCAACGATGTTAATGAGTTTGAGCACCCTGTTAATACAAGAGAGCCACAATGTTAATCACGAAGACCACCCGTATTTAAATTCCAGCACACTGGAGTTATGTGACGCCGAATTAGGCTCACAAATAAAATACAGGAGGTCATTTTCATGACCGATTATCGAGAAACCCTAAGCTTAAAAGGTCAGAGAATCAGCCAAGGGATCATTGCCGTCAGCTACAGCGGCTCCCGAAACACCGCTGACAATGTCCTTCAGCAAGCATCGCATTTGGCATGCCAAATGCCTCTTGTTAGGGCTGCCCCTAAGACCCAATTTGTAAACCAGCATTAATGCATACGGG
>Ga0209125_1003476_pt1 | contig 10794 bp, 11 predicted proteins | sample BarGraIncub1131A_FD_184503 | JGI IMG/M metagenome (GOLD analysis project Ga0209125, IMG submission 184503) | Arctic peat soil microbial communities from Barrow, Alaska - Barrow Graham LP Incubations 11-31A (SPAdes) (version 2) | ecosystem: Environmental > Terrestrial > Soil > Wetlands > Peat... | reverse complement strand
CGCTATGCGCCTCATAATGTTTACACCAGTTTCGAAAAGCTAGATGCTCTAAACACCGCAAAGGGTTACACGACTTCAACTTTCACAGGATTTAGTCGTGTAGATGGAAAAACTAGCAAAACTCCAGACGCAACAAACATCGATATCACTATCAGTAGCTCTTTATATAACAGTTCCTATATTTACGATGCAACAACCAATACTTACGCACGTTCTCAAGGTGGAGAGCCTCATCTTGATAGCGAATCTGGGCAAATTACCCCAAGTGTAGTAATTGCCATGAAAGTCGACGAATCAACTATTCTAGAAGATGGCTATCGCGAAAATATCACCACAATCGGCAGCGGAGATGCAGTAATTTTCCAAAACGGCATTGCCATTAATACAACTTGGCACAAAGCCACCCGATTAGACCAAATCACTTTCACTGGGGCCGATGGAAACGATATACCATTAGTACGTGGCCAAACTTGGATAACTGCCGTTCCAAACAGTGATGGGAATGTGACATGGAAATAAAGAAATCGCCGCGTCTGGCGAGCCAATTTTGGCCTGGATTCTTTAAACAAAAAATCATCTTAGTAGTATCTGCACAAATTCTAATATCAACGATTGCAGCGGCCGCCCTAATTTTCAGCGGAGTACTAAGTATTAATTCTATAGAATTATGGGTAATTATCGGCGGCCTTTTTATAGTTCACATGACTACGAGTTTATTGATTCTCATATCAACAACTCGACCAACCAAAGATTTAATGGCTGCAATTATTAATGTATCAGGCGAGAAGTCTGCTTTGACCTTGCCAAACCCTAACACCACAAAAAATGAACGATCTGGTTTTCGCGATGCCCTGCAGACAATCTACGAACTCTCGAGCCATAAGGATGAACCAAAGAGCGAAATAGTAAATTGTGATATTGACTCAAAATCAAAAACAGCCATAGACGCCCTAGATATGACAGTGTGTGGCTTTATCGCCCTTAACAATAACAGGGAAGTAATCTACTGCAATAAATCAGCCCCAATCCATACAAATAATGACGGAGAGAAAATAATTGAACTACTATTTAATGGAACCGACACATTAAATTCCTGGCTAGACTCATGCGAAGAGCATTCGGTTCACGCTGAACATGTTTGGGTTAGAATCCCAGATCGAATGCCGAATGAAGAAGGTCGTCGTTTTTTTGATGTTATCGCCTCATACGAGAAGGGCTCAGCCATTGAAACTGTATTAACATTGATAGATCGAACTAACGCATACATAGTGGATGAAGAGAATTTAGATTTTATATCTTTTGCAGCCCACGAACTAAGGGGACCGATTACTGTTATCAGAGGCTACCTTGACGTACTGGAAGACGAACTCAGCGACGTATTGGTCGACGATCAAGCAGAACTATTTCACCGGTTAGTCGTATCATCCAATCGCTTGTCTGGATATATTGACAACATCCTCAACACATCACGCTACGATCGACGCCACCTAAAAATGAACTTATCGGAAGATTCAGTCTCGGCTATATACGACATTATCAGTGACGACATGAAGCTACGCGCCGGCGCCCAGAACCGACTTCTAACTGTTAGCTTTCCAGACGATTTACCGACTATTGCGGCCGATCGCGCTAGCATTGGCGAGGTACTCGGCAATCTTATTGATAATGCCATTAAATATAGCAATGAAGGTGGAACCGTAAATGTTACCGCTAAGCCAAATGGTGATTTTGTTGATATATCCGTTATCGACAGCGGCATCGGAATGCCCGAAAGTGTTGTTAGCCAATTATTCCAAAAATTCTATAGGTCTCATAGATCGCGCGAAACTGTTGCTGGAACGGGTATAGGATTATATATCAGCAAGGCCATCGTCGAGTCACATGGGGGCACAATTAGTGTCCGTAGTGAAGACGGCAGAGGATCGACTTTTACGATATCACTACCAATTTATTCAACTGTTGCAGATAAGCTAAAGGCAGGTGATAATAGTAACGAAGGTCTTATCAGTGAGGGTAAGGGCTGGATAAAAAACCATTCAATGTATAGGGGTTAACGCATGTCAATAAAAACAATTTTATGTATTGAAGATGATCGTTTTATCGGTGAAATGTACGTTCGTAGTCTAAAAAAAGCTGGCTACGAGGTTGACTGGGTAGTCGATGGTAACGATGGTCTCATCGCTGCGCGCAACAAAGACTACGACGTTATTTTACTTGATGTTATGCTGCCCGAACGACGTGGTACAGAAATATTAGATGCTTTGCGGGGTGGAAAACAAGATTTAATACCTAAATCGCATGTAGTCGTTCTGACTAATTTTCAACAAGATGACGAATCCCGAATTGCCATGCAAAGACATGCCGACGCCTATCTAATCAAGGCCGAGATTACACCCAAAAAACTTATTTCAGTTATTGAAAAACTCGAAGACAAATAATCTCCGCCCTAGACACAACCCCTGTTATTTGCTAAAGTAATCCAAGGTCGTACCTAATGGTCTCATCGTCTAAAGGTTAGGACACCAGGTTCTCATCCTGGCAATCCGGGTTCAATTCCCGGTGAGATCACCAAAATTAAATAACTCATCATTTTTGATGAGTTATTTAATTTTAGCGCATTGCGCAGAAATTGAACCCGAGGGTTCAAATACTGTCAAATCTATTGATTTTACAGTATTTAGTTGATGTTTTAACTAGAAGCAAAGCGGATAGTTACAACATCTTGCGTTGGACCGGTGAAATTACTAAAATTATTCTTTTATTCTTCCTGTCACGGTGTATTATTAAATTAGGGTAATGTGACAATTGATGAGCGGAGGAAGCAATTATGAAATCAGATAAAGAAATTGCATCATCTTTACTTGAATCGGCTGGAATCACGATTAATGGAAAAAATGACTATGATATTCAGGTGCACAACGAGAGTCTTTATAGCCGCGTACTAAGACAAGGCGCACTGGGATTGGGCGAATCATACATGGATGGGTGGTGGGATTGCAAAAAGCTCGACCAGTTTTTTTATAAAATTCTAAGCAGTAACCTCGACGAAGAAATTAGGAGCGACTGGAAGATTCTTTTGAAGCTGGCACCAAATATTATCCTTAACGTCGGTAGAAAATCAAAAGCTTTCAATGTAGGTCAAAAACATTATGACATCGGCAATGATTTATACCGCGCAATGCTTGATAAACGAATGACATATACTTGTGGCTACTGGAAAAACGCCAAAACACTTGACGAGGCTCAGGAGGCAAAACTAGATTTGGTCTGTAAAAAAATTGGACTAGGTGAGGGCCAGAAGGTACTTGATATCGGGTCTGGTTGGGGAAGCTTTATGGGCTATGCAGCTGAAAAACACGGTGTTAAAGCCATAGGCGTGACAGTGTCAAAAGAGCAAAAAAAACTTGCCGATGAGTTGTACTATAACCTTCCAGTCAAGACACTTCTTCGTGACTACCGAGATATAAATGAAAAATATGACCACATTGTATCGCTTGGTATGTTCGAGCATGTTGGTTACAAGAATTACCGTACTTTTATGAAAACCGTGCATAATGCATTGTCAGACGATGGTCTATTCTTACTCCAAACTATTGGCGGAAATAATTCTTCTGTCACCACAGACCCATGGATAGGTAAGTATATATTTCCAAATAGTATGGTTCCGTCAATCAAACAAATTGGAAAGTCTATTGAAGGCTTATTCGTAATGGAAGATTGGCATAATTTCAGTACTTATTATGATCAAACTTTAATGGCCTGGTATAAAAACTTTGAAGACAGTTGGGACCAATTAAAAGAAAACTATGACGAAAGGTTCCATCGAATGTGGAGATACTATCTGTTGCTATGTGCTGGGTCATTCCGTGCCCGAAAACTTCAACTGTGGCAAATCGTTCTGTCTAAGAATGGCACCAAGGGTGGATACTCATCCATAAGGTCATAGGTGATTTGTATCCGATTATGCTAAACTTGACATATTTTGCTCTTCGGTATATAATATATGTATTATGTTTTTTGATAGAGATGAAATGGATGCTATTGGTGATGTCCGAAAACATCCGAAATACAAGCTTGAAGCCCCTAAGCCTGTTGGTGTAGAAAGATTTGTTTGTATATGCCAAAAAATGGCAAAACAAGCTTTTGGTCAATTTACCAAAGAAGTCGTAATTGATCAGGTTACAGCCGAAAACGACAATCAATTTATCAGAGAGAACGAATCTCTAATCAAGCGGTATAAAGGATTTCTAGTAGCAAATTCTATTGAGAATGAATTTAATTTATCTTGGTCTGATGGAGTCGACAGCACCATTGAAGTACAGATTGCCGATCGAGAGCTTGAAATAGCGCAAATTAAAACTACTGGCCTAACGGCTAATAAAGTTACCGCAGGTGATCATACTAAAACCGAGTTCAATACCAGCAGTTTATTTAGGTAATATATGATTTCTATTAACTCAGCAATTCAAATTATTCAGGCATACCACTACCTTAAGGCAATCAACTATTCGGATAGTGAAAGCCCTATTAAAGACTAGTTTGAAATTATTGTTGACAGATTTAGTTAAAAGTATATAATACATCTCAATATCTATAACTAAGAAGCATCTAACTGCTAACGAGGCATAGACTAAACGCTTAACTAAGGAAAACATCATGAACTCGATAGATCCAGAAACGATAGAATTTACTCCAGAATCTAATGTTGAACCGATCAGCTTGGATAGATTAATTTACGTTTCTCAAATTATGGCACATAAAGCCATAAATTATCCTGGCGAACTCTTTCAGACTGCAAAGTCTTTTCCTTATCCAAAAGCAAAAGAGGGCGAGCCATCTGATAACGAGTCCGTTAGACAGTCTACATTCAGACATGCCCAGCGCGACAATCGAATGATTGATAGATATATGGCAAAAATCGCTAAATATGAAGAAAAGATGGAAGACAATAAGGACCGCGTCAACTACAGCCAATTTTTCCTCGATAGTTCAAACTCTCTAATATATTCACAAATTCGAACTCTTAGAAATGATATAGATCTTTTAAAGTTTAGCAAGATTACGGCTGATAATATCGAAAGCCGCAATAGAGGGCTACAGGCAACCCGCGGTCGTATTCTATAATCGGCGAAAGAACACTAACCGATAAGGTTGTAAATTATGATGCAAAGCAATCAATCTGAAAGATCCCGTCTAAAATTTTCTTCAGAAACATTGGTCAACAGACCGATTCACTTAGCTAGAGTGGATAGAGTAAGCCATGGAATGGCCAGACGAATCATGCTATTCCCAAATACGTCTGAGACTCAGGTTGATGCTTTCGCGGAGCGGGACGCATTCAACAGCAACGAAACAACAATCGCTAAACTTAGAGCCGAGATGAGTAATCTTGATCTGAGTGATGAATCGCATAGCGAAAATGAACAACTTGAAACTAAATTACTACGACAAAATCAGCAAATTAAAACAGGGCGTCTTTCATTGGATGAAATTCAGGACACCCAACGATTAGAACAATAAAAAATAACTTAGTTACTACAATAAGTTAAAACGTGTGGCCCTAAGATTGCTAGTTGTACCTTTAAAAAAACTTATCAATTGACAATAAACCACAAGCACATTAATCTAGAGTTATAAATATTAGCAAGGACAACTATGAATAAATTATTTAAAAGATTCAATAAAAAGAATAATAACGAATTAAGACGAGAATTAGCACACACACACCTAATTGTCGCTTTGCTGTCAATTGCAATTATTGCACTATTATCACTGGGCTCAACCCAACCAGTGTCTTTTGATGCTACCTTGTCGGCTATTTGCGTAGTACTTCTTAGTATCGTAACTATTATTTCGCTTTGCATGTCCATAACCTTATATCGTAAAAAATAATTTTTACCTGTTCTCGCTACTTGTAAAAAACAACCATAATCGTCATAATATCCATCAGGTAATTATTAGTAGTAGTAGGGGGCAATATTAAACCAATCACGTTAACCCGCTTTTGGCATCGCCGTATTTGCGAGGTTGCTTTTCTGATTTCAATAGCAATAATCGCGCTCTATTTTTGGATGTTTTTTTCACCATCTGCCGATGTAGGTAAGTCATTAATCGTTAATATACCGGCCGTTATATTAGCCGGGGTAACCTCGTTTTTCTGTTTTGTTTCATATTTATGGGCACCTAAAAAATTTATTTTTCCAGTTTCGCTGACAATTTATTTGTTATTGGCATCCACCACAGCCACTCTTATTATCAGTACTGGAGGAGCGTCATCTCCGTTCGTTTCACTGTGGATGCTAATTGGTATATTTGCAGCAGTTTTCGGATTATGGGGCTCATTGTATATATTAATCGCCGCCAGTACATTCATTTCCGTTCAATATATTAGCGGAGGTTTTACGATTACGGTTCTGATTATCACTTTATTCAGCAGTATATTACCAATAATAGCTAGCTCAATTATCTGGCACAGCAAATCTGCGAAAGATGAAATGGATAGTGATAATAAAGCATACCGAAACCTTGCAAATGAACTAAGTGAGGTTGCAAGCAAATCCGAAGTTGTTATTAACGCCATTGGTGATGGAGTGATTGCTATTGATAGTCAAGGTATAATCCAATTAATCAACCCGGCTGCGCAGAATATTATCGGCTGGGGGAAACAAGATGCCCTTGCGCTCAGTTATAAGTCGGTATTAAAACTTGTCAATCAAAAAGACGAAGCGCTAGATGCTGCCAGTGACCCAATCCAACAAGCCCTAAATTCCAACCAGGAAATACGTACTAATAACCTCAACCTGATGACCAGTAGTGGCAACAAGATAATGGTTTCTTTGGTAGTTTCACCAGTGGGCGAAACCGGCTCGGGCGTCATTACGGTTTTTCATGATGTCACGAAAGAAAAGGCCGAGGAACGCGATCAAGCGGAATTCATTAGTACTGCCAGCCACGAAATGCGCACCCCAGTTGCCTCAATTGAAGGCTACCTAGGTCTAACCTTAAATCCTCAGACGGCTCAGATTGATGACCGAGCTCGCGATTTTATATTGAAAGCACACGCCTCGGCTGAGCACTTGGGGCATTTATTTCAGGACCTTTTGGACGTTGCAAAATCCGAAGACGGACGAATGTCTAATAATCCAAAAGTTGTGAATATCGTAACGTTTGCGCACGATGTGGTTCAGGGTCTGAAACAAAAAGCTACCGATAAAGGCATACAATTAATATATAAGCCGATGCCGGATAATACGACCGAGAGGTTCATAGCTCCTTCGTATTCGGTAAACCTTGATAATGATCACATCCGAGAGATTATTAATAACCTAGTCGATAATGCTATAAAATACACACCTAAAGGCGAGGTGGTTGTTGACGTTACTGGTGATGACGAGCGAGTGATTATTAGCGTCAAGGATAGTGGCATGGGTATTCCAGCCGAAGATATGCAACATTTATTTCAAAAATTTTATAGAGTTGATGACAAAAATACCCGTGATATTGGTGGAACGGGGTTGGGTTTGTATTTATGCCGACGACTAGCCGAGATAATGGGTGGCCGAATCTGGGCTGAAAGTATCTACAATCGTGGTAGTACATTCTTTGTAGAGCTTCCTAGGATTAATAGCCAAGAGGCGAGTCGTTTATTAGAACAAGAGGCAATCCGCACTCAACAAGAAACAGACAAAGAGGCCGCGCCACCAGCGCTACCTAAAATTGATTCATCAAATGACAAACCCGAGCCTATTATCTCCGCTCCAGATCAAATATCCACCAGCCCGTCAGCACAACCTGAGCCCGTCAACAACGTTCCTCGCGGTCAAGCTTTGACCCCCGAGCAAATAGCCGCCTACGTCACCAAGCAACGAGCACTTGCCCAGCAAGAAGCTACTCCACAACTCAGCCGACCACAATCCGTATCTGTTCCACCAAGAGAGCAGAAGTAGTGATGATAATAAACATTAGAACTATGGTATTTTTAACTGTACTTGGTTACAATGGAGGTAAATATGACTAAGATAATGTTAGTTGAAGATGACAAGAGCCTACGCGAAATCTATGGCGTACGACTATTAGCTGAAGGTTACGAAATTATTTCTGCCGGTGATGGCGAAGAAGCGCTAGCTATGGCCGTCAAGGAAAAACCTGATCTAATTCTAAGTGACGTTATGATGCCTAAAATTAGCGGCTTCGATATGCTAGATATTTTGCGATCCACACCCGAGACTAAGGACGTTAAGGTCATTATGATGACAGCTCTCAGTAGCGAAGACCAACGTGCTCGTGGTGAAAAGCTTGGCGCTAATCGATATTTAGTAAAGTCTCAAGTCGGTATTGAAGACGTAGTTAGGACCGTTCATGATTTAATGGCCGATATGCCTGTCGCAGCTGCACCAACAACCCAAAGATTCGGAATACCTACTCAATCAGCAGCAATTATTAATCAGCCCGCCCCACAGAACGTAGTACCTGTCATGCAGCCCGTAGCACCAGCCGTTACAGCGCCCGAAGTAATTAACCCTATTCTAGTTACGCCGCAACCTGTAGCCCCTGTATTACAGCCTACGGTGCCTATTACAGTTGCAGCTCCGGAATCACCAGTCATAGCAACAGCATATCAGACCGTTGAGCCTGCGCAGACGCCTCAACCAATCGTAGCGCCTAATCCTGCTCCAGTATTGCCAGTTATAGAACCACAGGCTCCACCAGCCCAATTTACAGCACCTGTCGTAACTCCAGTTCAGCCTCAGGCTAATCCGACACAATTGCCACAGCCAACAGCACCATTCTCGACTGCAGCCCCAGCATCACTAGGTGATCGTATTATAAACCCGATTACACCAACAGCTCCTGTTCAGGACATGTCAGCCCTTATAAACCAAGAACTACATGACGGTTCAGAGACAACACCTCAAAACCCAATACAGTAGCCCCTTAATCTGTTATAATTAACTAAATGACACCACAAACACCCGATCTATTACGATTGAACAAATACCTAGCCCTACGTCTGGGTGTTTCTCGGCGTGAAGCTGACAACTTAATTGACCAACAAAAAGTAACCATAAATGACAAAATATCTACTCTAGGGGCAAGATTTAGCGAAGGCGACAAAATCGTCGTTAACGGCGAAGAGCTGCATGGCAAAACGGAGTACCAATATATTGCACTAAATAAGCCACTCGGCTATGTCTGTTCGCGCAAACAACAGGGTGAAAGCCCAACTATTTATGAACTGTTGCCCAAAGAATACCATAATCTTAAACCAGTGGGACGGCTAGACCGTAACAGTAGTGGTATTGTACTTTTAACTAACGACGGCGACTTTGCCTACCAAATGACACATCCAAGTTTTTTCAAGACCAAAATATATAACGTTCGCCTCGAGGACAACCTTACTCCATTGCACCAACAGATGATAAGCGACTATGGCGTCACATTGGATGATGGACCTAGTAAATTACAGTTAGAGAAAATGAATGATACGGACCGAAAAAGCTGGATTATAACTATGCACGAGGGGCGAAACCGACAAATCCGCCGCACCTTTGGATCACTTGGTTACACTGTCAGTAAACTCCATAGAACAAACTTTGGAAATTATGCACTGGGTGATATAAAGACTGGTGAATTCGAAATCGTCAATATTCAGTAGGTGATATAAATTATATTATAATGGTGAGTAATTTGGGTTTTTTGTGATAAAATTGCCCAATCGAACACTTTAACCTAACGACCACGCCTAGCAATGAAAGGGAATCTGAAAAGATAGATGATAACTCATTTGAGATTTTTAGAAGCATCTTTACTCATGGTTCTATTGAGTATGTAAATGTCTCGGAAGTTCCTGTCTTTGTAATCGATTTTTTTGTTCGATATGGAAACAGATTTCCTCCATTTAATACGATAGAAGGGGACTTTGTCTTCGCCCGAATTAATCAAAATAATGGTGACGCTACTTACATAGCAAGACATACGAAAACGTGGGAAAATTCCGGAGACACAGAAGAGTTGAACTATATAGTTGACACGAGAAACGATGAGTTGATTGGACGAAGTGAGTTGAGAATGTCAAAATCAAATAATAGTGAATATTATCGAGAAAAACCATTTATTGGCTTTATAAAAAGCGAAGAGGGATATGAGCGGCAGGGGCTAGGAAGTAGAAGGGTAGAAATAATGCACGCTCTTAGCCTCCAGCTATATAGACTGCCCCTGTATTCAGATACTATAAATAGCGAATCCATGGTCGCACTCTGGGAAAAGTTAGTCAACAGTGAAAAAGCGACTAAAATTAAAGAAGGTCTTCATGACCGCTATGTTTACGTTAATTGATAGATGATACCCAAAATCATATAGGTATTACGGTTATGTTCGCAACCTGGCGCCATCTCTGTTATAATAACCCCTAGTTATGGCATCAAAATTACCAACAGTTGCAATTATCGGTCAAGCGAACGTCGGCAAAAGTTCGCTTTTTAATAGATTCTTGCGAACACAACAGGCGATTGTTGCCAGGGAAGCTGGTACGACTCGCGACAACGTCCTTGGACGCGTTGAATACAAGAACCACAGTTTTTGGCTAGTTGATACTGCGGGACTAAAAGACCCAGACGATGAATTTGAAGCATCTATTCAAGAGCAAATTACAGAGGCCGCTGAAGCTGCTGACATTATTCTGGTTGTTGTTGATAGCAGCCAATATGCCAGCGATCAGGATCGATTAGTTGCTAAAAAAGCCCTAAAAAGCAAAAAACCAGTAATACTTCTAACTAATAAAGCCGACCTAAAAGA
>Ga0209125_1003475_pt1 | contig 10796 bp, 9 predicted proteins | sample BarGraIncub1131A_FD_184503 | JGI IMG/M metagenome (GOLD analysis project Ga0209125, IMG submission 184503) | Arctic peat soil microbial communities from Barrow, Alaska - Barrow Graham LP Incubations 11-31A (SPAdes) (version 2) | ecosystem: Environmental > Terrestrial > Soil > Wetlands > Peat... | reverse complement strand
ATCGCATGTCCTAATAATAATATAGACTGGAACTATCCTCGTGGAGGATTTGGTATACAGTTCAGGTTAGCTTAATAATTAAACAATATTAATAATTTATTTCTTCATATTTCCTCCACAATTACAGATTATAATTTAATTATATTAAGAGAGTAAATATAAACTTTAACAAGGGGGTTATATATATGTTTTGTAATGAATTTATAGATTCTGGATATGGCATGGGAGGTGGAATGCCTATAATGATGGGCTTTGGATTTTTAATATTTTCAGCATTAATTTATTTAGCTTTCAAATTAATAAAAGTTAATTCGCCTTCATCTTCCTCATCAAATAATTCTGCATTAAATATACTAAATGAAAGGTATGCTAAAGGAGAAATAGATGAAGAAGAATATACTAAAAAGAAAATAATTCTAAATCAAAAAAACTAGGGTGTATGCCCTAGTTTTTCTAATACTGTATTGATTAAATTAATTAATAGGGTAAACTATAAATAATACATTAACGTACTGGAGTGAAATAAATGACTGAAAAATTTAAGATTTTAGTAGTTGACGATGAACAGAAAGTTTTGAATGTAATTAAAGCTTATTTAACCAAAGAAGGCTTTGAAATTTTGACTTCCATGGATGGAGAAGATGCTTTAAGCATATTTAATAATCAACCAATACATTTGATCATATTAGATTTAATGCTCCCTAAAATATCTGGCGAAGAAGTTTGTAGCATAATTAGAGCTACCTCCTCTGTGCCAATTATAATGCTTACAGCAAAGAGTGAAGAAGATAATAAAATAGACGGACTTGCTATTGGAGCTGATGATTACATAACCAAGCCATTCAGCAATCGAGAACTAGTTAGTAGAGTAAAAGCTATTATAAGGCGAACTTATCGAGATAATAACCCACTTGCTGAACTATTAATTATAAATAACGGTGATTTAGAAATAAATATTGAAAAATTGATAATTAAAAAACAAGGAAAATCAATTACTTTAACTTCTAATGAGTTTAAAATTTTAATTGCACTTTTAATTAACCCAGGGCAAGTATTTTCAAGAGAGCAATTAGTTAATAAAGCTTTTGGTATAGATTATGATGGGTTTGATCGAACTGTGGATACTCATATTAAAAATATTAGATCTAAAATAGAGGATGATCCTAAACATCCAAAATATATAATTTCAATATATGGAATGGGGTATAAATTCCAGGGTTAATTATTAAAGCAGTAAACACTAGTGAAGATATGAGGTGGTTTAAATGAAAATGTCCTTAACAAAAAAATTATCTATAGGTTTTCTTCTAACAGCATTTATATCTATATTAATTGCAGGTTTAGTTTCAAATTATATGATTAATAAAAAATTTAATACTTACTTAATTGATGAACACAAAACAAAAGTAGATAAAATTGCAACTGTAATAGATGGCTTATACGATTATAAGACAGGCTTTTCAAATAGTAATAAATCAGAAATATTAAGATATTCAAATGCAGAAGAATTGTATATTGAAGTGAAAAATTCAATGGGCGTTGTTGTTTTCACCTCAGGTAGTTCAAACTTACAAAGCAAAACAATGATGGGTTCAATGATGAATTCAATGATGAATAATTTTTCTTCAATAAAACCTGGACAATACACTGAAGATAATTATCCATTAATCAAAAACAATAAAAAAATAGGAGCTATAGTCTTTGGATATTACGGTACCTCTTTTTTAAATTCAGGAGCACTCACTTTCAAAACTACCTTAAATCACTCTTTTTTTCTTTCAATTTTTATAGCTTTAATTTTCGCATTAATAATTAGTATCCTCCTATCAAAACAAATATCGTCACCTTTAACAAAAATAATGAATACAGCCAATAAAATACGTAACGGAGATTTAGGTGCTAGATCAGCCGTTTTATCTAAAACCAAAGAAATAGATGCTTTAAATGTCTCAATAAATTATCTTGCCCAGACCCTGCAAGACCAAGAACTTCTTAGAAAGCGATTAACTTCTGATATGGCTCATGAGCTTAGAACCCCTCTTACCAATTTAAAATCACACATAGAAGCATTGCTAGATAAAATTTGGGAGCCAACCGAGGAGATGCTTGCAAGTTTTTATGAGGAAATACAAAGATTAATAAAATTAGTTGAAGGCCTCGGTGACATAGCAAAGTTAGAACAAACAAATTTAAATTTAAATAAATCAAAATTTAACTTATCATTAGAACTTCAAAAAATAATAACCTCTTTTGAGCTTTTATATAAAAATTCAGATTTGAAAATTTCTTCAAACTTAAGATCAAATGTGGAAGTATTAATGGATAAAGATAAATTAAAACAAATAATGTATAATCTGCTTTCAAATTCACTCAAATATTCAAAAACAAAAGGAGAAGTTTTATTAACTCTAAAATATGAAAATGATATCATTGTTATTGAGGTAAAGGATAATGGAATAGGAATTTCAAAAAAAGATATCCCCTTCATCTTTGAAAGATTTTACAGAAGTGACGAATCTCGCGATAAAAATACCGGTGGCGCAGGCATAGGTCTAACTATTGTAAAAGCTATTGTAAAAGCTCATAAAGGTAAAATTAATGTCACTAGCACATTAGGCGAGGGAAGTACTTTCACTCTTATGTTTCCTAAATCAACATTAAATCCAGATAAATAATTTATCTGGATTTAATGTTTTTTATTTTACATACAATATTTATCATTACTTGTTTTTTATAATTTATCAGCCAAATATGATTATTTTAGAAGTACAAATTTCTTTATAAAATCTACACATCTTTTTTATATAATTTAAATTATAGGTCTATATTCATAGAATTAAAATAACAATCTTATTATTCATGAAACTTTAAAGATAAAAATTCGTTGAATACAACATTAAATATTATATTAAAAACTTTTAGGAGGTAATAAGGTGAGTCTTAAAAAGAAAAAATTAAAAGTCTTCGATATGACGTGTACATCATGTGAATCAAGAGTAGAAAGCGCAGTTACAAAATTATATGGTGTAAAAAATGCTTCTGCAAGCTTCAACAGTCAATCTCTAACCATAGAATATGATGTTGACCTGTGTAACCTAGAAACGATTACAACTGCAATAAAAGAAGCTGGTTATAGTACCGAAAGCTCAAGCAATTACAAAATAGCAGGTGTATTTATAATCGTAGCAGCAATTATATTAATTGGAAATTCATCAGGTGGAATTGATATGACCTCTAAATTAAGCGGTGCTACATACTTTGTTCTATTTATCGTTGGGGTCCTTACCTCAATACATTGCGTGGGTATGTGCGGTGGAATAATGCTATCACAAACTATAAATAAAAATAGCAAAAGTAAATTCGATTCTATAGAACCTGCCCTTCTATATAATGCAGGTAGAGTTCTAGCATATACAGTGATTGGTGGAATAGTTGGTGCTCTTGGTTCAGTCCTTTCACTATCAATATCAGCAAAGGCTGGGCTTCAAATATTTGCTGGTGTTTTTATGATAATAGTGGGACTTAATATGAGTGGTTATAGTTTATTTAGGAAGTTTAATATAAAACTTCCCTGGTCTGCTTGCTCGCTTAAGAAAAAACCAAAAACTCCTTTTCTAATTGGTGTTCTAAATGGACTTATGCCCTGCGGCCCCCTTCAGACAATGCAACTATATGCTTTAGGAACTGGAAGTGCTTTTAATGGTGCCTTATCTATGCTACTATTTTCTCTCGGCACAGTACCTTTAATGTTGACCTTTGGAGCATTATCAGCTCTCATTACTAAAGGATATACAAAAACTCTTTTAAGGTTTAGTGGAATACTAGTTGTTGTTTTGGGTATTGTAATGGGAACTAGGGGCCTAGCATTAGTTGGTGTAAACGTGCCATCTACAGCTACATTGACTGCTAGTTTATCCGGTAATAAAACAGAATCATCAGCTTCACCTGCTTCTAAAGCAACTATTGAAAATGGAGTTCAGATAATTAGAATGACAGCAGATGATGCAGGTTATACTCCAAACGGCCTATATGTTCAAAAAAACATACCTGTAAAATGGATAATCGATGGCAAAGCATTAAACTCCTGCAACGGACAAATTGTTGCAACTTCCTTAAATATTAATAAGACTCTGCAGCCCGGTGAAAATATAATTGAATTTACACCAAAAGATAAAGACATAAACTTCAGCTGTGGAATGGGTATGATCCGCGGTATTATTAAAGTGGTTGATAAAGTTGATTCTGTAGATACCTCAAAACCTGATTCTTCTGTGCCAGCTCCATCCAGCGGAATGCCTGGTTGTAATATGGGTAGCACAGCTGCTACACCTTCTCCCCCTGAAAAGCCAAGTATTTATGGTACGGATTTGAGTAAAGTTGAAACCAGTAGATTAATTCAAAAAGCTGTAATTTCCGGAAGTAGCCAGTCTCTTTCAATTAAAGGTACAGGATATGAATTTGAACCATTGATTGTAGTTGCAACTAAAAATATTAATACAATATTAAGCTTTGATTTAAGTAAATTTGACAATCCAGATGGAACCTTTGAAATAGCAACACCAGGCACTGGTAACAATCTAACCACTTTCAAAGGTAAAAAAGGAACTGTTAAAGTAAAAACTACCTTTAGTTCAAGTGGTATTTATCCGATAATAAAAGATGGCAATATTGTAGGTGGTGTTGTTATTGTAGATGATTTGAAAAATGCAGATTTAGAAAAGATTAGAAAAGATTATATAGGTAGTTAATTATATCTGTGGTCAATTTTTATAAAATAATATTAGAATAACACGGAGTCTCTCAAATAATAATTAATCTAATGTTAATGTAACTAATTCATCATTAATATAACTAAAACTTGTTCCTTTATGTTGACCACATAAAGGAACAAGTTTTTATACATCCATAGGTAATTTTACTATGAATTCGGTGCTTTGATTTATTGTACTTGCTACATTTATATCATAACTTTTAAGCTAAATTTAATGCTTTTTAATCTATTTTTAATCTTACAAATATATAATTTAATTATATATTGAACTGCTTACTTCTTTTGTAATCTATAATTATTATTTCATTACAGCCAGGAGTTATAGTTTTTATAAAAGAAAAGGGAGGAATAAGGGTAATGATATCTTTAATACAGAAATTTGATAGTTCCATCTTATTGCAAATAAAAGATAATATGCATGGACCTATTATGGATAAAATCATGGTTATATCCACATACTTAGGTAATGGAGGACTTATATGGATTATTATAGCAACGCTATTGATAATTAATAAAAAATATAGAAAAATAGGCTTTATGGCTTTATTAGCCTTAATACTAAGCACAATTTTAGGAGATGAGATATTAAAAAATGTAGTTAAACGTATAAGGCCATCTGCAGATATATCAGTAGTTAACCTTTTAATTTCAAAGCCTTTATCCTACTCATTCCCATCAGGCCACACTACTTCTTCGTTTGCCGTTGCAGGAGTACTCTCAAAATATTTCAAAAATTATGCACTTGAATTTTTCAGTTTAGCATCATTGATAGCTTTTTCAAGATTATATTTATATGTACATTATCCTACAGATGTTTTAGCAGGTATAGTTTTAGGTCTTTTATGCAGTGGAATAGTAATTTACGTATTTAGTTATATAGATTACAATACTGCGCCTGATATATAAGATAAATAGGCGGTTAACTAGACAATTGTTGAAAAGGTCCAAACACTATATTTTATATAGCATTTGGACCTTTTACATGTTACAACTTCACTATTTAAATTAAGCTTTTTCTATTTTTACAACTTCATATCCCGCATCATCAATAGCTGCCTTGATAACCTCATCAGCAATTTCTTCACTTATTTCAACAGTAGCAAGTTTTTTATCAAGACTTACGTCCACGTCTTTTGCGCCAATTTCCTTAAGTGCCTCCACAACATGATTAACACAATGTCCACAACTCATACCTTCTATTAATATTTTCTTTTTCATTTTTATTTCCCCTTTCGATTTTCATTCTACATCTATCTCAATGGCTTAAAACCTTTTAAGCGTAATGCATTTGTTAATACTGAAACTGAACTAAAACTCATTGCAAGTGCCGCAATAATGGGATTTAAAAGTGGGCCACCAAATAGATGTAGCACTCCCATTGCAACTGGTATTCCAAGTATATTATACCCAAACGCCCAGAATAAATTTTGTTTAATATTTGTTATGGTTTTCTTGCTTAATTGAATTGCTGTAGGTACATCCATTAAATCACTTCTCATAAGTACAATATCCGCAGACTCCATAGCAACGTCTGTCCCTGATCCTATAGCAATGCCAATATCAGCCTGTGCAAGTGCTGGTGCATCATTAATTCCATCCCCAACCATAGCTACCTTTCTACCTTCTGCCTGAAGTTTTTTAACTTCATTAGCTTTATCTTCTGGTAATACCTCGGCGAGTATTCTATCAATACCAACCTGTTTTGCAATAGCTTCTGCTGTCCTTTTATTATCACCCGTTATCATTGCAACTTCTATGCCCATGCTATGAAGTCTTTCTATTGCTTTTTTACTATTTTCTTTTACGGTGTCTGCTACTGCAATAATACCACTTAATCTGCCATTAATAACAACAAACATAGGTGTTTTTCCTTCACTTGCAAGTTTATCTGCTGCTGTCTCTAAATTTTCTAAAGATATATGGCTTTCATCCATAAGTCTTTTATTTCCTAGTATTGTTTTATTGTTATCAATAACTACCTCAATACCCAGACCTGGAATAGTCTTAAATCCTGTTGATTCTTTTAGCTCCAAACGCCTTTCCTCAGCCTCTTTAACAATAGCTTCGCCAAGTGGGTGTTCAGAACCTTTTTCAGCGGTTGCTGCTATTTGAATCAAATAATCTCCATTTATACCCGCCGCAGTAACTATATCTGTTACCTTTGGTTTTCCCTCAGTAAGAGTTCCAGTTTTATCAAATACAATAGTTTGGATTTTATGCGCAGTTTCAAGGGCCGTACCACTTTTTATAAGTACTCCATACTCTGCTCCTTTTCCTGTTCCAACCATTATAGCTGTTGGTGTTGCAAGCCCAAGAGCGCATGGACACGCAATTACAAGCACTGAAATAAATATTTTTAATGGAAACACTCCCGTTTGACCAGCTAAAAGCCAAGACAATGATGATATGAGCGCAAGGCCTATAACCACAGGAACAAAGTAGCCAGATATAATATCTGCCATCTTAGCTATTGGTGCTTTTGAACCTTGAGCATTTTCAACTAATGTAATAATTTGTGCAAGGGCTGTATCTTTACCTACCTTAGTTGCTTTAAACTTAATAGAACCATTTTTATTTATACTTGCTCCAATTATTTTATTCCCGATACTCTTTTCCACTGGCATACTCTCACCAGTTAGCATTGACTCATCTACAGATGTAGTTCCAAAAACAACTTCACCATCTACAGGCATTTTTTCTCCTGGCCTCACAACAACTATATCTCCAACTTCTACTTCATCAATTGGAATCTCAACTTCCTTATCTTCGCGAATTATAATTGCAGTTTTGGGCGCAAGACCCATAAGTTTTTTTATTGCTTCAGAAGTTTTCCCCTTAGTTACTGATTCCAAGTACTTTCCAAGAGTTATAAGTGTTAAAATTATACCTGCTGATTCAAAATACATCTCGTAGCCTGTATTACCAATAAATATTTCATATACTGCAAATATACTGTATAGAAATGCAGCTGATGCTCCCATTGATATTAGCGAATCCATATTAGGACTTAACCTTACTAAAGACTTAAAGCCCACTGTAAAATATCTTCTACCTGTAATCATTATTGGCAGAACAAGTATTAATTGTAGAACAGCAAATGCCTTTTGATGATTCATAGGATCAATAGCACTTGGCAACATAATAATCATTGGTACCATTGCAACTAACAATAATGGCACCCCAAAGATAGCAGATATTAAAAATCTATTCCATAGAGCTTTTATCTCTTTTTCTTTTTTTTCTTTATCCAAGTCCACATTGCTTTCTTCCTCGAGTGCCGTGTATCCGCCTTTTGCTATTGCCTTCTTTATATCATTCGTTTTAACTAATGATGGCTCAAAAGAAACTGTTAATTTTTCAGTAGCAAAGTTAACATTTGATTCTATTACTCCATTAAGTTTTCTAGTTATTCTTTCTATATTCTTCGCACAGGATGCACAGGTCATTCCCTCTAGCCTTAATATTTTATTAGTAGTTCCAACTAATATTTTGTATCCAGCCTTTTCAACTGCATTTTGTATATCGGATAATTTAATCAATGAATCATCATAAGTTATATTTAGCTTTTCTGTAGCAATATTTACACTTGCTTCCGAAACACCTGCTAACTTTTTTGTTACTCTTTCCACGGCCTTTGCACATGAAGCGCAAGTCATACCTTCAACTTTTAGTATTTTATCTTCCATATTACGTTCCTCCTTGTATTATTTATTATCAATTAATTTAGTAAGTAGTTCCATTATTTCATCAACTTTTTCCTCACCTGTATTATTAATAAATGCATCTTTTACGCAATGATTAAGATGTTGTTTCAAAATAAGCATATTCGCTTTTTTAAGTAATGATTGTGCAGCAATAATTTGATTCGATATATCAATACAATACCTACCCTCATCAAGCATCTTTATTATTCCTTCGATTTGACCTTTTGATGTCTTAAGCGATTGAACCGCTTTCACTTTGTCTTTATTCATTCAAACACCCTCTTTCTCTGTATTTCTAAAAGCAAAATGTTTTCCCAATCCCCTTCCCCATAGGGGGGGGGTGTGATATAAAAAATATTAAATTAATAATATTTTATCTTTAATTCTATTCTACCACTTCATTATGTAGATTATATGAAGATACATGCTTTAAAATAAAAAATAATCTTATAGAATAGACACTTTTCAAAATTGTCTACTCTATAAGATATATTTCAATATTATTAATTATTCTGAAGCTTCCTTGGCTTAAAATAAGCATATAAAGCACCAATTAAATACGTCCAATATGCAATTACTTGAACTAAATTTGGGCTGTCCGCATATCCAAAAATAGCTTTTAGCAGACCTCCTATAGTCGATTCTTGGTCCAATAATCCCTTTGTACTCCAAACTTGTTCTATCCCAATTGGAATCATGTGCAGTTCTTGAAATTCATGAATTCCTCCGGACAAAAGCCCTGCCGCCATAACAATAAGAAGCACACTCATAATCGTAAAGAATGATTTTAGTGGAAGACTATATGTTCCTCGGTAAATCATATATCCAAGAATAGCTGCCACGCCAAATCCCAATATACTACCACATGCAGTAGCAATTGCAGATGTTTCTTGAGCCGAACCTACAATAAATAGCACAGTCTCAATACCTTCTCTAAGTACTGAAATAAATGCTAAAAAAGCTAATGTCCAGGCTGATCCATGACTTATAGCCAACTGTATCTGCCGTTTTAATTCTCCTCCAATATTTCCACCTTGCCTCTTCATCCAAATTGTCATCCATGTGAGCATAATAACCGCAACAATTTTTAGCGTTCCTTCTAAAGGGGCTTGAAACCCTTCTATTTCTGTGGTTCCCAGCATGAAAAAAATTCCCATGGCTGCAAGTAAACTGACCAATGCGGCAGCTCCTGTCCCAATCCATACTTTTCCTGTTTCTTTCATTTGTCCTAATTGTTTAAGATATGACATAATAATAGCGAGAACAACCGCGATTTCTACCCCTTCGCGCAAAGTAATAATAAACACATTAATCATATTTTTCATCCTTTCTATATGTAATCAAATGATAAAGATTATCAATATCATTATTATACCTTGGTCCCTTCTGCCTGTCAATACATAAAAATTAAGTTACTTTACCGTACTAGTAAAGATATTACCTAAAAAATCTCCTATTAAATTCTGGCAAACTACTTTTCTATACTCAGCTGTAGACCTCTGATCGTCTATTGGTGTTATAATTTTAAAATACTCTTCCTCTATTTCCGCAAGTATACTGCTAAGCTCTTTCTTATTAAGCCCCTTTAGCCTGTCTTCCAAATGTTTTGACCGCACAATAATTGGTCCTACTGCTCCAAAGGCCATTCTCACATCCTTTATCTTCTCATCTTCCAAGGTATAAAATCCTATAAATGATGCCTTTGAAAGAGCTGTGGATTTTCTTGTGCCTACTTTCTTATAATAAAATGAGCTAAAAACATTTATAGGAATTTTTATTTCAACTAAAAGCTCCCCTTTTTTCAAATCTTTTTTCCCTGGTCCTAGGATAAAATCCTTCAATTCTATTTCTCGAATGTTGCCTAGACTTTCAATTGTTAATGTACAATCTAAATCATATAAAAGTGGAAATATATCTCCTGCTGGTGATGCATTACATATGTTTCCCCCTATAGTTGCAATGTTTCTAATAGCTGGAGATGCCATAGATAATATTACTTCTTTAAAGTACAAAGGCATTAATATGTTTTCTTGTAATTCAGTAAGCGTGCAGGCAGCTCCAATAGATAGGCATTTCTCATCTACTCTAATATTTTTGAGTTCTTGCAAGTGACTTATGAATATTACATCACTATTAAAATAAGGTAGGCACCCAGACCATTTTTTTCTTTTTACCATTAGATCTGTGCTACCTGCTATAATTATGCATTGTCTATTATTTAAAAATTCTAATGCTTCTTCCTTACTTTTAGGGGCAAAAGCATCTACCATAAACCTTTCCCCCGTATCGACGCTAGAGAAATGGCTTCTACGATCATATTG
>Ga0209125_1003473_pt1 | contig 10798 bp, 5 predicted proteins | sample BarGraIncub1131A_FD_184503 | JGI IMG/M metagenome (GOLD analysis project Ga0209125, IMG submission 184503) | Arctic peat soil microbial communities from Barrow, Alaska - Barrow Graham LP Incubations 11-31A (SPAdes) (version 2) | ecosystem: Environmental > Terrestrial > Soil > Wetlands > Peat... | reverse complement strand
ATCCATTAGTGTGTCGTCATGAAAAAAATTGACAGTATCTTATTTGTAATTCTGTCCTGCATTTACCAAAATTAAATTTATCGGGTAATGATGAGTCGGAAGATGAAACTTGATTAAAACAGTTAGGGGCCGATGGTTTGGCTAATTTATGCTTGTATTTTGGAATTACTTCACTTTTATTACTTTAACTACTTTTACGCTACTGCCTGAACCAGTGATAATTGTTAGAATATAACATCCCGGAGCGAGGGTTGCAGTTGACATTTTGGTTTGGGTGCCGATAAGCGGAATGCTGATCAATCGTCTTCCTGTTAAATCGGAAAGGTGAGCTACGGCAGGAACAGTCCTATTTTTTATAGTACTTTCAAGCCTGATAGTTAGTTCATCTTTAACAGGGTTTGGAAAAACTGTAAAATTCGCAGCTGTCTGGTATGTTTCAATTCCGACCGGTTTTGTGCTGCCTTTCAGATAGGTGAGTCCACCCGAAAAGTTACCGACTATAAAGTCGAGTATCCCGTCATGATCCAGATCAGCAGAAGCGATGGCTGTTCGCATACCAAATTGAATATCGCCAAAAGGAGAATCAATTGTTGGAAAGTTTCCGTTCCAGTTGCCTTCTATAGGTCCATAACTGTAAAGTGTACCCAGGCCACTGCCACAATAAAAACGTGTATTCCCTTGAATGTCTCTTACAAAGTGAGGGATGCTGTTACCTAAATAAAGCTGTTGATCCGAAACATTTACATGACCTACTGAATCGGTGATAAGCGTAAATTGTGCATTTGTAGCTGTCCCTGTATTTCTAAACCAACTGATTTGGCCATCTGCTTTTCCACAAAACAAATCCAGAAGTCCATTTTTACCTGCATCAAAAAGTTGGGGTGCACACTCGGTGCCAATACGTAAATTGGCATAGTTATCAGTAGCGAGATAGAAATCAGGTGGACTTCCTGCAAGTGCCCTGTTTTTGAGTAACAATAACGAACCGTCATTCTTTCCTACCAATACTTCAGCTTTTCCATCCCCATCAATGTCTCCGACTGTTGGAATAAGAGAAGTAAGTTTAAGTGAGGATAAACCTGCAACATCTTCGTTCTTCAGCGTAAAAACTGGTTTTGTCAGCGTGCCCGTATTTTTGAAATAAGCAATTGAAGCTATAAATTCACAGTTAAGATTGCCCCATTGATCACGGACACAGCCATTCCAGTTTCCCCAATTTCCTACCAACAAATCGGTTAGCCCGTCACCATCCAAATCAACCAAAACGGGATATGCGCCTGAACCCAAATCGACCATATCACCTTGCAGGAAGTTTTTGGTTGAAAGCGTGTATACAGGTGCGCTGTTCGTGCCGGTATTCAGGTATAACCAGACACTATTTTTGTTAACACTCTTACCAATATTTGGATCGAATGGTGAGACAAGCAGATCTTTCAATCCATCATTATTGACATCATAAAGCCCACAAACCGGGAATTCCATCACATTAATAGGATTTGCTCCTTTTGGAAAAGTAGAATCCCTGGCTGTTATCAATGCATCTGAAGGGGTTCCGCCATTCACCAACAATGCGATATCCGGATAATCCACATCACCCAGTAAAATATCTTTTTTGCCGTCATTGTTAATGTCTAGTGCCAGGAAAGTGGAACCATTATGCTTTGATTCTGAAGACGTCGAGTCGATAGCTTTTGCTTTTGTTGAGGCAGGACATTGATTTAAAATAATCCTGTTGCTTTCAACACTGACGCCAAACCTTCCCCAACATTCCGTTGAACGTACATAATCCAGCGCAGAAGCATTGCCGTTCTTTTCCATCGACATATTGCGATGCATTTCTACATATCCGCCTAACACATTAAATACCAGGATATCCAAATCCCCGTCCCCATCAATATCCGTGATAGCCGGATAGACTACATTGGTTGCAGGAATCTGCGAATAAACAGTTCCATAGAGAGATTTCAAAACCGGTGAAGGTTGAGAATCGAAAGATAGTTTCGTATCCGAAGTATTCCGATAAACCTTAATTCCGGATGGGTAGCGATAGGTGAAAATATCTTCTTTTCCATCATTGTCATAATCGGCTAATTGCATCCAATGTTCCATTTTTGGAAAAGCGGATGCATACTGTGGAGCATATACAAGTTTTATCTCTCCAACAGCGCCCTTATTTAGAAAAGGAAGTACGCGGTAGCCATGCCTGTCAAAGATAACCAGGTCTTTTTTCCCATCCATGTCCAAATCCACGGAACCAAACTGGCAACTGTTGAGTCCGCCAGCCCAGGGCATGGCGTATGGTTTACCGGCAATATCATTTACCGGCACCTGAAGTTGCTGTTCTACCGAAACAGGAAACTGTTGTGCTGTAGAAAATGAAATCTTTAGTAACAATAATAAAGTGAACAGAAATTGAAACGGCCTATTCATTTCTTTTTATGGAGTGAAAATATTATGTAACATGTTTCTATTCTGCTGAACGATATTAAGCTTTTACAGAAATCTTACATGTAATTGCAAAGTAAACAAAAACCATTGAGATTACGTTAAAAAGGTTCAGACATTTATTCAATGCAATGACATAGGTTCGTTTGAATCAATAACTTAATAATCAACAATGATAACTTAGAAAGGGTCTAAACTATGCATCACTATTTTTTATTTATATTTGTGGCATGGAAGGATTTATAATACTTATACTTATTCTGTTAAATGGAGTTTTTGTTTTGTCAGAAATATCTCTCGTTTCTGCAAAGAAAACAAAAATAATAGAGAAGGCGCATAATAACAATGTCAGAGCAATAAAGGTTTTACGATTACTCGAACATCCGGAGCGTTTCTTATCTTCCATTCAAATTGTAATAACTTTAGTTGGTTTGATTACTGGTGCATATTCAGGAATTGCATTGACCGAATATCTTACCCCTTATTTTGAACAGATTCCTCTATTTGCATTAAATGCACACAAAATTAGTTTTGTTCTGATTATTTCTTTGGTTACATATCTGTCTATTCTTCTTGGAGAACTCTTACCCAAGACGATAGGTATGAATAATCCGGAAAAAGTAGCCATGATAGTTGCCCCGTATATTGAGTTTTTTATTCGTATTACGCGTCCAGTGGAAGTGTTTTTAAGTTGGAGTCTCAAGTTAATACAAAAAATATTACGTCTACCTACACGTAATGAGAACCGCGTTTCGGAAGAGGAGCTTAAGATTATGATCCGAATGGCTAATCAACAGGGAACCCTTGAAAAGAATGAGACAAGATTTTTACACAATGTATTCAGGATGAGCGACAGACGGGCCCGCAACATTATGACCCATCGCAGCGATGTACAATGGGTTGATGCAAGCATTTCGAAAGATGATTTGTTTGATTTTGTCTGTAAAAATCCATATCACTATTATCCCGTGTGCAAAGGTTCATTTGAAGATATTACCGGTGTTCTTTCGTTAAAAAAATTACTTCGTAATCTGGATCAGGTACCATTTAATATTGAACAGGCCATGGAGCCACCTGTTTTTGTTCCTGAAACACTCGAAGTATTGCAGATAATAGAAATATTCCGAAAGAATAAAAGATATTTAGGACTCGTAGTGAATGAATTTGGAGACTTTGAAGGTATTGTTACCCTTCATGATTTAACCGAAAATGTTTTCGGTCACCTGCCCGGTGGAGATCGCCCTTTTGATCCAATGCTTATAAAACGCGAAGACGGATCTTTTCTGGCCGATGGTAGCTTAATGCTTGATGAATTGATAGATCAAACCGGCTTTGATATTAAAATTGAAGACTATCAGCTACTAAATTTAGCTGGTTTCATCATAGAATACCTTGAAAAGTTACCAGTAACCGGAGAATTTTTCGAAACTTCCAACTTCCGTTTTGAGATTGTAGATATGGATCAACTCAGGATTGACAAGGTTCTGCTAACCCCACTTATTCATGAAAATGATGAACAGACTGAATAAATAATCAGTAGAGAATGAATTCATGTCAAGTATAATTGTTAAATTGGATATCAACAACTATATTTGCAACCCTGAAAAATATAAAAAACAGCAACATAAAAATTGATTACTCATGCAGAACAAAGGTGCTATTAGGCTGTTTGCCGTCGCTTTCGCAGTAGTTTGTCTTTATGAACTATCCTTCAATATTTGGACAGTTCGTTTCGAGAATAAGGCGAAGAAATTTGCAGATACTGAAGCTATTCATAAGTTAGCTAAAGATTTGGCAAAAGGTGACGAAGCCAAAGGAGAAGTTATTTTAGATTCATTGCTTAAGCAAAAACAGAAACATTTTCTTGATTCATTATCGACCAAGACTGTGCTTAACCTTGGATTTCAAAAATTTACTTACAAAGATGTAAAAGAACGCGAAATCAACCTTGGGCTTGACCTAAAGGGTGGTATGAACGTAACCATGGAGATCTCGGTTGTAGACATTATCCGCGGAATGGCTGGTAATACCAAGAACCCTGTCTTTAACCAAGCCATTGATATGGCAGTAAAAAGACAGAAAAATGAGGCCAAAGATATTGTTACCCTTTTCGGGGAGTCTTTCTCTCAGGTAGATCCAAATGCACGTTTGGCTCCTATATTCAATCGGGTTGAATATAATGATCGTATTCATCCTAATTCAACAAATAAAGAAGTACTAAATGTTATAAGAGCTGAAGCAAATGATGCAATCAGTCGTACATTTAACATTCTTCGTGCCCGTATCGACCGTTTTGGTGTTGTACAGCCCAATATTCAGAAGTTAGAATCAAGTGATCGTATCCTTATCGAACTTCCGGGCATCAAAGAACCTGAACGTGTAAGAAAGTTGTTACAGGGTTCTGCAAAACTTGAGTTTTGGGAAACCTTTAAAATGAAAGATGTTCTGCCTTACCTGACCGAAGCCAATAACAGACTGGCCAGTTTAGGCGCTTTAGGTGCATTAGATACGCTGAAAAAAACAGATACGGCCAAGGTTCCTGTCGAAACAGTTCCTGTTGCCGCAAAGAATAAGACTGCAAAGACTGAAGTTGCTCCAAAAACTGAAGTTGCTAAAAAGGCAGGGGCCGAAAAGGGCAAGAATGCTTTACTCGAAAAATTGGGACAAGCAAAGAAGGCAATTAACGGAAAAGAATCTTTAGTCGATAAGACCAGACAAAACAATTTGTTTGCATACTTAATGCCAGCTGTTGATCGTCAGACAGGCGCACCAATGAACCGTTGTACTGTTGGTTGGGCTTCATTAAAAGATACTGCACAGGTCAACAAAATGCTTCATTTGGTTAAGGATGCATTTCCAAAAAACATGATCCTTGCCTGGTATGTGAAACCGGATAAGCAACAACCCGATGTTCTTGCATTGGTCGCATTGAAAGTAACCAGTCGTGATGGTTCTGCTCCACTTTCGGGAGATGTAATTGTAAATGCCCGTCAGGACTTCGATCAGAATGGTCGGGTTGAAATTTCCATGAGAATGAACAGTGAAGGTGCACGTATATGGAAACGTATGACTGGCGCTAACGTTGGCAATGAAGTTGCAGTTGTTCTCGATGGTTTCGTTTATTCTGATCCTACAGTTAATGATGAAATTCCTAATGGAAGCACATCAATCACAGGAAGTTATTCAGTTGAAGAAGCAAAGGACCTTGCAAATATTCTCCAGGCCGGTAAGCTACCCGCTCCTGCACATATTGTTCAGGAAGAGATTGTCGGTCCAACACTTGGTAAAGAAGCAATCAGAGCCGGTACCATTTCATTTATTATCGCCTTTGTATTGGTACTTCTATACATGCAGCTATACTATAGCAAAGCCGGTTTAATTGCCAACGTTGCTTTGATAACGAACCTTTTCTTTCTTTTTGGTATTCTTGCTTCTCTGAAAGCCGTTCTTACACTTCCCGGTATCGCAGGTATCGTAATTACCATGGGTATAGCGGTGGATGCGAATGTGTTGATTTATGAACGTATCCGAGAGGAAATCCGACGAGGGCAGGGTGCACGACTCGCTGTTAAAGATGGTTTTCATCATGCTTTGAATGCTATTATCGACGGTCACGCAACCGCAATCCTTACCGGTATCGTTCTTTATACATTTGGTACTGGCCCTATTCAAGGATTTGCGACCACATTCGTAATTGGTTTGTTAACTTCATTATTCACTGCAATCTTCATTCCACGCTTAATGATGGAACGTATGATGGATAGGAATAAAACGATTACTTATGGTAATAAATTCACCATCAACGCCTTTACAAATATTAAGATTGATTTCATCGGTATTCGTAAGATTCTTTACGTCGTTTCGGGATGTTTAATCATCATCAGTCTTGTTTCTTTTGCAACCAAAGGATTAAATCTGGGTATCGATTTTACGGGTGGACGTTCATACGTAGTTCGTTTTGATCAACCTGTCGTAACGAGTGATATTCGCGAAGCCTTAACTAAAGAATTAGCAGAATCTCCCGAAGTAAAACAATTCGGTGCTTCGAATCAGGTTAAGATTACGACCAAATATAAAATCCAGGAAACCAATCCTGCTATTGATCAGGAATTAGCCGTTAAGTTGTATACAGCCTTAAAAGGTCAATTCAAAGATAAGAAGATATCATTAGATGACTTCAGTGCAAAGAATGGTAAAATTGGTATCATGAACAGCCAAAAGGTTGGACCTACTATTGCCGCTGACATAAAGAAAAAAGCTGTTATGGCTGTATTCTTTGCACTCTTAATCATCTTTACTTATATCGCTCTTCGTTTCAAAAAGTGGCAATATGGTTTAGGGGGTGTAATCTCATTATTCCATGATACATGCATTGTTATTGGAGCCTATTCGTTGTTGGATGGTATTTTACCTTTCCCGCTTGAAGCAGACCAGTCATTTATAGCCGCTATTCTTACAATTATCGGTTACTCAATCACAGACTCGGTAATTATCTTCGACCGAATCCGTGAATACAATAAGTTATATCCAAAACGTGACTTGCTGATAAATATGGATGAAGGTATCAATCATACGATTGGACGTACCGTCAACACATCTGGTACCGTACTTGTAACCTTGCTCGCTATCTTTATCTTTGGAGGTGATGTTATTCGCGGATTTACTTTCGCACTGTTATTTGGTGTAATTATTGGAACTTATTCTTCCATTTTCAATGCTACTCCAATAGCTTATGACTTGATTATGTGGCAAAAACGTAGAGCTGCTGCCAAGGCTGCTTTAATAAAAAAATAGTTATTTTTAAATAACTGAATAAAAAAGTCCCGGATACCCGGGACTTTTTTTATTTTTGTACTCATAAATAAATCATCCATGTTAAACTGTGTATTAATTTTTCTGGATATGAGTGGCGGTGAATTAATCGTTATCGCGCTTGTTGCATTACTGGTGCTTGGACCTCAAAAGATGGGAGATTTTGCGCGAAAGGCTGGGAAAATGATGAATGAAGTTAAACGTGTTTCCAGCGATTTTACAAATCAACTTAATCAGGAAACTTCTGGCTTGCAAGATGAAGTAAAGGGCGTTCGTGAATCTTTAAGAGACGCTGCCAGTAATATAAAAGAGGAGTTCAACAAACAACAACAAGATATAAGTAAGAATTTGGATACCAGTTCACAGCCGAATATAAATGAGCCTTCCAACGATATTTATACCGTGACACAAGAATCATCCGAGACAGAATCTCAGACGGAAAATGCTGTTGATGAAATTCCTGCTGAACAATCTGAAACGCAACATGTTTCTATTGAACAACAAGCTGATAAAGATACCACTTCCAAACAAGAGAATAACATCAACCCATGAGGTCTCCCTGCTGCCTGATTTGTATGCTCATTATATTTGGTACCTGTCTGAATCTTCAGGCACAAAATCAAGTAACACAAGACGCTGACAATGCTTATGCCAATTTGCAATATACTATTGCGGCAGCAAAATATAAAAAAGCTTATTCCAAAGCCAGGCTCCCGGCAGAAAAGGAACGAATTTTATATAGAATGGCGGAGTGTTATCGCTTAATCAACGATACAAAGAATGCAGAAATTACATTTGGTACGTTGGTTCGGAATGGTTATGACCGCCGTAATCCTATGGTTTTACTGTATTATGCGGATGCCCAGAGAGCAAATGAAAAATATGATGAGGCCAGTGAAAATTACGCGTTGTTTACAAAAGCAGAACCCAAAGATCAACGTGGTCAGAATGGTGTAATCTCCTGCGAGCAAGCAAAGAAATGGATGCAACTTCCATCACGATATGATGTTGTAAATGAAAAGAAGCTAAACTCTATCGACGATGATTTTGCCCCTACTTTTGCCGATGCCAATTACCGAAGTATAATTTTTACATCTAGTCGTGAAGCTGCTACAGGGAAAGAATTGGATGACTGGACAGGTCAGAACTTCAGCGATTTGTTTACTGCTTCCATTGATCAAAAAGGGATGTGGAGTGAACCTGTTCTTTTGGATGTCAATAATGTGATAAATACCAAGGCTAACGAAGGTGCGTCAACCATGAACAGTTTGTTTAACAGGCTTTATTTTACGCGTTGTGAAACTGAAAAGAGCCGTGAATCAGGATGCCAGATTTGGGTGTCAAGTCGTGGTGAAGGCCGCTGGACCAATCCTGAGCTTATCGTTCTGACTAAAGACACCACATTGGCCATTGGGCATCCTGCTATCAGTACAGATGAGCTAACGCTTATTTTTTCTTGTGAAAAAGTGGGTGGATTTGGTGGAAAAGATTTATGGATGTCGACCAGAAAGAGTCTAAAAGATACTTTTGGCCCTGCAGTAAATCTGGGTCCTGAAATTAACACTCCCGGAGATGAAGTGTTTCCATCGCTTTCGGGTGATTCAGTGCTTTACTTTTCATCAAATGGGCATATTGGATTGGGTGGACTGGATATATTCAAATCGAGTCATAATGGTAGTCGCTGGACAAAACCTCAGAACCTGATGCCACCAATTAATTCGAGTTCAGATGATTTTGCAATTATTTTTGCCCCGGGAGAAGATCGGGGATATTTTAGCTCAAACCGTAAAGGTGGGAAAGGGGGCGACGATATTTATTCATTCTCGCGTCCTCCACTCGTTTTTACATTAAAGGGAGTTGTTAAAGATGATCGCAGCCTTCAGTTTTTAGAAGGGGCCAGGGTAAAGATGGTAGGAACTAACGGAGCATCTTTCGAAGCACGCACAGATGCAAAAGGCGCTTACGGATTTACGAATAATCAACTGGAATCCAACGTGACGTATGATTTGGAAGCTTCAAAGGAAAACTATTTTTCAAAGAAAGCACGTGAGACGACTGTTGGTGTAGAACGTAGTAAGGACTTCGTGATCAACTTTAATCTTGAACCAATTCCCGATAAACCAATTATCTTACCCGATATTATCTATGATTTTGATAAATGGGATCTCAAACCACAGTATCAGGATTCTCTGCAAGGATTAATCCGTACACTTGACGAGAACCAACGATTGGTTATAGAACTCTCTTCACATACAGATTCACGTGGGGGGTTAGAGTATAATGATCAATTGTCGCAAAAAAGGGCAGAATCTGTTGTTACTTTCCTCATTGATCGTGGCATTGATCCTGAACGGTTAAAGGCAAAGGGTTATGGTAAAAGAGTTCCACGCACTTTGACGCAGGATTTGTTACGCGAAGGATATACTTTTAAAGCCGGAACGGTTATCACGGATGAATTTGTAAATACTTTACCCTCTAAGGATATCCAGGAAGCTGCCTTCCAGTTAAACAGGCGGACCGAATTCAAGGTACTGAGCAAAGACTTCATTCCAAAACCTAAAAATAAAGCGATCATTCCCCTCGTTCAGATTATCACTGCTCCTGATCAGGATACCGTGAAATTGAATACCGACAGCGATGGATTTTTCCTACTGCCAATGATTATCGACGGACTCAATTATCAGGTTGCATTGGCTGAAGGAGAAGAAAGTTATCTTCAGTTTTCCAAAGAAGAAACACTTAAGCTATTACAACAAGGCATTATCAGTAAAACAGATTTTGAAGGTGATACGGAAACAATTCTGGCTAATTCTTCAGTTGCAGATAAAGCAGTATTCAGGCTCCGTGAAGTGAGGATTGGAACAAGGATACAGAAAAATATCAAGGCACGGGTGTCTCTGTTACAAAAAGTTACTGTGATGCTTGGCGAAGATTTGCTTAACAGATTTGGACAATATACTATCGACCGAAAGAAAAAGGAAATGTATTTGAAATAATAAGGTTTTATTTAATCATAGAGACGCAAAATTTTGCGTCTTTTTTGTGTACCTAAACACACAATACTCAAAATTTTGCGTCTCTACGAAAAAATGACCAAAGGGATTGCATCGGTTTATTTGTAACTTTGCATAATATTATTTAACAGCCTGTATTTAATAATAATGAGCGACAATCGATATTCTGGCCGTGGTGTCTCGGCATCAAAAGAAGATGTACATAATGCTATTCGTAACCTTGATAAAGGCCTGTTTCCCAATGCATTTTGCAAAATTATTCCCGATATTCTTGGTGGTGATCCTGATTACTGTAACATCATGCATGCAGATGGAGCAGGCACTAAGAGTTCTTTGGCTTATCTGTATTGGAAAGAAACCGGTGACCTTTCTGTTTGGAAAGGCATCGCTCAGGACGCTATAGTAATGAATACAGACGATCTTTTGTGTGTTGGAGCCATTGATAACATTTTGGTATCATCTACAATAGGACGCAATAAAAACCTCATTACAGGGGATGTTATTGCTGCTTTGATCAATGGTACCGA
>Ga0209125_1003472_pt1 | contig 10811 bp, 6 predicted proteins | sample BarGraIncub1131A_FD_184503 | JGI IMG/M metagenome (GOLD analysis project Ga0209125, IMG submission 184503) | Arctic peat soil microbial communities from Barrow, Alaska - Barrow Graham LP Incubations 11-31A (SPAdes) (version 2) | ecosystem: Environmental > Terrestrial > Soil > Wetlands > Peat... | reverse complement strand
CGCGGAACCCCTGAGGAATGTGGTGACCGGAGGTCGCACTGGCGAGTGACGAGCTCCCCCAGCAGACAAGCTAGATTTTCCAGCCCATATGGATATTGATGTCCCCACTCATTTCTCGAAGGAACCAATAAACAGGTTAATAATGGATGTTTGCGATCATATATTCCAAACATGGACAACTCGCATTCAAGCTAAAAATGCGAGCTCCTTTTCCTATTTCTTCCCCAGCATAGCCTCTCGCTCTCTGTGCAAGGGCTTGGAGCCATTTCGCCCAATAGCGGAAGTTACAGTGAGAATCAAACGTCACACTAACGGCAAGCCCTGCAGAGGGCTGGTTGTTCGACCATTGGAGTGGCGACTTATCTGGAATCACCAACCCCAGCCAAGTTACAATGGTTGCTGACAGAACCGTTTCCGCATCATGTCTACCTGTAGATCAAGCAGGTAAGGTCAAGCTAATTGTCACTTACGCAAATGGTTCAGGAGCCACAAGGTCACTATCACTTTCCATCAATGGTTTGAATCCAGTTGCTTCCACATTTGATGCGACCACGGATTGGACCACATGGCAGACCAAGGAATTTGATATTTCTGTGGTGGCGGGCTTCAATGTACTTTCTTTATCTACAATCAATGGGCAGGATGGGCCCAATATCGATAAAGTCACCCTAGCCCTTGGCGCAACGAGGGTTGTTTGCGATACTCGTCCTCCCCAATTCTCCTATCTTTACAACTCTCGGAACCGAAGCCTTCAAATGAGCTGGAATCACCTCGAGCAGTTGACTGTCAAAATCTAGGCCTTGAATGGAGCACTTGTTTCTTTGCAAAATGTTGAAAATACATCCAACACATAAAATGCGCAGTTCTTCCTGAATTCAGTAAAGCCAGGCAAGTATTTTGTTCAGTTCGACACTAAAGAATCGGTTTGGACAGAACCGATTCAACTCCAATAAATTTGCTTCCTTGGCTTTGCGGAACTTTAGCCCCACGGATTTCCGTGAGGTGGCAAAAGTGGACAACTCAAAAAACTGAAACGAGAACCGCTCATCTCATCTTTTGTGTCACTCGTCTATTTGGGTTTGTTTCAGTTGCGACAGATTCACTTTCCGGAAAGAAAAAGAATAGTTTACTGGAAACCAGAATGGGTATCTGGTTCGCGTGCATTTGTACGCTTTTGGATTTTGGGTTTGGAGATTGGGTTCATGAAGAAAAGAAGCTTAAGCTTGTTTGGTTTTAAGGCAGTTGCCATACTGGTTATATTGGGCGTGCAAATCACTTTTGCGCAGACCTTTGCACACCCCGGTATGCTGAACAATGATGCTGATTTTGCCAGGATCCGGGAACAGGTGAATTCGGGCAAGGAACCTTGGAAGGGCGGTTGGGATGCTCTGCTGAATAATTGGCACTCATTGTCCACTTACAATATTCGGGGACCTGCGGATACAATCTACAGAGGCGCCGACGGTGTGCATGGTCAAAACTTTATGATCATGTGCCACGATGCATCCGCCGCATATGCCAATGCCTTGCGTTGGAAGATCGCAGGCACTGAGGACAACGCCAAGAAAGCGATTGAAATTTTAAATGCCTATGCCAGTCGATTAAAGGCAATTGGGGGCACCACGGATGCTTTATTGGCGATGGGTCTGCAAGGATATCAATTTGCCAATGCTGCAGAAATCATGCGAACCTATCCGGGTTGGAGTGCAGCTGAGTTAAAAACATTTCAGGATTTTATGATCGATGTCTTTTACGGACTACCAAGCAACCCGAATTATAATGGAGTTCGCCGATTTCTTGTTGCGCACAATGGCACCCAGGATGGGTACTACTGGGCGAACTGGGATCTTGCCGCATTGAATACCTTGCTTGCGATTGGGATTCTGTGCGACAACAGGGACATCTACAATGAAGGCATTTCCTATTTCAAATCGGGAAGCGGTAACGGCAATATCACGAAGCTGGTAAACTTTGTATACGATGGTGGTCTTGGCCAATGGCAAGAAAGCGGCAGAGACCAAGGGCATACCAGCATGGGACCTCCATTGTTCGCTATTTTCTGCGAGATGGCCTGGAAACAGGGCGACGATCTTTATGGATTTGATGACAACCGCCTGTTGAAAGGGAGCGAATATGTCGCCAAGTACAACATGGGAAATGCAGTGCCATTCACCGCATACAATCATCCCAAAAATTTTGGAGGTTTTGAAACACAGACCTCCATTTCTAACGCATCACGCAATACCATGCGCACAGGATGGGAACTGATCTATAACCACTATGTTGTTTTAAAAGGTTTGCACGCCCCATACTCACAGATTGCTGCTTACCTAAAAAGACCAGAAGGTGGCCCTTGGGATGGGAATAGCGGTGAATTCGATCTCATCGGTTATAGCACCCTTACCGCTTCTCTGAATACTGGGTTCCAAAAGCAGGATCAAACGATTACATGGGCTGACACCACAATGACATTGGGTGGTCCCGACCTTGATCTTGGCATAAAAGCGAGCTCTGGTCTTCCCTGTTTTTACACGCTCTCGGATTACACCTTGGGCGAAATTGTCAACAATAAAGTTCACGCCTACAAAGCAGGAACTTTGGCGGTAACAGCTTGGCAGACCGGGGATGAGGAATACAACGATGCTGTGCCTGTTACAAAGCAGATTATTATCCAGGAGCCCGCAACCTATGTACAGGCATCCTTTGATGGCAATATTGCAGAGCTTACACCTGTCAGCACGGGCATGTGTCTCGCAGTTCCGGGTTCCAGCATAAACGAAGGCTCCCCTATAATTCAATGGCGGTGCACATCTGGAAAAGAGCAAAAGTGGCGCTTGCAGATGATCGGCAACAATCTCTATCAATTCATAAACGTGAACAGCGGCCTGGCATTGGATGTCGTGGATAATTCTTCCGTGTCCGGCTCAGCTGTGGAACAGCGATCTATTGTTGATGAGGCTTATCAAGCTTGGAGTGTTCTCATAAACACAGATGGAACTTATAGAATCCTAAATAACGGAAATAATCTTGCGCTAGGTATTCAGGGTGCTGCTGAAGGATCTGGATTCGTTGTCGGGACCTATGTGGATACTACGTCGCAGAATTTTCGGATTCTCATCGAGAAGCAGGATCAAAGCATCACATTTGGAGCATTGCCACAAGTATATCCAGGTGATGCCGACATCGAATTGAATGTGACATCGAGTGCGAGTTTGCCCATCAAATACACATCGACCAATCCGTCTGTAGCCACTGTTACAAATGGAGCTCTGCATGTTCTGAAAGGGGGGACAACAGCCATTATCGCATCACAACCAGGCAATGAAAAATACAATGCCGCATTTGATGTTACTCAATGGCTGGTAACCAAAATGAAGCAAGCTCTCACGGTGCGGGATTTATCTATTTTCAAACTGGGCGACAAAAGCATACTTTTAGGAGCAAGCACGTCGTCTGGATTGCCCCTCAGTATTGCAAGTACCGATACAACGGTTGCGAAGTATATAACCGTAAGTGATTCTCTTATTCTAGGTTTAATGGGGACTTCTATTGTCACCTTTACGCAGCAAGGCGATGAGACCTATTTGCCTTTTTTCACTGAGCAAGTTCTTACCATTGGAGACGCAGATACCAATACTGCACCAGACGTCAATCCCATACCGGATGTCAATACCACAGCATTACTTGCCACAAGATACAGCAACGGTCCTTTATTCTCGACACTGGCCAATGGTCTCTTCGTTGTGTCAACTGGACTGGAGAACGCCAATCCGGTTCAAGTAAATATTTTTGATTTGCTGGGCAATGAGCATTTTATTGCTTTTAGCAGGAGTGGTAAAACGGTAACTCTGGATTTACAAGCACTGCAATCCGGGCCATACATCATACGAGTCATTCATAATGGGAAAACGAGTGCTTTTCGGATTTTGAAAAATTGAAACTCGTTGTATACAGGCATATACAAATTCATCATTTGCAGGACTTTCGCGATTTTGCAGCTGCTATTGCAAAGCTGGTTTAGAAAAAAGGCCTCGCCACCGCGAAGCCTCTTTCTCTATTATTGACCTAAGACATCACCTTACGGAACGCACAAAATAATCCAGCAACGGGTGCTTTTTGACTGCATCCGCAGGCCAGGATTCTTCCCAACGCGGGATGTTGCCTAAAAATTGGATTCCGCTACGGGTCTGGATCACATTGGCGTTGTCACCGGCCATGGGATCGATGCTGATCATATCGGGGCGGGTCTCGCTGAATACAAATCCAGCAATAGGCAAATGATGCGCTTGCAAATGTTCGAGTGTGAGCAAGGTATGGTTGATGGTGCCAAGGCCAGGTTGAGCGACCACTAGGACCGGAAATGAGGATGCTTTCGCAAGGTCGGTCATCTCGTAACCATCGGAAATCGGTACGCGGATGCCGCCTGCACCTTCCATGACGATAAATTCAAAGTGTTTGCGGCTCGACACCAGAAGCTCGTGCACAGGCTTGGGATTGTAGATCCGGGAATCCTTGGGGAAGGCCAGGTGCGGCGAAGTGGGGCTTGACAGGAGCCAGGTGCTGGTCACATCGGGGTGCCCGAGAACGTCGCGGATCACTTCAGGATCACCACCGGGGTATTCATCACCCTCATAAATGGCCGGACCGCATTGGATGGGCTTATAGTAGAGCGCCTTGTGGCCTAAAGACTTCAAAAGGGTTAAGGCAAAGCTTGCGACGAAAGTTTTGCCAACGTCTGTCCCGGTACCAGTAATAAAGATTCCATGTGTGTTCATTTTAGTAAAGTACATCCGAAACTGCGATTCCTCGACATATTTGACCTTTTGGTCGGTGAAGCTCCTAAACCGGGGGGGGGCCGTTCGGGGGTTCTACTATCTTTACAGGGTATGAAAAAGCGATTCATGAAAGTAACGATATCTCTGGGCCTCCTTGCCCCTTTGGCCTTTACCCAGGTTCTGACTATGGATGTGGCACTGCGTGAGGCTCTCACCAGCAGCACTCAGTCTAAGATCTTTGACGAGAAGCTGGTCAAGTCCCGCGAGTTTGAACACGAAAAGCGTGGCTTGCTTTATCCGAACATCGGTGCCTATGCAAATGTGGGCAGGGGTGGGCAGCCCGTTCAGAATATGGCAAAGTCTTTGACTGCTGCTAGCAAGGATTCCGCAACTCAGGCTCAGGCCGCGAACATGCCCGACTATACGAATGTGACCGCCAACACCTATATGTACGGTCTGCAGGCCGCGGGCCCTATCTATACCTTTGGAAAGCTCAGTACGGCCATCGAAATGGCAAAACTGCAGGACGAATCCGTGAGCCTTTCCGTGAAGCGCTCCAAGCAAGATTTGCAGATGCAGGTCGTGGAAGCGTATTCCGCGGTGGTCATAGCCCAGGCTCGTGTCCAGGTGCTTACTCGTTCCAAGGAGCGTGCTGAGGAAACGTTTAAATTGCTAGACCGGGATTTTGCTTCCGGAAAAGGCATGAAGTCCGATGTACTCATGGCCAAGGCAACGCTCAAATCCTTGCAGCCCCAAATTCTGACTTCTGAGCGCGATGCGGATGCGGCACGTCGTAATTTCAACCGTCTGCTCGGACGCGATGCTTCCGATGTCACTCCACTGGACACGCTGGGAATCCTTGCGGGCGCTGAAAATGATCCGCTTCCCACCCGGGACGCCGCCATTGAACAGGCTGTTAAGAACCGTGCCGATCTGCAATCCTTGCAAGTGGCTGCGCGTGTCTATGAAGGCACCAGCAAAATCTTTCAGGCCAATTACTACCCTACCATTGGGTACACAGGCAAGTTTGGCATATTGGCGTATGAGCCCGACCAGTTGGCGAGCTGGACCCATCGGCAGTGGCAAATTGGCGTGGGAGTGACCTGGACCATTTTTGATGGTCTTGGAAAAGATGGAGCGAACAAGGCTCAGGTTGCCGAATGGAAGTCCGATGCACGGGTGTTCCAGTTCCAAGCCTCCGAACTGCAGCGTTCCTTGGAAATTGAAGTTGATGGAGCCCTGCGCGACCGTGTATCCGCCGATACCTCCTTGGCTGCTTCCATCGAGGGCCGCGATGCCGCTACTGAAGCGGTGAGTCTTTTGAAGGGCATGTATCCGGGAGGATCTGTGCGCTTGACCGATGTGTTGTCTGCTGAAGATGGTTTGCGCAGTGCAGAACTCGGGGTACTTTCTGCCCGCTTCTCCCGCATCCGTGCCATTGCTAAACTACGTCTGGCCCAAGGCCAAGATCTGATTATTGTTTCGGAGGAAAAATGAGAATCCAATTTCTGATCACCATTACCGCTGTTTCTGCCTTGACATTCCTTGCCTGCAAAGGGAAAGAAGCAGAGGGGAAACCTGCCACTGCAGGTGATGCGGTCGTTTCTGTAGTCGCTGAAAAACTGACTTTGCGCGGTTTTGAGGAATGGGTGTCCTACCCAGCGGACCTGCGTGGTTCAGAAGATGCCATACTCACTGCGGGTGCTGGCGGGCGAGTGCTCTCGGTGGCCGATGTGGGTTCACGGGTTTCTGCAGGTGATGCGTTGTGCGATATCGAAAGCGCCCGTTATGCGGCGGTGCTCGATCAAGTGCAGGCGACCATCGATTTGACCAAAGGCGAACTCGACCGGACCACGGCCAATGTGAACGCCGGTTCACTCGGCAAAGCAGCTCTGGACAAAGCCAAACTCGACTACCAGGGTGCTCTTGTTAGCCAGTTTCAGGCCAAGCGTGTTTATGAAGATTCCCGCTGCCAGGCTCCTTTTGACGGAATCGTGGTTTCGCGCAACATCGAACATTTCCAGACTGTGGCTCCAGGTACACCGACGGTGCGCATCGCCCGTACCGACCGTCTCGAAGCATGGATTTCCTTGCCCGAAGCGGACGTGGCCGCCTATGCAAAAGGAGGCGCAGTGCGTTTCCTGGTGCCCGGAACGAACACACTGGAATTTTCCGGTTTTCTCAAGAGCGTAGATCTTGCTGTGGATTCCAAGACCCGCACTGCGCTAGCACGATTAATGATTGTTAACCGCAAGAATCAATTAAGCCCCGGCATGGCAGGAAAAGCGCTTCTGTTGCGCAAGGCCTATACGAATGCCATTGTAATTCCCACCACCTCAATTCTCCGCAACGAAGATGGTCCTTTTGCCATGATCGCAGAAGCTGGCATTGCGCACAAGCATGTGCTGACCCTTGGTCCTGCGGTAGGTGACTCCGTGGTGGTCACAGAGGGTCTCAAGGCTGGTGATATGCTGATCACCGTCGGTTCGTTCCGTGCGTCCGAAGGGACCAAGGTGAAGTTCTAAGCTGGAGTCCTAGTCATGACAAAATTTGCTGTAAATAACCCCGTCTCGGTGATCGTGATGGCATTGATGATCCTGCTTGCAGGCTTCTCTGCCTACACGGGCATGGCTCGCGAGTCGTTCCCGGAAATCAAGATTCCTTACATCTACGTGAATACTGTTCTTCCCGGTGGAACTCCGCAAGACATCGAACAGCTTATCACGCGTAAGATCGAAGACAAGCTCGAAGGCATGGATGGAGTGAAGAAAGTCTCTTCGCAGTCCATGGAAAGCATCTCGGCGATCCAGATCGAATTTAATCCCGATGTGGATGTGCAGACTGCTCTGCGCCAAGTTCGCGACAAGGTCGAGCAGGCCAAGGGCGATCTTCCTACCGATGCCGAAGATCCCATGGTGCAGGAACTCAACTTCTCCAACATCCCCATTTTCACGGTCTCGCTCACCAGTGATTATTCCATCGAACAGCTCGAGGATGTGGCCAATGATTTAAAGGATAAACTGGAGCTTGTTCCTGGAATTCTCGAAGTCAAGGTACTGGGTAAACGCGAGCGCGAAGTTGCCATCGATGTCGATCCTGAACGTCTGCGCGGCTACAATCTGACTCTGAACGACCTGAGTGTCGCTATCGGTAACCAGCATCGCAATGTGCCGGGCGGAACCTTGGTCTCTGGCGGTACGCGCTATTCCCTCAAAGTAACTGGCGAACTCAAGCATGTCGATGACTTTGCGAATATTGTTGTCAAACAAGTGGATGGCCGCATCATCCGACTGCGCGACGTGGCAGTGGTGACCTTCGGTTATACCCGTGAACCAACGACTATTTCCCGTCTGGATGGCAAACCTGCACTCGCGATCAGCCTCACCAAGCGCACTGGTGAAAATATCATCACCATTGTGGATGAAGCAAAAAAGATAATTGATGACAGTAAGCAAAAATGGCCCAAGGGTACACATGTGGACGCGACTTATGACCAATCCGTGGACATTCGCCACATGGTCAACGAGCTGCAGAACCATATCATTCTAGGTATTATTTTCGTGATGCTTTCGCTGTGGTTCTTCCTTGGGTTCCGCAATAGCTTCTTCATTAGTACTGCCATTCCGTTCTCCATGATGATCGGCTTCATTGTCCTTTCGGCCATGGGAGTTACCCTCAACATGGTGACGCTATTCTCTCTGGTGATCGCTCTCGGAATGCTTGTGGATGATGGCATTGTGGTGGTGGAGAATATTTACCGGCACATGGCCATGGGCAAAACGCGTAAGCAAGCAGCTATCGACGGTGCGCGCGAAGTTATGGTTCCCGTGACGACTGCGACCATTACCACAGTAGCTGCCTTCTTGCCTATTCTGTGGATGCCGGGAATCATGGGCGACTTTATGAAGTACCTGCCCATCACGGTTTCGGTGACGCTGATTGCTTCACTCTTTGTGGCCTTCTTCTTCAATCCGACTTTCGCTTCGCTTTTCATGACTTCTGATGCCAGCCATCATGATGACGAAGGTGGGCATGCCTTTATGCGCTTCCGCGCTATGTATGTGAAGAGTCTGCATACCTTAGTAGAGCATCCTATTCTGGTAATGCTCGGCTGTATAATGTTCGTGGTGGGTGGTATTACCGCCTATGGCAAGCTCGGTACCGGAACTGTGTTCTTCCCCAAAGTCGAGCCCGATGTAATTTCTGTGGAAGTTGAAGGTCCTTTGGGAATGTCGATAGATCGTGTCGATGAAGCCTTGAAAAAAATTGAAGCTAAAATTTTGGGTGCCTCCACTACACTTCTTGACCGCGACAACATGAGTGCAGTTGCTGGCAGTGGCAAGGGTAGCAACATGGCTGCAGCGCAAGGCGAACCCAATAAAGGCTACTTGGACATCAAATTCACCGAGTTCGCGGATCGCAAGGTCAGCTCCTTGGTCACGACAAAATGGGCGAACGATTCCATTGTCAATATGCTTGCGGGCTGGAAAATCAGCGTCAAAGAGCAGGAGTCCGGTCCTCCCCGTGGCAAGCCTGTGAGCTACGAAATTTCTGGAGACGACTATGCAGAATTGTCGCGCCTCTCGGATTCCGTGGTTGCCCGTTTGCATAAGGTACCGAACCTTGTGAATATTGGTACCGATTATGATCCAGCCCAACCAGAATTACGCATCGACATCGACCGCGACCAAGCAAAGTACCTAGGTGTAAATACCGTTCTTGCGGCAAGCTCCGTGCGTTCAGCCATTTATGGAATCGAAGCCGGTAAATTCCGCGTGGGTGAGGATGAATACAAGATCATGGTGCGCAATGCCCCTGACAGCCGCGAATCCCGTGGTGCAGTGGAAGACATCATGGTTTCCATGGACGGTAAGAATGTTCCTTTGACAAGTCTTGCTGATGTTACCGAAGGGGCCGGACTTGCGACTATTCGCCATTTGGCGCGCAAACGTACGGTTCAGGTCTGGGCCGAACTTGCACCTGGCGTCAAGGATGAAAGCGCTGTTCAGGCTGCGGCTTCCAAAGCGGTGGATGGCATTTTGACTCTGCCTGGATATACAGTGGCAACAGGTTCATCGAACCGCGACCAGCAGAAGACTCAGGCCTTTATCGGCAAAGCCTTCCTCATTGCGGTAGCTCTGGTGTTCCTGGTCATGGTGGCGCAGTTCAATTCCGTGTTCCAGCCAGTGCTCGTGCTCATCGGCATTATCCTGGCCATTGGCGGAGTGTTCTGGGGATTGTTGATTGTCCATATCACTTTCGCCTTTATCATGTCCGGCGTGGGTATGGTGGCGCTCGCGGGTGTGGTGGCCAAGAATTCCATTATTCTCATTGACTTCACCAACCAATTGCGACGCGAAGGCATGGCGGTGCGCGAGGCTGTGATCGAGGCAGGCAAAACCCGTATGCGTCCGGTGATCTTGACCGCGCTGACTGCGATGATTGGCCTATTGCCTATGGCTACCGGTATTGGTTTTGACTTCACCCATTTTGAAGTAGTGACGCGGGCCAAGACCAGTCAACTTTGGGGTCCCATGGCCTGGTCGATCTTCTGGGGGCTCTTGTTCAATACCTTCCTGGTGCTGATTGCGACTCCGACTTTCTACTTGGCATATGTGCGCATGGGTGAGTGGTTTAATCGCAAACTTCCCAAGTTCCTTCTGCCTAAGCCGGAAGTAACCGAGACACATTAAATTCCAAGGGAAATCTTTCACACGAGAGGTTTCCCTTTTTCTTTTTGAGTAGATTACCCGCATGAAGCGCCTTCTGTTCCTAACCGTATTTTTACTACTCGCACTACTGTCCTGCTCGCTGTTTGACCGTAAGCAGGCATCCGATAAAATCGATGCATCCAAAGTAACACTGGTGCCAGTGGGTGTCGTGGGGGATAGCTCATTTCTGGGTTCAGCCGCCGACTGGGCCGCTCCCGACGAAAAACCGGTTACCCCTGTGCGCTTTGGCTACGCGTTCTCCTTAGGGCAAACTGAAGTGACCCAGGAACTCTACCGCAAGGTACTTGGCACGCTCCCACCCGAG
>Ga0209125_1003471_pt1 | contig 10813 bp, 9 predicted proteins | sample BarGraIncub1131A_FD_184503 | JGI IMG/M metagenome (GOLD analysis project Ga0209125, IMG submission 184503) | Arctic peat soil microbial communities from Barrow, Alaska - Barrow Graham LP Incubations 11-31A (SPAdes) (version 2) | ecosystem: Environmental > Terrestrial > Soil > Wetlands > Peat... | reverse complement strand
TGGTGGTCCCCGAAGTCAATGCTGCTGACGCGAAAAATCGTCCGCGCAACATTATTGCAAACCCGAATTGTACGACCATTCAGATGGTGGTTGCCCTGAAAGCGATTGAAGGCCTATCCCACATCAAACGGGTGCACGTTTCCACCTACCAAGCCGCTTCCGGTGCCGGTGCCGCCGCCATGGACGAACTGATTTTTCAATATGTTCAGCTCGGTCGCGGTGAAGAACCCACCGTTTCCAAGTTTGCCTATCAGTTGGCCTACAACGTGATTCCCCAGGTGGACGTGTTCCTCGAAAACGGCTACACCAAGGAAGAAATGAAAATGTACCACGAGACCCGCAAGATCATGCATTCCGACGTGGAAGTAAGTGCCACCTGCGTTCGTGTACCCGTGATGCGTGCTCATTCCGAAAGCATTTGGGTGGAAACCGAAAAACCCATCTCCGTGGATGAAGCCAAAGACGCTTTTGCAAAAGCTGATGGTGTGATTCTGCAACAGAACGATGCAGCCAAAGATTACCCCATGCCACTGGACATTGCCGGCAAGGATCCCGTATACGTTGGTCGTATCCGCAAGGATTTGTCCAACCCCAACGGTTTGACATTTTGGACCGTCAGTGACCAAATCAAAAAGGGTGCTGCGTTGAACGCTGTTCAGATTGCTGAATACTTAATAAAGGAAAATGCCCTTTAAGAGGATATAACATAGACTTAAAAGACCATCCAAAAGGGTGGTTTTTTAAGTCTAAGTAAAAAATAAAATAAATAATTGAAGATAAATGCACTAGGTATGATTTTTATATCTATCTTCACCGAATCAATTTATACACAATGAACAAAGGAACAGTTAAATTTTTCAATGAAGCTAAAGGTTTTGGCTTCATCAAAGACGAAGAATCCGGTAAGGAATTTTTTGTGCACACCAATGGCCTGAAAGACCGTATCAAAGAAAACGACGAAGTAACATTCGAACTTGAAGAAGGCAGAAAAGGCTTGAATGCCGTTAATGTGAAACTGGCATAACAACCACAAAGCATAATTTAAAAGCGAAGGCTGCTCCGAAACGGGGCAGCCTTCGCTTTTTAATAGATGGTGACCATCATTTTCTGCAGTATTGTATCGTCCCCAATGCTGATACCGCTTTGGGTGCGATTGATGTCCAAAACAGCTAAATCATTTTCACCGGACGAATAGGCAGTTGTAACCGAAACGGAATCCTTTGCAACGCATTCAGCCTTGGATGTTAGAATCGGAGTAGGACTTGACGGAATCTTAATGTACTGAATTTCCTTGATGGGTCTATCCACAAATTTCACCACCTGTACCAATCGTTGAACAACCGTTTGGGGTCTTTCAAACAATTGACCGATACCGACACCTGCCAGTAAAAAAATGGCAGCTGCCGCCATTGATTGATACCATGGAATCTGAAATCCGACTTTCTTTATCCTTGATTTCAATGCTTGATCAAGCCTATCTTTCACAGCAGCAGAGGGTTCGATCTCTTCCGATCTACGTTTCTGCATAATCTGATGCAATTCTTTTTTGTTCATAATGGTTTGTATATCGATAGTTTCTTTGCCAATTGGCGGGTGAGGTGAAAAAGTCTGGATTTGACTGTCCCTTCCGGGCATTCCATGATTTCTGCGATTTGTCGGACAGTCATTTCTTCCACGAAACGAAATTGGAACAGCATTTTCTGTTCAGGTTCAAACTGGTCAATCTCCGATTGCAGTTGAAGCTCAAAAAGCTGTCTATCCAACGCGACCTCAGGGCCATCCATCAATTCTTCAGGCTGAACGGTAACATTCCGCTCATATTCGTTGCTAACCTGACGACTGCGGTATTCGTTTCGAACCATGTTTCCCGCCAGGGTGTAAAACCAAGCTCTGAACGATTTGCCAGGATCGTAAAATTCAGGCCTTTCAATAATCTTTAGGAACAAATCGTGCAACATGTCTTCCGCCCGTTCTCGATCACGATCCAACAATCTGTAAAAAAAGTTGAGCATGGGTTTCGAATACCGCTTGTAGACCTCGTCAAACGCCGACTGCCCACCATTGGTGAGCAGCGACATCAGCTCTTCGTCTGAGCGGGTACTGTAGTTTTTTTGAAACAACTGCATGCTTAATTCTCAAAATATTTCAGCCAGGCGGCAGATCCGCAATTTTGAGCAACCGTAACCGCCAATGCCTTGATCTTCATAGCCTTGTCACGTTGGCCAACTTGTTTGTAGTAGGTGTACATTTTTTGAAACGAAGCTAGGTAACCACCGTTGATCCTATTGATCACACTTTGAGACGGGTTGTTTTGGAACGATTGTTTCAGAAAGTCAAGCATGAATTTGTTTTCAACATTGTTGCGAAGTACGGCCATATTGTCGAAAGGCTTTTGGCTGTATTTCAAGGACAAGCCAACAAAGTACATGTTTTTGGCGTATGCTTTATATACGTCTTCACTGGTAAAGACGGAAACATATATTGGTCGACCTGAGACGTTGTTAATGAGGTGTTTGAAAAGATTCTGATCGGTTCGTACGGAGTCATTCACAAAAACGAGGGGCTTGATTCCGTTTTCAGCAAATATCTTTTCGCGATAGGAGTCTATATTCGTTGACGTCGAGATATTCAGAATCAACACGTCGGATCTTATTTTTCGGGCAGCTTGCAAAATCCAGGCGGGATAGGAGTCATTGTCGCCATTGGTCAATAAAATAGCATTTGTATCCAGGGAAACCAACATGTTGTATGCTGTCGTCAAGATTTCCTGTGGCATCTCGTTGCAATCGAACCACTTTTTGGCAACTTGCTCCATTCCAGCTTTGTCGTTAGCAACCAGGGAACGATTGTACAACCACGGAAACAGCAGGTTATCGTATGGTCTCAAGGCTTGAGCCTTCATCAAGTATTCTTCTGAAACTGCCTTATTATTTTGTTCAACCCGCATTTTCAGGAAATAGAACTCGAAAGTGTTGGGTATAGCCTTTTCTGCTGCTTTAACCAACTGTACTGTGGGAACGAAATAATCTACATTTTTACTTTCCCATTTGCTTGCATCACAAAAATAATGGGCCATTCGATTGGCTTCCACCAAATAAACCCAAGCCATGGCATTCGTACTGCCGTTGTCTATTTCGTGTTTCCAAGCCTTAGCTTGTGTTTCATACCAGTCAAAATCGTGAACCTGACGAACGACTGAATACACTGGTTCCGGCTTTTGGGCATAGCCCTGCATGTAAAAAGCAACACTTAAAACGAGTAAGATTGATTTGATGGAAGGTTTCATACGATGCAAAATTTAGATGTTTGTATAGAAGTACACGCCATCTTTAAAAACGTTCACAAAAAACGAAAAAAAAACCTCAAAAGTGGATTTTGAGGTTTTTTATAGAATTTATGGATGGGAATTTATTCTTCGCCTCCGAACTCCATCAGATACGCCTTGATAAAGCCTTCCAAATCGCCATCCATCACCGCATTGACGTTGGAGGTCTGATAGTCGGTGCGGTGATCTTTTACTCGACGGTCGTCGAATACATAGCTGCGAATCTGAGAGCCCCACTCGATTTTCTTCTTGCCGGCCTCCACTTTTTGTTGTTCCACGCGGCGTTTTTCCAGTTCAATTTCGTACAACTGGGAACGAAGCAAGCGGAGAGCATTTTCCTTATTGCCCAACTGCGAGCGGCTTTCGGTATTTTCGATGGAGATCCCTGTGGGTGCGTGGTGCAGACGTACCCCGGTTTCCACCTTATTCACATTCTGACCACCCGCACCGGAGGAACGGAAGGTATCCCAAGTGATGTCTGAATCCTTGATTTCAATTTCGATGGTGTCGTCCACCAAGGGCACGATAAAGACAGAAGAAAAGGAGGTCATGCGTTTGCCCTGCGCATTGTAGGGGGAAACACGAACAAGGCGGTGCACGCCGTTTTCACCTTTTAGAAAGCCATAGGCATAATCGCCTTCGATGGTCATGGTGACGGTTTTGATACCAGCCTCATCACCATCCTGCCAGTTAGTAATCTCACATTTGTATTTTTGCGATTCTGCCCAGCGCTGGTACATGCGGAAGAGCATCGCTGCCCAATCCTGACTTTCGGTACCGCCGGCTCCTGAATTGATTTTTAGCACGGCGCCAAGTTTGTCTTCCTCCTTGCGGAGCATGTTCTTGAGTTCCAGGGCATCCAGCAGATGAATGCATTGCGCGTAAGCAGCATCAACTTCTTCTTCGGTCGTAATCTCTTCTTTGTAAAAATCGAAGGAAAGTACCAACTCTTCGTTGGCATTCACCACTTCGTAATAGGAGTCAATCCAGTTTTTGATGGCTTTTACCTTGCGCATCTGAGCTTCGGCAGCCTTGTTGTCATCCCAGAAACCAGGCACCTGAGTGCGGATTTCTTCCTCTTGTAGTTGGATAAGTTTGGTGTCGATATCGAGATACCTGTTCAGGGCTTGTTCGCGCTCCTGAACCGCTTTGATTTGTTCGGTCGTAATCATGTTCCATGCAGTTGAAGGACCGCAAAGGTACGAAATTTTCAGTACATCGCCGCGATCTGTTCGGCGTAGTGAAATGCCACCACTTTACGACGAATCTTGAGCGTATCGGTCAATTCACCATTGGCCATGGAAAAAGGCTGGGGCAAAAGGGTGAAACGACGGATCTGTTCGTAACTGGCCATATGCTTCTGAATCTTATGAATGCGTTCCTCGAAAAAGTTGTACATACGTTCATCTTCGAGCACTTCGTCCAAATTGGTATTCTCAATTCCCAGTTGCTTGCACAATTCAGGAATCCGGTCCAAGGATGGCACAATCAGAGCCGAAACAAACTTTTGTTCGTTCCCGATGACGGCTACCATATCCATGTAGCGATCTTCACAAAGTGCAGTCTCAATCTTCTGAGGTGCAATGTATTTTCCGTTGGAGGTTTTATAAAGGTCTTTGATACGGTCGGTTACCATCAGGAATTCACCATCTAGGGCTCCTGCATCACCAGTGCGGAAAAATCCGTCCGATGTCATGCAAGCTGCCGTTTCTTCCGGTTTCTTATAGTAACCTGGAGTAATGGTCTTCCCTTTAAGTAAGATTTCGCCTTCTTCTGAAATCCTTACCTGAACGCCATCGATGAGCGTTCCAACGGAACCGACTCGGTATCCGGTTTCGTCAAAAGCACTCACAGTTGCGGTACTTTCGGTCAGGCCATAGCCATAATAGATGGGCAGACCGATGGAACGGAAAAACAAACAGAGGTCGTTTGACAGACGAGCTCCTGCCACTGGTAGGATTTTACTGTTTTGAAGGCCGACGGTCTTGCGAACAGTGTGAAACAAAGTCTTATCAAAGAATTCATACCGCAAACGGAGTAAAAGGGGCACGGGACGGTTGTTACGGATCAGGTCGATGTGGTATTTGCGGCCCACCCGAACACCTTGGTCAAAAAGGGTACGGATAATCTTTGGCTTGGCATTGATCGCGTCCTGTATGCCTTCGTAAATCTTTTCCCAAAAACGGGGAACATTGCACATGCAGGTGGGTTGCACTTCCTTGAGAATCATCTGAATATCGGTGGGGCGGGTATTGATGTCTATCCGCATGTCCTTATGCAGGCAGAAATGAGACCAAGCTTTTTCAAAAATATGGGTCAATGGTAGAAAGCACAGGGAAACTTCTTCTTCACCTATGGCGGTCAACTTTTTTTCGTGGACCCGCATGGCTTCCAGAAACATGGCATGAGTGAGGATTACTCCTTTGGGTTCACCGGTAGTGCCCGAAGTATACATGATGTTGGCCAGGTCTTCCTCCTTGGCATTCTTTCGACGGATTTCGAGTTCGTCATCAGATTTGGACAGCAATCCAGTTTGCAAAAATTCACTAAAATACATCGATTGTACATCTGCAAGGGCTAAACGAACATCCGGATTGAAAATGACAATCTGTTTCAGACCTTTACAAGTTCTTTGGGCTTCATAAGCACGGTCATATTGATACTGGTCACCCACAAAAAGCACATGCATGCCTGAATCATTGATAATGTATTCAATCTGGGTGGTAGTGCTGGTGGCATACATGGGAACACCGATCGCACGGTTGGCGTAAATGGCATATTCAGAAATCAGGCATTCTGCGCGGTTTTGCGAAAAGATACCAACTCTATCTTTTTCCAAAATACTTTGTCCGATCAACGCTTTCGCGGTGCGGTTCACATCCCTGTTAAAATCGTTCCATGAAATGGATTTCCAGTTGCCGTTTCCGTAATCACGAACGCGCATGACTGTTTTGTCACCCCATTTTGCAGCTTTTTCCGGAATCAACCGGGCGAAATGTATCATTTCCATGTTGCACATGTTTAGTAATTCTGTGCAATAATACAACATTTTTCCGGATATTGAAGCACCTGAAAGCGTTTCTTGGTGAAGATTTTTATCTTTGCAGTATGAACAACGAAAGCTATTTCAAGGAAGCGGTTTCCCTGCTGGAAAATTTAATTTCGATTCCTGCCCTGAGCCGGAATGAAGACGAACGTGCTGATTACCTTTCAGCCTGGCTAAAAAAACGAAACATCGAAGTGCATCGTGAGTTGAACAACCTGTGGGCGGTTTCACCGGATTACAACGGCAAAAGACCGACCATCCTGCTGAACTCGCACATGGACACTGTCAAGCCAACGGATGGCTGGGATCTCGACCCCTACAAACCCCGTAACGATGGCGAACGCTTGACCGGTCTTGGCAGTAACGATGCGGGAGCCAGCTTGGTTTGTCTCATCCAAACCTTTCGCATATTAAGCACATTGCCTCAAAAATACAACCTCCTACTTGGCATAACTGCCGAAGAGGAAATCACCGGGAAAAACGGTATTGAAGCGTTGTTGCCGAAATTGCCGCCCATCGCACTCGGTATTGTCGGTGAACCAACCGGCATGCAACCCGCCGTAGCCGAAAAAGGGCTGATGGTCCTGGATTGCACCGTATATGGCAAATCCGGCCATGCAGCCCGCAACGAAGGCGACAATGCCATTTATAAGTCGCTGGAATCCATCCAATGGTTTCAGCAGAAAAAATTCGAGGAACAGTCCAACTTCCTGGGTCCGGTAAAAATGACCGTGACCATGGTCAACGCAGGCACCCAGCACAATGTGGTTCCCGACAAATGCGAATTCGTGGTGGACGTGCGTATCAATGAGTTTTTTACGCCGGAGAAATTGTTTGAGGAAATCAAGAAAGAAGCTCCCTGCGAAGTAAAAGCTCGTTCTTTTCGGCTGAACTCGTCCCGGATCGACCCAGGCCACCCGGTGGTGGTGGCTTGCCATGAACACGGCCGTACCCCTTACGGTTCCCCCACCCTTTCCGACCAAGCCAGAATGCCCTTCACCACTCTGAAAATGGGCCCTGGAGAATCCTCCCGTTCCCATACGCCCAATGAATTCATTCTATTGGAAGAAATTCAGGAAGGCATTGACCTGTACCTAGAAATCCTAAACGGTTTGGAACTTTAAAAAGGCTTAGCGTTTTTTAAGCCAGGATTCCGGGTTCAGTCGTTGCATTTCTTTCCAAATCTGGAAATGCAGAATGGTTTGATTGCCTCGATCACTATCGGTGAAAATCCTCCCGATGGCTTCACCAGTACGTACCTTCTGACCTGATTTGACATTGACGCTGCTCAGGTTTGCATAGATGGTCAAGTAATTACCATGGCGCACAATCACGGAGATGTTGAAACCTGGCAATGGAAAGATCTTGCTCACCACACCGTCAAACACACACAAGGCGTTTGCGCCATCGCGGGTTTGAATATCAATGCCCTTGCTGCTGTTGGAAACATATTTCAGGTCCTGATATTTTTGTTCACCAAAATGGACGACAATGGTACCCGGCAAAGACACCGGATATCCCAAGGAGCCTTGATGGGCACTAAAGCTGCCGGACAGTTGCTTTTCTTCGGCAGTCATCGAATAACCACCTTTCACGGCAGCCGTACGTGGCGTACTTTTATCAGCAGCGGCTTTTGCAGCAGCTTTTCGAGCTTCCTCGGCAATGATATTTTGAATCTGACGCGAAAATTGATCCGCTTGTTTCTTCTGTTTAGCAATATCGGCATTCAGTTGTTTTTCCTTGCCTTTGAGTTCAGCCACCAACTCTTTCTTGACACCCTGCTCCCGTTGCAACTGAGCCGATTCCTGCAATTGCTTGCCCTTGACGGCATCCTTTTCCTTGTAGGACATTTCCAAGGCTATGCGTTTTTCGGTCAGTTCATCTTGCTTTTTGGAAATCTGATGCGCCTGAATCTTCTGATATTTAGCGTATTCATCCAGATATCGCATCCGGCGGGTCAGCTCGTTCAAATTTCTGGCAGAAAGAAGGAACATCAGTTTGTCTTCGGTTTTGTTGCGCCTGGCCATGAGACGCAGCGACTGGGCGTAGCTTGACTTCTTGACGCTTAGTCGACGGCTGAGTTCGGTATACTCTGTCTGGTTTTCTTCCACCTCGGCATTGATGATGACCAATTGTTTGTTGATTTCAGCAATATACGATTCTCTGGCAGCGATTTGTTTATTGAGTGCATTCAGACGTAAAAGGATGTTCTGGGCAGTCCTTTTCGTCTTGCTGAGCATTTGGGTGGTTTTTTCCACTTGTTCCAGCGCCGCTTTCCTTTTTTGTTCGAGATCGGTGATGCGCTTGCTGGTTTGGGCAAACAACCCGGTACCTGCAAGAATCAAAAAGAGGAGGACAACAATTCTGTTCATATCAGATTCTGAAAACGTTTGATTAATTCAGTAGTAGTGACCTTCTTATAACTTGAGGGGATGTCAAATCGAAAATCGGTGGTGGTATCGAACTTCGGTTTCACAATGGTAATTTGCAAATTATAGTTCGTTTTGAACCCATCGGTCGACAAAAGAAGCACGTGAGGGAAATCAATTTCTTTCACAATGGAAAATTGGGAGTAATTCACCAGAACCTGTTGATCCCATTCGGGTCGGTAAGCCTTCAGCGTCGAATACTGATTCTCTTTGTTGACGACGAAATCCAGAATATAACTATTTTCGGCCCAACGAAATCCTTCTGTTTCTTTTTGTCGGAAACGGTCGAAACGAGCTATCTTGCGATCATTCGGATTCTGATCACCGGGGACAAATATCCGATTTGTCAGGAGGTCTTGCAAAGCAGAAATGCTAACATAATCCCGATAGGCGAACGAACTTAGTTTTTCAACGGCATACACTTTGTGCAAACGGCTCACTAAAATGATACTGTCACGGACGATCAGGCATTTGGCTGCCTCAACACCAGGAAAAGGCTGAATGGATATCAGGATGCAACTGTCTTTGCTCATCCGGATGCTTCCACCCATGCTCGCACTCACTCCATTCTTAGGATTGAACTTGAATTCCACTTTTGTATCCAGGGTTTTGAAAGGAGTCGTTCTATGAAGATACCCTTCCAATTTACGGACATCGTTGGTTGCAACCTTTCTGGTAACTTCTTTGGAGGATCGGCAACCTATAAACCCGAAACCGATGGAAACCACTAAGAGTAACACGGTCAGGAATTTCCGGGGCATTGTTTTAAAAAAGTTCATGGTTGTTTCTTTTTAGGTGAAACATAGTTGCCGGTATCCACTTTCTCTATCAGTTCCTCGGTGGGATTTTCCAGTTCCGATGCTTTCTTCCATTGTTCCAGGGCCGCATCGGTTTCCTGGTTGAACCATAGGATATCACCGTAATGTTCCAGAATGATGGAAGAAGGTTCAGGTTCATTTTCTACAGCCCGTTTAATGTAAATTTTTGCAAGACCGAACTTCTCTTCCTTGAAGAAAATCCAGGCATACGTATCCAAATATGTTGAATTCTTTGGGTCAGCATCAATCGTCATTCGGGACATGCGTTCTGCCTTGGGCAGATCCGTATTGTCTTCCGACAGATAATAGGCATAATTGTTTAGGACTAAGATATTTCCGGGGTTTGCCACCAATGCTTTATCGTAGTTCTCGTAGGCCGCCTTACGGTCTTTCAAATAGAGACTGGCGTCACCAATTAAGCCATATACTCTGGAAATAAAATTAAGGTCTTCGGTTTTTGAAACGGAAATTGCTTTTTCAAATGCTTTGATGGCCTCTTGGTAGTCGGTGCTACCACCCTTGTCTTCGCGCTCCGGATACCAACTCAAACCCAAGTAAAACCAAAAAATTGGCTCCGATGGAAAATAGTTGAGGGCGTCGGTGCAGACTTTACGGATTTCAAGCTGATTGTTTGCTTCAGCGCTCAACTGCAGCAGTTTTTTCCAGGTGTCTATTTGATTGGGATTCAGATCGAGCACTGTGCGCAATTCATCCTTGGCTTCTACCTTCCGTCCCTTTTGCATGAGGTATTCGACATGCAATTCCCTTATTTTGGAGTCATTGGGGTGCTGATCCAGTAAAATTTCGAAATAGGACGGAATCTTGACACTGTCTGCCGTGGTCAATGCATTTGATAAAATTGGTGTGAAAATCTCCAATTTCGTATCCACATCCGTATTGGGATTGGTCAAAGCGGATAAAAGTTGTTCTTGGGCTTTCGCACTGTCTCCTACTTCTTTGTAATAATCTGCCAAGGAAAGTGAAACGGAGGGATTGCCCGGATCGATTGTTTTGGCAGCCTGATAGTTTTTGAAGGCCTCTTTCGTATTTCCCAGTTCCAACCAAGCATCACCCAACATCAAGACATAATCCACATCATAAGGATTATCGTTGCTCAGGTTCTGAATTTCGCGGATGGCGCGCTTTGGCTTCCCCAATTCCCGGTAAATCTTGAACTTCTCGTAGCTGACCGCTT
>Ga0209125_1003468_pt1 | contig 10817 bp, 10 predicted proteins | sample BarGraIncub1131A_FD_184503 | JGI IMG/M metagenome (GOLD analysis project Ga0209125, IMG submission 184503) | Arctic peat soil microbial communities from Barrow, Alaska - Barrow Graham LP Incubations 11-31A (SPAdes) (version 2) | ecosystem: Environmental > Terrestrial > Soil > Wetlands > Peat... | reverse complement strand
CAGCACCGCCAGCCATGATGGACGAATGAAAAGGAGCGCTCACACGAAGCTTGATCGCGCGTCCTCTGCCGATCTCCTTCACGGCCCCAATGACGCGATCCACAGCAGCCATCTCGCCGGACACGACCGTCTGGTCGGAAGCGTTGTAGTTGGCGGCTTCCACAATTCCAGACCGACGCCCTTCAGCAAGAACACGCTGCAGATCGTTATCGTCCAATCCTACGACGGCAGCCATCGTACCCGGCGATCCAGATGCAGCTCTTGCCATGATCTCTCCACGTCGTCGCACGAGTCGAATGCCGTCCTCAAACGTGAAGACGCCGGCACAACATAGCGCACTGAACTCCCCCAAGCTGTGACCGGCGGCAACATCGCAGCCCATACCCCTGCTCGCCAGTGCCTCGACCCATGCCATCTCGGTCGCAAAGAGGGCAGGCTGGGTGTTCTCGGTGCGAGTCAGCGCCGCCTCGTCACCTGTCTCGACGAGATTCCACAGGTCAAGACCAAGCACGTCGCTTGCCTGTCCAAACAGCCTGCGAGTCAGAATCGGGTCGACTACTTTGCCGGCCATTCCCACGTATTGCGAACCCTGCCCGGGAAACAGAAATGCTGTCATGACTGCATCCTCCTGTTGTCAGCGCTCATTGTGTAGTATCTTCGAGTAATTGTTACAGTATTCATATTTTTAGGGAGATCGATAACTGATAATGCCTTAAATAACTTTTCCCTTTGACATATTCCAAAACTTCCGGCAAAATACCAGCAAAAAGAGGTTCTCAAGCATTGAATTATAACCACATTTTGAAGCCAGGACATATGCGAAAATCCCAACCTGTGGTTTCGCGTGAAATCAAGCTATTAATACCCCATTTTCTGTCTGACTGGAATTTCTATTTACACGACACCGCTTTGATGCCTCAGTTTCTGGCACATAATGGCCGGTTGATTCTTCTCCTGCAACAGGATCTCTATCTGATTTAAATCCTGTTTATACCAAATTCGCTGAGTTGCCTACAACAAATTTGATGCGGTCTCAATGAGTAATCCAAATTTGTTTGTCTCTGTCTAGTATGATTATGTCAATATCAAATACGGCTGTTTCAAGCGGCGCCAAAGTTTTTAAAGTTCCCTGTTTGCGTTCTTCCACTCTGCCATCAACATGGCAGTTTCCCGGCTCCAAACCAACAACATAGTCACCTGAGGCCATACTTTTCCATTGTGTAAAGTACGGAAACTGTTTCTTATTAAAGCAAAGTTGAACACCGATACCCAGCGCATCGTTCACAATTGTGGCAGTCGTGTTCCCCTCCCTATCGGCAATTAAATTATGATAAAAAACCTGTTCAGGCAAATTATCAACCGGCTTAGAAAATTTGTCCCAATTCAAATTTGAAGCTGACATTCCTTCTCCCCTTAGCGTAGTCTTCTGTGTCGGAAGAATGATACCGCTGTTTTCATCCAATAAAGGGTAGCCAATATTGTAATGATAGAGAAACATTAGCGGTGCTTCAGCAAAGGCTTCATTTGTTACCTCATCATGAATATGGATAACATTAGACTCATATATTGTCGAAATCGTACGTCGTAAAACGATATTTTCACCAAAAAGCATTGCTTGGCGCATTTCACCTTTGATTTCAAGTTTATAGTGATCCATTTCCCAGTATGTGTCACAGCAAACATGCTCGGCAGGAGTAGTCCGCAGTCGGCCATGCATCACTAATTGTTGATTGCCATCCATAACCGGCCCACCCACATTGTCCGTACCACAGGTAAAAAACAGGCCGCACATCATGCTGCGTTGAGCTTCGGCGCCATTTGTATCATATTGGTTACGTCCCTGCAGCCCTGGTTTGCTCAAGAAATTCAAGCCAATCCCTTTATAGCTCAATTGACAAATATCCAGACACTTGTCCTCCATGGCTGTAAAAGTGATTTCTCCGCTTTTAACCTCAACCGCTTTCATCCCTCGAGCACGGCCCTCATCAAACTGAATGTTTCTCACATAAGCAACTTGTTGCATGCTACCAATTTTTTTAAGCAGTTCCTGTTTCATCATCTCCTCTCCTTCTGTGGATAAAGGTTCATCACGTCTTTCAAATACGGCATCGAAGGAATTGCACCCCTCTTCTGCACGCACAAAGTTGCTACCGCATTGGCAAATTTTACGAAGTCGTTTGCCTCTTCCACAGTTAATTCTCCTGGCCTTTTGTTGCTCTGCACCAGCTTGTACAAAAAGCCACCCCAGAAAGCGTCACCCGCTCCAGTGGTGTCCACAACAGTACAATCAATTGCTTTTACCTGTGCAAGCGATGTTTTTGTACGTATCAACGCTCCGTCCTTGCCTAAAGTAACCACTGCGCAAGAAATTCCGCTTTCAACCAGGATTTTTGAAGCATCATCAGGAGATTTCGCTCCTGTGAGCAACTCAGTCTCCTCATCACTAATTTTAATAACATCGACGAGAGAGAGCACGCTTCGCATACGTACCATTGCTTCCTCTCTACTGTTCCAGAGTAACGCCCTATAGTTGGGATCATAAGAAATGATCGCACCGGAAGACTTAGCCGTCTCCACCGCGGAGAACGTAGTCGACCGCGCAGGTTCATCTGTAAGTGAGAGGGAACCGAAATGAAATACTTTTGTATTCTTTATGATGTCCACATTCAATTCGCCTATTTTCAAACAGGTATCCGCTCCTGGTTTGCGTGCAAATGAAAAGCTTCGCTCTCCACTTTCGGAAAGTTCAACAAAAGCCAGAGTTGTAAACACATTTGAGTCTTGCACCAACCCCGTCGTACACACTTTTTGGGATTGTAAGGTTTCGCGCAGAAAATCCCCATGCATGTCTTGGCCTACCTTGCCAATAAACGCGGTCTTTAATCCCAAATTTGACAGTGCACACAACACGTTGGCAGGAGCACCTCCGGGATTCTGCTCAAACAAGCGCATTCCAGCAGGGGATATCCCACAAGGAGTAAAATCAATCAATAATTCACCTAGAGCTGCTACATCAAACATGGCACCACCTCACTACCAATTTTGCAAAGGCAGGTACTCATAAAAGGTATCTACATTTTGAGGTATAGTGGGAAACATGTTTTTCACAATACCAACGCGAGCCATAACTTTGATTGTAATTGGAATAGCAAGACCAGCATCTACAATCATCATTTCGTCCGTATGCCCCATCTTACTGATTTCCGCGGCCATTTCGCGGTTTAATATTTCCGTTTCAGTCATAACGGTTCTCCCGTCTCTCGTAGCAACGCATGAGAATATCATGCATCTCATCAATGGTTGCCACACGAGGATTATTCTTGTAGTCACCAAATACCTGACCGCAGTCGGCAATTACACGCAGATCATCCTTACAACGGCCGGATAGGTATAACGTGTAAACTCAAAATGGATTGCTGCCAATGATTGCCCATGGGTAACATACTAACAATGTCATCCAACCTGCATACCCAAACCATCAGGCACTGTGTCACCGACCGAAGCATTGGTCGGTCCTCCCAATGTATCTACCCATGCCATCTTGGAACGTGCCTCTGTGTCGTCTCCGTTAGCAAACGCTTTGGAAAGATATTCAGCGATAATTTTTAGTGCTTCCAGCGCTAACGTCGTGACCATTGGATTGGTACCTACCGAGAGATCGGCCTCGAAAATATGGCTAAATGCGTCTCGCCAGTTTGGGCAGTAACACTTGCCAGCAATGTCACTGTAACCTCTGGATCAACGATCGCACCCAATTTTTTAGCCATATTGACGCCTGCGGTTACTACGTCGGTAGCTGGATCAGCAATCACTCCATCAAAATGTTCCACTGGCAGACCAGAATCCTTAAGAGATTCTTGAAATTCTAGCATAGAGCTCTGCTACAGCCGCAAACTCCCGAACCGTTACAAGCAACACCTTTTTGGCACGCTTATCCATTCAAACCCAGTGCTGATAAATGCCGCCCATGGTAATCAAGATTACTTTATACTAGCTTCGGAACCTATATTCCTGCCGCATTTGCTTTTACTTGATTCTCTTACCAATAGGTTACGGTTATCTATTCTTTAATTTTCCTTCTAGGCTTTCCTGTGCGGATAACAACGTCAAGCAAAACGGATATAACAACGATTGTTCCGATTACTATATTGCGAATTGCGACCGGTGCGCCTGCAAACTGGAGACCATTTTGAAGTACTCCCCATATGCATGCACCAATAACAGTACCAATGAGAATTCCTTGACCGCCCAGTGTGGAAACACCGCCAATAACAGCAGCCGCAACCGCATACAGCTCGTACATATTACCGGCATCCATCGTTCCCATGCCAGCGGCTGCACTAGTGATAAGACCAACCACACAGGCGCACAATGCGCTCACGACATATGCGATGGTGATCGAACGAGCCGTATTCACGCCGGACAATTTGGAAGCCTCAATATTACTGCCGACCGCATAAATGTAACGCCCGCTGCGGGTCTTGCTCAGAAGAAAATCAAACACCAGGAACAGTACGACAGCAATCCAAATGGTGTTATAAAGTCCAAATATCTTACCGTAGTAGAATACGTTTCTGAAGGACTGTGCCGCCTTGCCGATTGCATCTGTATTATAGTTATTATTGACAATTTGAGCGACACCTCTGGCGACTGTCATGGTACCCATTGTGGCAATGAAAGGCGGCAGCTTCCATTTTGCAACCAAAGCACCGTTGAGGATACCGACTCCGATGGAAACGATAATTGTAAGTAACATTGCAACCCAAGGATTCACGCCTTTTGTCATCAGGGTTGCAGATATCATACAGCTCATCCCTACGACAGAACCAATTGACAAGTCAATATTCCCCGTAATAAGCACATAGGTCTGGCCGATACCAATAATGAAGATTGGTGCAACCTGGCGAAGAAGATTTCCAACATTCCTTCCTGAATGAAAGGATGGACTCAAAAAACTAAACGCAATGATTAACATAGCAAGAGCCACCGTAACGGTTAGGACTTGGCGCATTCCCCTAATGGCCAAAAAATCTTCCCAAGGTCTTTGTTTCTCTCTATTCCCCATTGTCGAACACTCCCAACTATATATAGTTGCCGTTACATTAACTATTTACTACTTGCTCGGACTTTGAATCAAATTTCGTTGCACATTGCAGAATTTGATCTTGCGTCGCTTCTTCAGTCACCAGTTCACCAGTAATCTTTCCATCACACATTACCAGAATTCTGTCACTAATGCCCATAACCTCAGGCATTTCAGAAGAAACAAAAAGCACGGCGATACCCTGCTGTTTCAATTTGTTCATAATATTGTAGATTTCAACCTTTGCGGCTACATCAATGCCTCTTGTCGGTTCGTCAAATATAACCACACGAGAATTACGAGCCAGCCATTTGGCAACAACCACTTTTTGCTGGTTACCGCCTGAAAGGGTTCCAACATTTGCTCCGGCATTCGTCAATTTAACCCTCAAATTGCGAACCGCTTCGTCCGTCATCGCCCTTTCTTTCTTCTTATCGACAACGCCGATTTTATTGCAAAGCAAATCCAAATTTGGCAAAGCAATATTATCCTGCACACTGCGTCTAATACATAATCCGTCTCTTCTTCGGTCTTCCGGAACAAGCACGATGCCAGCTCGGATCGCATCAATTGACCCGTTAATGATCACTTTTTCCCCATCTACGAGAATTTTGCCAGACTCTTTTGGGTCCGCCCCAAAGATAGCTCTTGTAGTTTCCGTTCGTCCCGCGCCCATAAGGCCTGCAATGCCTACAATTTCTCCTTCATATAAATCAAAGTTAATATTGCGAACCATTTTCCCTGCATTTAGATTCTGTACTTCAAATATCTTTTTGCCTCGTTTACAATTGACGCGCGGGAATTCTTCTTTTATTTCGTGGCCAACCATGTCGGAAATAATTTCCGACATAGTCGTATCTTTGAAATTCATGGATACAACGCACTTGCCATCGCGCATAATGATCACACGATCAGCAATACGCTGCAATTCCTCGAGTCGGTGAGATATGTAAACAATGCCACAGCCTTCCACTTTCAGCTTCTTTATAATTATAAACAAATCATCAATTTCATTGGAAGTCAAGGAAGATGTCGGCTCATCCATAATCAAAATTTTAGCATTTATGGAAAGCGCTTTTGCAATTTCCACCATTTGCTGTTTGGAAGTCGCCAAATCACCAACAGTAGTAGCAGGATCAATGTCTATATTCAATCGGTCCAGAATGTCTTTTGCTTCCTGGTTCATTTCTTTATTTGAAAGAACTCCGGAACGGGTTTTCTCGTGCCCTAAAAAGATGTTCTCCGCAACCGAAAGGTGTGAACACATATTTAGTTCCTGATCGATAATTGCTACGCCCAATTTCTGTGCTTTCTTTGGCGTTAAATCTTCAATCACCTGGTCAAGGATTTGCATCTCACCGGCATCTCTCATATAGGCGCCGCTCAAAATTTTCATAAGAGTTGATTTTCCAGCACCATTTTCTCCCACCAGCGCTAAAACTTCTCCGGACTTCAGGTTAAACGAAACATCGTCCAATGCCCTTACTCCGGGGAAACTCTTATTTATATGATTCAGTTCGACGATATACTCCCCCATAAAATTCACCTGTCCTCATTTATCTGATACTCGTTACTGTCCTGTAAATATAGCATCCATTCTTCATTTCGCCAAAGGCCACATCGACTCATCCAACATGGAGCTGAACTGCTCCGTAGACTCATGAGAACAAGGACGCGAAAGATAACAGAAGAGTACTGGTCCTTGGGATGAGAAAGGAGCAGCAGGAATGGAGCTCACGACGCAGGAATAGGGGGTAATCACGATGGTCAAGGCACAAACATATCTGAAGGCAGGGAAGGCCAGGAAGTCGGAGGTTTGGGCGACTTCTATGAATCGACCGGGTACTCCAGAAGGCCTGCCGCTCTTCGTGAAGAACCTCACCGCCCATCAGCGACTCCATGCGGAAGACGAGACTCGGTGACTTCTCCCCTAGATGAGTCCTGCCACAATCGGGAGACTCCTGGCAGGGGAGAGGCGGACGTACCGTCTGCACGGAACCTGTCATACCCAGGAATCCGAAATCAGAAAACACCCATTGTCGAGAGCACAACGTTCGAACAAAACGCAGCCTTTATCAGTACGATCAACTTACTCGATCTGGATTCGACCTTTTTGCCTGGAGAGTTAAACTATCGCCAAAAGCTTCTGATTTCTAGAATTACCGGTATCATTGATAAACGTGCAATCATCAGAAAAGCGCACAGCGTACCAATCTCTCTATCCAGCTTGGACGGAAACTCGTCTGCAGTTGCCGGCACCATCGCTGTATTCGACTGATATTCTAATCAGCAAGAACAAGAGCCCAATTCGTCGCGATTTACCCTGCTTAGACACCAAAACCCAGTCAAACCACCGCTTGGCTGGGCTTTGTTTTCAAACTGCAAACATTTTTTACTGAATAGAACCTTTCGTGATAATGGAAACACCTGTATCAACCGACTTTTGGGTAATTTCTTCTCCCTTAATCGCCTTAACGGCTGCTTTCATACCTTCATCTCCCATTACATCAGGATTCTGAGCCATAGTGCATACAAGAGAACCGTCCTTTACTAGACCAAGGATTGCATCGGATTTGTCAAAGCCAACACCACTAATGTCCTTTTTGCCAGAACCTTTAATCGCGTTGCCAACACCCACGGTGCTGCCTTCGTTTGTTCCGAAAATACCTACAACACCTTCTGTGATGTAGTTATCTGCGATATCCTGCGATTTAACGGCATCACCTTCGCCATACTGAGTTTGGAGTATTTGATACTTTGTGCCCTTGAACGCGTCACGGAAACCCGCTTCACGTTTTTGAGTAGAATCGGAGGAGGTATTGACATTAACAATACCAATTTTGCCATCTTTTTTGCCGGCTGCTTCCAAAGCCTTAATCATTTGCTCGCCAGCGGTTTTACCTGCGGCCTGATTATCTGTGGAAAATATTGCAAGAGCTTCGGTTTTTGCCGGAGAGTCCACGTAAATGATTTTAATACCCTTAGCTTTTGCCGCATCTAATGACGCAACAATGGCATCGGGGCCGTTTGCTGCGATTATGATTGCCTCTGCACCATCAGCAACAGCATTATTAACACGCTCGATCTGCTGCGCGTCATCCTTCTTATCTGGTGCCATCCATTTGTACTCAACGTTTCCAAGTTCTGTGGCTGCCTTTTTGGCACCCTTATCCATTGAGACCCAGTGCTGATCCATGCTGTCCATCGTAATCAAGATTACTTTATACTTCCTGTCGGAACCGTCGGATGGTGCTGTGCCCGTTTTTCGACCGCAGCCAACTACCGTAGTAGCCACCATAACTATACATAACAAAACCGCCAAACTTCTCCTGTTCATTACAAGAACCTCCTTGTTGTTTATGCCGTTCTGGCTTCCAGATGTGGTGACAAGTTGACACTTCGGAACGTCAGTACCGTTGTTTTTTGTTTCAACAGAATCATGGGTAAAAGGCAGCTTATCTGACACCTCCTGCTCGCCCCTGATTGATTCCAACATTTTCACGGTAGCACTTTTGCTATTTGATGTCAAATTCTTCTGAAGATCTGCCTCTGCTGGTATTCTATAGTTTTTCCCCTTCAATTTGTATCCCTGATGCGTCCTTCGCATGTCTTCTCAAATTCGTGGTTTGGTATTGCTTCGTCATGCCAGATGGTAGACTCTGTTCCACAATCGATCAGGATTCCCTCTGCCTTTACTGGAGCAAACTTCCTAACAAGATGATTTTCTACAACGTCTGTAGAAATCTTGGTAGTTTTGTTGTGGCCGCCAGTAACTCCTAGCACATAAAGCGTTAGGGTGTAGAGACGGAGAGTTACAGAAGTATTGGGTCAGCAGAACGAGAAACGATTCATTTTCATATGACTTTTGATGAGGCAATTCGCTCCCTTGACAAAATTTATGAAATGTTTTAGAATTTTCCTAAAAGAATTCGTTGGTAGTAACATGTAATAATTCCAAATTTTCTTCGTTGGAAACGGAATGATGGTGGTAGAGTTTGGCTAGGTCCCAACGATTTGGGGCCGTGAAGAGGCAACGCAGCTGTGTCTTTTAGGTGTTGCGTGGACGAAAGATCGGAATTAGCTCAAAGAAGAAAGGAAGAGGGGGGGGTTTACTATGCTAAAAAGAAGTCAAGTGAAAAAAGTACAGGAGCGTACGGTCGAATTGTATGCACGGGCAAGTATTGTCCTGACATCCAGTGAGAAGGCAAACATCGAAATTGCCGAATTCGGCCTGGGCGACCTCGAGCGTCAGGGTTTAGAACTCGTTGTTTACATAAATACCGATCGCTATTGTGCAAAGGAACTTGCACTCTTTCCCAGTCAGACTTGTCCTGAACATAAGCACCCGTCAGAGGAGAACAAGCCGGGAAAGATGGAGACCTTCCGTTGCAGGTGGGGAAAGGTTTGGCTGTACATTGAAGGAGAGCCTGTCGGGCAACTAAAGGCGATGGTACCAAAAGGGAGCGAGGCATACTACACGGTGTTCCACGAAGTCGAGCTACTCCCCGGTCAGCAGTACACCATTCTACCGAACACTCTCCACTGGTTCCAGTCAGGCCCTGAGGGGGCAATCATCTCCGAATTCTCAAGTACAAATACTGATGAGAATGATACCTTCACTGATCCACGCATCAAAAGGATGCCAGAGATCATAGAAGACTGAACAATCTGGAGCTTAGGCGATGAGGGAATACATCTTTTCAAAAGAGTCTGGAGAGAATGTGTTTCTCCAATGTGGAATGTGTAACACGTACAAGAATTGGTTCTTTTGCCTTTAATTTGTAATACCCTTAAGTGATGGTAATGTCGGTCATACCGGTATCTACTCGACTGGTCTGCTGGTACCAAGACTCTGACGAGCAAGGGCGTACTTCAGGCCATGATGATTCAGGGCTCTTTCCAGAAGGGCGGCCTCGGAACCTAGGCCGGTGTCGATGTCTCCCTCAACAAGTCTGTCCAGAAAAACGTCGACACGGGCGTCACGGTTGTTACCAAAGCCAATATGGATACGGTGAAATAGTGTAGTTCAGTTTTGAGCTTCCTGCCGCCGGGTACAATCCCGGCGTCTTTCTTTTCCTTTGTCCCTGCGCCGGTGAAGCTCGCCTTCAAATTTATGTTGGTAAGATTGAAGGGTGGCGATAAACTTTTTGATTGTAACCGGTTACTATACAAAGCTGGGAGAGATCACTTTGGACATCAAGAGCATATTCAAAGGCATCGCGGACGTTTCAGTCTGTATTGTGGGGGATGTCTGCATAGATGCGTATTATTTCGTGAGCAATGAGAAGGGAGAAATCTCCGTCGAAACGGGTATAGAAACCCGTTCGGTGGAGAGGTATCACGTTGATCTTGGTGGTGCAGCGAATGTTGCAGTGAACATCAAGAAGCTCGGCGCGAAGAACGTTTATCTCTTCGGCATTGTCGGCGATGACCTGTTTGCAGAGGTGATGACCAACCTGCTGGGTAAGGCCGGCGTGTCCGAACGGCTTGTCGTCCAAAAACGGAACTGGTCGACCAATGTCTACAACAAGATTTATGCCCAGGGACTTGAAGATCCCCGTCTCGACATCGGCAATTTCAACAAACCTGCGGAGGAGTCGATCGATACGCTCCTTTCCTCCTTGGAAAAGATCCTCACTTCCTGCAAGGTTGTCATCATCAATGAACAGGTCGCAAGCGGCTTCCAGTCGAAGTATTTCCAGGAAGGACTGCAGCGGCTCATCGATGCATCTGG
>Ga0209125_1003467_pt1 | contig 10818 bp, 9 predicted proteins | sample BarGraIncub1131A_FD_184503 | JGI IMG/M metagenome (GOLD analysis project Ga0209125, IMG submission 184503) | Arctic peat soil microbial communities from Barrow, Alaska - Barrow Graham LP Incubations 11-31A (SPAdes) (version 2) | ecosystem: Environmental > Terrestrial > Soil > Wetlands > Peat... | reverse complement strand
CGCTAATGGAAAGTTTCGTCGTAGAATTTGCCCAAAAAATGAACAAACCCTGTCCTGCCGTACCCGGAAACATCATTGAGCAGCTTTCGCGTTATGACTTTCCTGGTAATGTAAGGGAACTCCGCAACATGGTGGAGCGGGCAATGATCTATTGCAAAGGAGACAAGCTGACCATGGAAGATTTCACCATCTATTTTAAACCCACCCAGGCGGTAACTCCACCTCCGCAACAGACGGCGATTCTCAGCGACCTGCAAATTCATGAGAAGCAACTGTTGCTCAACACGTTAAAAGATCATAACTTCAACCAGACCGAATCCGCCGCGAAGCTTGGCATCTCCCGCGATGCCCTGATCCGCAAGATGAAAAAATACGAGATTACCGTTTCCAAAACTGACTGAAGACGAACGCTTTATTGCCCGCACACCTGAGCGGAAACACCCGCACATGCAGCGCACACAGCCGGAATTTCGAACAATCCAACTGTTGGGTTCGAATTTTTTATTTTCCCATTTACTTATCCATCAATCACTTAATCCAACAAATCTCCACCACTAATCGTTCAAAATAATTGTGGCACAAGTTTTGTTAACCATCACATGTATATTTAGTGCAGTAACGCCAAAATCACATGGAGGAAATGATCATAAAGTACATCCAATCCCATTTAAACGGGGTGAAGATGACAGAGATGGAAGAGAGTCTCCAGCAGAGCAGGTTACGTCTTGGATACGTAGCAAGCAAATTGTTACAGGAAGGTAAGATAAAGAAGGTAGAGAACCGGTATTATCCTACTTCTCTTCTATTGGAAAAAGAAGAGAACAATGAGACTTTTGAATACAACAAGAAATTTGCCAGCGTATAACTGGCACATAAAAAATATTTGCTTTTGCAATTCATGAAAAAAGGATTTTACATACTGATCTTTTCGGTGGCAGGCTTTTCAACTAATTTGTTTGCACAATCGAATAATAGTGCAGAGATAACAGCATCTGTAACTATTATTAAGCCAATTTCAATAATAAGGTCAGCAGACATTAATTTCGGTAAGATCACCATTGCCGGCGCCGGGACTGTTGTGGTCAGCCCGGTCGGAACGCGCACCCAAACCGGAAGCGTCACTTTATTAAATGGTGGAAGCGAGGCGCCCGGACAGTTTCAGGTTACCGGGCAGGCAACCGCTACCTATGCCGTCAGCATTCCAACTTCGGTGACGCTAAAAAGATCCGATGCGCCAACGGAAGTCATCACAGCGGATACCTTTACCCATAATGCCATCGCCTTGTCGGGTAATACCGATCAGTTGAAGATAGGCGCAACCATACGCCTGGCCGGCAACGAAACCGTCGGCGCTTACGTATCCGATCTCTTCGCCGTAACCGTCTCCTACAATTAAAATCCCCCCCGCACACTTGTGCATTTTCCCCCGCACACCTTGAATTATATTGAGTTACCATTTTAAAATTCAACAATATATTATTTAAACACATTTTAAATACGGTTTTTATAGTTCTAAATATCAGCTACATATAAAATATATTAAAATTTATTTATCTCTTTTTACCTCCTAAATAAATTTCTGGTACGCCGTTTGATCATACAATTTCACCTTACAAAAAAAGCGTGTTTAACACAAGAACAAAATGGAAGAGTTAGTCGAAAAATATATCAATTCAAATGCAAGCGGGGTCAAGATCGCCGAAATGGAAGAAACCCTTCAGCAAAGCAGACTCAGACTTGGATATGTAACCAGGAAATTATTAAACGAAGGAAGAGTACAAAAAATAGACAACCGGTATTTCCCGGTTAACAACGATCAAAGACATCAAGATTTTTAAAGTAAAAAATAAATAAAGTAAAAAGTAAATTTCAAAAAAACAAAAATTCAGAAATCATGAAAAAATTATTTATCCTTTTTATCGCACTGGTGGGATTCGGAGTTAGTAGTTACGGACAAAATAATGCGACTGCAACATCCTCTGCAACAATTGTAACGCCAATAAAAATTACACATGTCGCGAATTTAAATTTTGGTAATCTTACTGTTGGTACTACAGGCGGAGATATAACTTTGACTCCTGCAGGTACATTGACTGGCGAAACTGGCACTGTAAAAGCTCCAAAAAGTGGAGAGGGTTCTGTTACAGCAGCCGAATTTACTGTTGAAGGTCAAGCTAATTATGTCTATACTATTTCTGTTTTACCTGCTTCTGTTACATTAAAAGATGTAAATGGAACTGGAACCCACACAATGACTTTAACTAATTGGGCAACAACACCAACCCCGACTGGTCAATTAGATGCATCCGCTGGATCTCAAACATTAAAGGTTGGTGGTACCTTAACCTTAAGTGGTAGCCAAGCCGCAGGCTCATACAAAGGGACAGAAGACATTTCAGTAACTGTCAATTACCAGTAATACCTTTAAAATCTTTAGAAGCCGCTCTCAGCTGCTTTTTAAAACCTTAGTTTTTATCCCTTAAACCATTACCTTATCAAAAAGATCGCCAACATATTAGCTGTTGTTACCTTTGTTTTGTCTTCACATTTCAATACTGAAGCCCAAACACTCCCGGTAATCGCATCGAATGTGGCTTATGCAAACATTAGTTGCGTTGTGGTCGCTCCGATTCTGATTACCAAGACACGCGATATGAATTTTGGCAGCATTGTTGCAGGTGCAAAAGGTTCCATTGTATTGCCACCCGACGGAGGGAAGCCGATTGCCACCGGAACCGTTTCCCTTGAAAGCGCTTCAAGCCTGGCCGCGACAGCTACATTCGAAGTCTCCGACAACATGGGCAACAATCCAAACACCGTTCGTATGTTTTCAGAATACAGCATTACACTTCCCTCCAACGATGTGATGCTGGTCAACGACGAGGGCAAAACCTTGCGTGTCGGCAATTTTACCAGCAATCCTTCATCCGCCCAAAAAGGTACCCTGATAAACGGTGCAGGGGCGCTTTCAGTGGGCGCCACGCTTTATGTAGAGGCAGACCAGGGTTTGGGTCAATATGCGTCCACCTCTCCTTTTCCGGTCACCGTAAATTTTAATTGATTTCTGAACAGATTTTCTGAACAATATGAAAACATCATCCTTTGGGTGGTGTTTTTTTTATCAAATGTCAAGGTACAATCGTCCAATTTTTGTATTATTGTAGGTACGGATGCAGTACCACCGTATTCTTAAATCCACTTATTGTGAAAAATCTGCCCAATATCCTGATTGTTGACGATATCGCATCCAATCTGACTTATCTGAAAATAATTCTGAAAGGAATCGAAGCCAATCTGATCGAAGCGGAATCTGGGGCAGAAGCCCTGAAAAAAACGGTAGGGGTCCTGCTTTCTCTGGCCATTCTTGACGTGCAGATGGCCGGGATGAATGGGTACGAGCTTGCGGTGAAACTCAATGAGAGCAGGCAATCCGACAGTGTGCCGATCATTTTCCTGACTGCAGCTTTTCCCAACAACGAGCAAATCCTTGCCGGATACGATTCAGGGGCTGTCGATTACATCATCAAACCTCTTAACCGGAAAATACTGATCAGCAAAGTCATTATTTTTCTGCAACTTTTCCTTCAAAAGCAGCTAATTATTGAGAGTCACGAAGAGCTTCGACAGTCAGAGAATGAACTTCAAAAGGCCAAGGATCAGCTGGAACAGCTTAATTTCCATATCATTAATGCAAGGGAAGAAGAAAAGGCTGCTATCTCGCTGTTGATCCATGATGAGTTAGGTCAGGCGTTGACGGCCTTGAAGATCGACCTCAGCTGGGTAAGTAAAAATGTTGACAATGAACTGGCGCCACTGAAGCTGGAAAAAATGATCGGCGCCACAAACATTATTATCCGAAAGGTGCAGCGCATTTCCTCTGAATTACATCCTAAACTGCTGACCGACCTCGGACTGGCAGATGCCATCGAATGGTATTGCGGAGAGATGCGCAATCGAACTGATTTGAAATTTGAACTTTCATTGGAGGAGGCTGAGCAGAATGTCTTCAAGACAGATCTGGCTCTGTTCAGAATCCTGCAGGAAGCGCTTACCAATGTCGTCCGGCATGCCCGGGCATCGAAAGTTGCAGTTTCAATCATCCATAAAAAGAACGGTACCCTGATGACTATTTCCGACGATGGGATTGGCTGTAAGCCTGGAATCCTGGAAAGTTCGAACTCCATGGGACTCTTCGGAATGAAAGAGCGGGCCAGGCAGTGCAGCGGCACCCTTTTACTGGAACCCAATGAGCCGACAGGAACCACCGTTAAAGTATTTTTACCAACTAATTCTATAAACAGATGAAGATATTAATCGCCGACGACCATGCGATCGTTCGGGAGGGATTGAAACAGATCGTCAAGACACTACCGGAAGTCAGGCAAATCGATGAAGCCTCTGATGGAAAAGAAGCTCTCAGCAAGTTGATGAAGACAGCATACGATCTGGCCATTCTGGATATTTCCATGCCCGAAATGACGGGACTGGATGTGCTGCAGTATCTGAAAAACAACAACATTCAGACGCGTGTGCTGATGTTGAGTTTTCACCCACAGGAGCAGTATGCGGTTCGGTCATTCAAATTAGGAGCTTCGGGGTACCTTTCGAAAGACAGTGCCTTTGAGGAACTGGCGATAGCTATTCGTAAGATCGCGCAGGGCGGAAAATATGTGTCGGCCGCTTTTGCCGAGAAACTACTTTTTAACGAGGTGAACAGCAACAATATGGCACTGCATGAATCGCTATCGGAAAGGGAGTTTCAGGTAATGATCATGTTGTCCAAGGGACGGTCGGCAACAGAAATCGCCAGTGAGATTTTCATTTCGGATAAGACCGTTGCCACCTATCGTTCCCGGATCATGGAAAAGATGCAGATGACAAAAAACGCTGAACTGACTATTTATGCGCTTAGAAATAAGCTTATTGAGTGAAAATTATGTATCTTTGCCCTAATTTGTTAGAAATAAGCTCAAATTGTTTTTTTTGACGAAATTTTTAATTAATATTGCTACATCAGATGGAATGTTAGGGGACTAAATTTCGACCTATTTTTCTATTTATTAACTATTTATGCTGGAAGAAATTATTTTTAGAAAGTGGCGAAGGGCGTTTATTTTGGCGTTCGTTCTATTCACTACATCGACGATCAGCGTTTTTGCGCAGGGGGATCTCATGGTTTTTCCTAAAAGAATAGTTTTTGACAGCCCAAGAGGTACCGGTGAGCTAAATATTGCCAATATTGGCGCAGACACGGCAAGATACAATATATCATTCGTCCAGTACCGGATGAACGAAGATGGCTCTTTTACTGAAATTACCACTGCGGACGAAGGACAAAATTTTGCGGATAAATTTCTTCGGTACTATCCCCGAAGTATTATCCTGGCTCCAAAAGAGTCGCAGGTAGTGAAGGTACAGTTAACCAAAACCGATCAGTTAAAGACAGGTGAGTATCGTTCGCATATCTATTTCCGGGCCATTCCTAACTTTAAACCACTCGGAGAGGAGGAAAAGTCCAAAGATTCTACCACTGTCTCGGTTCGGTTGATCCCTGTGTTTGGCATCACCATCCCCGTTATCATCCGTATTGGGGAGGTTACTACCAAAACTACGCTGACTGATCTAAATTTTTCTATGGCCAATGATACAATTCCTACGTTCAAACTGGCATTTAACCGGAAGGGTAATATGTCGAGATACGGGGATCTGACTGTGATTCATATTTCCCCGCAAGGCAAGAGAACAGAGGTTGGTAAGGCGAATGGAATATCAATTTATACCCCGAATGCGATCAGGCGATTCCAACTCAATCTGAGAAAAGACCTGAAAGTTGATTTTCGTACCGGAAAGTTATATGTTACCTACGATGCTCCCAGCGATACCAAAAAAGAGCAATATGCCGAAGCGGAGCTGGAGTTGAAGTGAAGTAGCGAAATTCGGCCAAAAGAACCCGCTAGTGCGGTTTCCCACAATAAGCGCAAAATCTTATTAAAAACGCTAAAACAACTGGCTTCTGCATAGCCTCTGAGCCAATCTATGGTAGAGTTGCTACTTTTATGTTGTCTTTTGCGAAAGCCGCTTGCACACTGATGTTTTTAACTCTATGCGAATTCTGGCTAGAAGTGTAAATAGCCCCTTTATCGGAGGGGCTATTATGATTTAAACAATGGAGGCACTGCGACCCCTTATAGAATACTATTAATCACAAAAATACACTTCCTAAAGACATTTTTTCAAAACTTAACTTTTAAAAAAGTAAAAATGGAAGCAAGAATGTCTGTAATTAACCCCAATGCTTGTGGCATTGATGTGGGTTCCAAAATGCATTATGTTGCTACAGGACAAGGTAGCAAAGAGGTAAGATCGTTTGGCGTTTACACCAAAGACCATCAAGAAATGGTAGCTTATTTGAAAAGCAAAGGAGTAAGAACGATTGCGATGGAAAGCACTGGAAACTATTGGCAAACGCTATTTGCCGCTTTAGAGAAAGCTGGTTTTGAGGTGTTCTTGGTGTGCGGTAACCAAACAAAGAATGTAAAAGGCCGAAAAACGGATGTGCAAGATTGCCAATGGATCCAGTGGTTGCATAGCGTGGGGATGCTCTCCAATAGTTTTATCCCAAATGAATTTGTATCCCATCTGAGGATATATTCCAGGCAGAGGATTAAATATATCCAAGTGCAAACCCGTATTATCAATCAAATACAAAGAGACTTGCGGGCAATGAACCTACGGCTGGAAGTGGCACTTAACGATGTTACGGGCAAGAGTGGCAGAGCCATTATTGAAGCTATCTTATCAGGGGAAAGGAACCCTGGAACCTTGGCTGGATTAGCCGATTACCGGGTAAAAAAAAGCAAAGAAGAAATTGCACTTTCCCTTGAGGGCAATTGGCATGAGGGGTATTTATTTGTGCTGAGCCAGCATTATGACGAGTATGTTCAAAACCTGCACCGCATACAAGCCTGTGAAAATGAGATTGAAAAAATACTCAAAGAAAGTTTGGTGGGTTCAGAAATAGACCCAAAGGATGCCCCCCGCCATAACAAAGCCCTCAAAAAGAATAAAAATAAACCCGTGATAGATTTTCAATCGTATAGTTTTCAGTACTTTGGAGGAGTGGATTTGTTTGCTATTGAAGGAGTAAATCAAAATACAGTTTTGAGTATAATCACAGAAATTGGCACCGATATCACAAAGTTTCATTCGGCAAATGCCTTTTCAAATTGGTTGCATTTGTGCCCAAATCAAAAAGTAACGGGAGGAAAAGTAATTAGCAACCATACAAAAAGGGGTACTAATCCACTATCCCAAGCTCTTAAAAGTGTCGCCAATGTGATAGGAAACCTTAAAACGGTTACGCACTTGACACGGTTTTTCAAAAAAATAGCCTATAAAAATGGCTGGAAAGAAGCTATAACAGCCACTGCCCATAAACTAGCTGTTATCATTTATAACATGCTTACGAAATATGAACCTTATAAGCCTTTTGTGAGAGAAGTGAACGAGCAAACCGAGCGAACGAAAAAACTAAAGGAGGTTGAAAAAATATTGAAAGCACAAAATATAAAAATTGAAGAGCTAAATTTCAGCTATTGATAATCTGATACTTATGAGCAGTTGTATAGAATTTGCAATCTGCACCATATAAATATTAATTACTTTTTCTTGATGGTGTGCGCCCTCTGGCCGCACAAATCTATCAGAAACTTCCCCAAAGACATTTACATTAAGAATTAGCTACGAACAGCTGCAATCTTCCTACCTGTATCTATCTGATTGATTGCTTATTAAAAAGAAATCCGAAATCTTTACAAATATAGTGCCAAATTGGTACGGCTTTTGCTATATTGAATTGTTAATAAAGCTGTTGAAAAATTAGTTCATAGTTCCTATTTTAACAGGAATTTTGTACGCCTTTTGGGCATAAATAGCTATCTTTGTGAACGATATGAGAATTTTAGGTCAATTTGCTATTTTTTCAGACAACCAGAATGCTGCTTCTTTCCGCAATCGTTTGCTAGCTGGTGCAGAAGAGATTTCTACACCTTTGTCCAAAACCTTTTTTCCTCCAAATTGCTTAAACGCGGTTACAGCTTACATTTCCGCAAAACATGGGTACTTTTCTGAAGGTATTTATCTTTTAATACCCCGAAGCCGATGAACAGAAATTTACAAACATCGAAAAAGATATATTTATTTCTTATTGTGCTGTTAAGCATGTTTTTAGGTGCTGGAAATAAAGGATTTGGACAAATCAGCACATTGAATGCATGGGCCAATCAGTATCATGGCACTTCAACATCTGCGCAAAACATAACTTATTCAATACCAACAGGAAGTAATGCGAATCGTGTATTAGTTGTTGCTATTGCATCTTCAACAACAGCTGCAAGCACTCGTGCTGTAACCCTCACCTATGGTGGCCAAACACCTTCAGCTTCTGTTGGCAATATTGGAGGCAATACAATACAGCACACCCAGTTATATTATTTTGATGAATCCAAACTCGATGCCGCCACCAGCGCGATATTATCTGTTCGTGTTCAAACTGGAGCAACATCAATGACTGATGTATTTGTTGCTGTGTTCGATGGTATAGATCAAACCACGCCCATTAATAACTCCCAAACATACAACAGTGGTGCAACTGCTGTTAACCCTTTTCAGTTTGCAACTGCCTTAACAGTAAACGCCTACGATCAGGCTGTTGAAATTATCAGTACAGTACGTACTGGAAGTACAACTGCAAGGACAATAAGTGCCTATGCAACCAATTGGTCTAGTGGTGCTGCTGAACAGACAGGAAATTACAATGCAACTGGATCTACAAATGATCAAGGAATACTAAATGGAGTTGCTAATCGCAGTGTACCAACTACAAATACTACTGATGTTTCTTCTATAAATTTAAGTGGTACTGCACGGGCTTCGATGACAGGTATGAGCCTTAATGCAGCTCCCCCAACTTTCACCGGGTTAACCGCAAGCCCGAGTATTTGCTTTGGAACTGCAACCGTTACTCTTAGCGGTACAGTCAGCGCTACCGGTCCTGTATATCCTGCTAATGGAGAAACGATTGGTGTTACGATCAATGGAGTTACTCAAAATGCCACTATAGCTGGAGGCATCGGAGGATTTTCGATCAATTTCCCTTCGGCTGCAATTCCGTCCTCCGGCACACCATATACTATCACCTATTCTTATGCAGGTGGTGGAAACCTGAAAGCCGCTGTAGATAATACCAGTACGGCGTTGACTGTAAACTCTGCTACAGCCATAAGCAGCCAAGCGACAGGAGCTCAAACACAGTGTTCTGGAGGTACCTTCAGCCCAATTTCAGTAGCTGCAACCGGAGGTGGTTTAACCTACCAATGGTACGGCAATGCGAGCGCAAGTACTACCGGAGGAACCTCACTTGGGTCAGGTAGTGGTGCACAAACCAACAGTTACACACCACAAGCCACTATTGCAGGAACACTTTATTACTATTGCATAGTGAGTGGAACCTGCGGATCAGCCACCAGTGCCGTATCGGGGGCATTCAAAGTTTATTCTCCGATAGGAAATAATTTTTTAGACTTTACAAATGGACAACATGGAACTATTTGTGGTACGGCACCAGAAAATGGTAATGCGGTATTAACAGCCCCTTCAGGAACTGTTTTTATTAATGTTGGTTTTGCCAGCTATGGTACTCCAACCGGTACTTGCCCTACTTTCACGCTGGGTAGCTGCCATGCGCTTACGAGTCAGTCTGTAACCGAGGGATATCTTCTCGGCAATAATACCGCCAGTATTCCTGCAACAAACGCTGTCTTCGGAGATCCCTGCAGTGGCACGGTAAAAAATTTGGATGTACTGGCAACTTATACTACTCCGTTATGTCCTGGAACTACTCCTGGAACAATAAGTGGTTCATCGCCTACCGGCGGAAACGGAATCTACAATTATATGTGGGAAAGCAGTACAACCAGTGCTGTTGTCGGATTTAGCACTGCATCAGGAACCAGCAATACTCAAAGTTACACACCGGGATCGCTGACGCAAACTACCTGGTACCGCAGAACCGTCACATCAGGCGGTTGCAGCTTTACATCTGCGGTTATTCTGATACCGGTCAGTCCGGCAATCTTGAATAACACAGTCAATGCAGCACAGTCAATATGCACGGGTTCCATACCTGTTGGATTGACTGGAACCTTACCTACCGGTGGAAACGGAACGTTTGCATATCTGTGGGAAAGCAGTACAACCAGTGCAATTTCCGGATTTGCAACTGCAACAGGAACCAGCAATACCCAGAATTATACACCAGGATCGCTGACACAGACTACGTGGTACAGAAGAACGGTCACATCAGGGGGGTGCAGCAATACGGCAACAGCTATTCAGATAACGGTCAATCCGTTACCACAGGGAAGTCTTACTGCCAACGGGCCATTTAATGGTTCAGGTGCAGGACAATTAACATGGACAGCAACAGCTGGAACAGGGCCATACACGGTTGTTTATAATGATGGTACAGCAAATCGCACGGCACCAGGTGTTGTCAGCGGAACCCCGTTTGCTGCTTTTACGACTCCGGTCACCAGTACGACTACCTATACGCTTGTTTCAGTAACAGATGCAAGTACCTGTGTCCGGAGCAGCGGTTTTACCGGTGGATCAGCAACAATAACAGTCTATATCCTCAGCACCATTACGATCAATGGATCACCCTTCTGTGCCGGGGCAACCGGAGTAAGCGTTCCGTTCACCTATAGTCCAACTTCTGGGTTTGCAAGTGCCAACTTTACTGCTCAATTGTCAGACGCC
>Ga0209125_1003462_pt1 | contig 10846 bp, 9 predicted proteins | sample BarGraIncub1131A_FD_184503 | JGI IMG/M metagenome (GOLD analysis project Ga0209125, IMG submission 184503) | Arctic peat soil microbial communities from Barrow, Alaska - Barrow Graham LP Incubations 11-31A (SPAdes) (version 2) | ecosystem: Environmental > Terrestrial > Soil > Wetlands > Peat... | reverse complement strand
AATCAAAATGAAGAGAGTAGTTATAAGCAGCGTTTTGGCACTTTTATTAATCCTCGTTTTTAGTCTGCCATCAATGGCGCAAGAAACTGCAAATGTTACGGTAACGAGCAACGCGACGACAACAGCAGCAGCAAATACAACAACAGCAGTAACAACCACTACGAACGCGACGACTACAGCAGCCGGGGTAACAAGCTTCCTGCAACCAGCTGATAACAACACTACAGCACCACCCGTTCCAGGGTTCGAAGCTATTTTCGCGGTTGCCGGGATTTTGTGTATAGCTCTAATACTTAAAAAGAAGATAGAGTAATTAACGACTTAGCTTCTAGCGTTGCGCGGAGCGGGCCCTTTTTAGCCAAGGGCTCGCACCATTTATATTTTTGTTATTTGTTCTTGAGTCTCTTTATGGCCGTTACTACTAGCGGGGCCATTGTCCCTCAACCGTAATATACGCAATCTCAGGTAGAGTCGTAGTTTGATTTTTCCTCGTTATCGGTGCTGCTCCATGGTATTCGAACCGATGATGAATATGCAGTTAGCTTCTAAATGTCGGCAATGGAGTTTGTCATTGCACCAGAGCCGAACGAGCGTGCGAGTCCGGCTACCGTGGGACCGTGGCACAGCCTCGCACAGTGATCAAGGTAGTTAGTGTGGAATCCCGCTCTCGCCAGCTTGTTCATCAAGTAGTTCTCTTCATTTGTTGTCCTCGCAGAAGCCAGGAACGCAACCGAATTGGGTCCATACGTGTCCTGCGTTGCCTTGAACTTCGAAGCAACTAAGGATAGGGCTTCGTCCCACGTAGACTCGACGAACGTGCCATCTTTTTTGATCAGAGGTACGGTGAGTCGATCCTCGCTGTGTACGAATTCAGCACACGCGTGTCCCTTTGGAAAGAGTTTGCCCTCGCTTAAATCTTTAGTATAAAAAAGAGAGGACGGGCTTTTGCCCGTCAAGGTAGCCAGATCTTAAAAAGCCAACTGGCTAGTTTATTCACTAGTCGATTTCTGCTTGGTCAGCGATAGCCCTCTCCGTTCCAGTTCCACGAAGGAGCGCATACCAGTAGATCATAGCTACGAAGATTGCGCCGCCTATGATGTTACCTAAGGTCACGGGGAGCAGGTTAACGTATAGGAATTCTCCCCATTTTGACATGTCCCAACCCCAGCCGTTAGCGAAGATGTAGGTCGGAATGAAGTACATGTTGGCCACACTGTGCTCAAAGCCGATCGCGACGAATGCCATTATTGGGAACCAAATCCCAAAGATCTTACCTATTGTATCGTCTGAGGCAACAGCTAGGTATACAGCAAGACACACGAGCCAGTTACAGCCTATGCCTCTGTAGAATGCATCCCAGAACGGCAAAGCCAGTTTCGCGTTATACACTGCCTGAGAATTAAGGAAATAGGCTGTAGCCACTCCACCTGTCTTTGGCGCGACGATCAGGCCGGTGAGGAATGTCAGAACTCCAGCGACGAACACGCCCCCGATGAAGTTGCCCACGTATGAGCCGAGCCAATTCTTCCCCAATCCCGTGAGTTTTGCTTTTCTGTGAAGCACTGCTGCTACCGGGAACATACAGTTGCCCGTGAATAGTTCTGAGCCTGCGATCACCACTAACATTAAGCCGACGGGAAATACCGCGCCGAACGCGAATCGATATAATCCGATGGGATACCCCGCTTTAGTCATACCAGCAGTCACGATGAGCGCTAACAAGCTCCCAAACGCGATATACGCGCCTGCGAGAAATCCCATGAGAAGGAGTTTATCCCACGGCATTAGCGTTTTCGCTGTGCCGGTGACTTGCACGGCCTTGATTGTTTCTAAAGGACTTTTAAAAGCCATAATTTCACCAAAAATGCATTAAAAGAGTTATCTACTATATATCTGTTCATACATACGCTAATTAGAAGCTTTTATATAATAGATTAAGACGGGCTTATTTGCGTTTATCGCATTTGCTTTGTTGATAGCGTAAAAAAAAGATATTAAGACCGTTATTACTAATTAGTGATAACGTTTTATACCACGTATTGCATGTTATCTGCAAGGTTGAGAAGAAACGCAACCGCCCATGCCTTATTTCTCCAGATTTGTGATGAAGTTAGACTTGTGCAAATCTTTGCATAAGTTCTTTTTAATTAGCATATTCATAGTTGCGTAATCGGCAAGACTTGCACGATTTCATTAAAAATATTAATTATTTGTCTTCATCAGACGACGCTTAGTCTGAAAGCGCGTTGAATGAGGTAAGTTATAACTGTGTATTCGTTATTATTAGTTAGTGATAACGATTAAATATTTTTAAGACATTTTGTTTTCGATGAATTGGAAAAAGTTCATGTGCAATTTAACAACTAGAGAGGCTAGAGCAATAGCAACAGCTTTTTCCTCCGTATATAAGCGTTTGTTTAATCTTGACGCTGCAGCAAACGCGAAAGGAGCTCATTTTCGCTATTAATATGCGCTTCCGAGAGGTAACTTTATATCGAGGATATTCGGACTAGGCACACCTACCCATTTTTATAACATTAGAGATATTAAAAGTCAATCTCTTAAGAACACCAAAAAAGGAGGTAACTAGTTTGGCCAATATAGTTGAAATGGCACCCGTTACTCGTGTTGAAGGGCACTCGAAGTTAGTTCTAGAGACTAACGATGACGGCATAGTGGAAAAAGGAAACTACTTCAGCATAACGCCGATCAGGAATTTTGAAAAGTTCCTTATCGGAAAGCCGATGGAGTTTGCGCCACTGGCGACGTCACGGATTTGTGGGATTTGCCCAATCACTCACGCGTGCGCTTCGGTAGAGGCCGTCGAGGACTCAATCGGTGTTGAGCCCCCAGAGGACGGCATGTTGTTACGAGAACTGTGTGCCCTTGCTAACAAAATGCACAGCCACCCGCTTCATAGCATATTGATTTTTCCTGACTTTGGCATCGGAGTCGGGTTTGATAAAAACGTCTACGCAGAGGCCATGAAGCGCTGCCAGGGAATGAGAAAAGTCGCCCAGAACATCATCGATGTGGTCGGTGGAGAAGGCCTACATGCTCCAGATATTGTTATAGGTGGGATGCAACACAACATCAGCGATCTCGCAAAAGCTAAATTGCAGACTAGTCTGCGAACCTATGAACAACTTGCAAATGAACACACTGACTTCATGATGGGCCTGTTTAAGGACTCTGAATATCCGTCTGATATGGGGATGCACGACTACAACGTGTTTGCTTCAGACTTGACTTATGGTGACAGGACGGCCTTCCCTTGGGACACATTTAACGAAGAAGAGCCGAACAACTGGTACAGCTCGATTGAAGTTGGGCTAGAGGCAAACAATACGATATGCCTTGTTGGCGGCGAACCGGTGGAAGTAGGCCCCCGTGCACGAGCGGCGACGTTCAAGGGATTCGCTGAGAGGGGCGCGATGGGTATCCAAAAGGCTCGGATTCGTGAACTAGCTACGCTTGTTCACAGGGCAGAGAATATCCTCGATGAGCTCAATACAAGCGGCACAACAAAGGAAAATTGTGCAGGTCTCGGCGACAACGAGCTTGGAATCGGAATCAACGAAGCAGCTCGCGGCGCGAACGTTCACATGGCGCGGGTCAAGGAGGGAAGGATTCGTTACTACAATTGCCTCGTTCCGACGACTTGGAACTACCCGACCATCAGCAAAGCACTGGAAGGGGACCACTACAAGTTCGCAGAGGTTATAGTACGAGCGTACGATCCTTGCAACTCGTGTGCAACGCATATGATCGTGCTGGATCCGGAAAAAGCCATCATTCAGAATAAGATGATCTGAAGTGAGCGAATCGATTTGCGATGCTGAGGCGGTTATCGCCTGCTGTGGAAACCCACTCTACGGTGACAATGGCTTCGCGACGTCCTTGGTTCCTGTGCTAAAGCAGACATTGAACGGCGCAAAGCGACTGAAAGTCGTCGACGTCGGCAGAGGGTACTTCTTGTTTGGAATTCTTGAATGCAAGAAGCTCGTGCTGGTTGATTCGATTGACTTTGGAGGCGCTCCCGGAGAGCTAAAGAAGCTTTCGATAGACGAAGTCGACGAGAATCGCTACGCCGACCACCAATGCTGGCAGACGTCAACCCCACTTAACGACTTGAAAGAACGATGTGATGTCACCATCATTGCGTGCCAGCCGAAGAGTTGGAAGCAAATCGAATTTGGACTTACAGAGGAAGTTAGTGGATCAATTCCCAATGCTATGGAGTTAATCCAAAAGGAAGTAGAGGATTTTTATGAGCCCGTTTTGGAAGAAAGAGAAGAAATCTGACGCCGACAACATCTTAGAGATGGAGAGGGCTAACCCTCCGGCTGCAGAAGAGAAAATTAAAGCTGCTCAACCGGAGATAACAGTAAAGTCCGCGGAAGCGGAGACGGAGGTGAAAGAAATGGCTGCTGCAAAGCCGAAGGTGCTAACGGCAGTGATGAGTGGATGCACGGGATGTCTTATATCGCTAACCGATAACTACGACATTCTGCTTGATTTGCTCGACGCGATAGACTATCGTTATGAGACCACGCTTGCGGATGTAAGAGAGATTCCCGATGACCAAATGGATATTGCCATTGTTCACGGTTCGATTTGTCTGCAAGACAAGAGACAGGTTGATGACATACGCAAGATCCGACAGAATTCGACATTTTTAGTCGCCATGGGCGGTTGTGCCAGCTCAGGCTGCGTGACTCGATTCAGTGTAGGGGGACAAGCGGCGACGCCTTCGCAGGAATCGTTCGTTCCCGTCGCGAATCTCGTTAAAGTCGATTTCGCACTGCCTGGATGCCCCACTGGTCCTGAGGTGATCGCTAACACGATACTCGCGGCTGTGGGTGGGGACCTAGATTACTTGAAGCCCCTCGCCGAACTTGCGGGATTTGCGTGCGGTTGTGACCTATTAACGAAAATCATCGGAAACGGACTGTGCATCGGGTGTGGCACCTGTGCCATGGCATGCCCAACGCGGGCGATTGACATGGACTACGGGCGTCCGCACGTCAACCAGGAGCTCTGTATAAAATGCGGAGCGTGCTACGCACAATGTCCTAGGAGCTTCGAGCCGACCTTTGAAATGATAGAGAAGCGTATCATGGGGGTGGAGTAAATGGTTCTTGGCAAATACCTAGATATAATGACGGTGAAGACGACGGACAAGGCGCTCCAGAAACAATCGCAAGATGGCGGCATAGTAAGCACGCTTCTTATACAGGCGCTTGAAACGGGCGTGATTGAAGGCGCTATCGTTGCCATGCCAACCGAAGAACCGTGGAATCCAGAGCCATATGTAGCCACGACGCCTGAGGAGATTATAGCTGCGGCCGGCACCAAATACGTTCTGTGTCCGCTGAATAGCGCGCTGAAAATCGCAGCACGTGAGAACGGCCTCGATAAGATTGGGATGGTGGGAATGCATTGCCTGACCTATGCGGTTCGAAAGATGCAGCTCTATCCATTCGGCGCCCGCCATTTGCCCAACAAGATGGCATTGCTTCTCGGCATATTCTGTACTGAGAACTTCACCTATACGGGAATTAAAGCGATCGTCGAAGAAATTCACAAAGTGAATATTGAACAAGTCCAAAAGATGGACGTGTCAAAAGGCAAGATGATCGTCACGTCAAGCATGGGCGAGCGTGTTGAGGTCCCAGTGAAGCTCACTCACAACTACGTTCAGCCGGGTTGCTACCTTTGTCCCGACCTGACCGCGCGGACAGCGGATATTTCGACCGGTTCGATCGGCTCGCCTGATGGATGGTCAACCGTGATGCCGCGGACCCAGACTGGGAAACAACTTTTCGAGAGCGCAGTCGAAGTGGGCCTGTTTGAGACCAAGCCAATAGATCCAGGTAAGTTTGGCATGGAAATGCTCACAAGGCTCGCGCAGAGCAAGTGGGATCGCGCTGAGAGGACTCGCAACGAAAGAACGGAAATAGGGCTTCCAAATCCGTTCTCATCGCTCTGAGAGGACTCGCAACGAAAGAACGGAAATAGGGCTTCCAAATCCGTTCTAACCCTCTTTTTTTTATTTTTTGTAAAATTATATATTAGTTGAATTATAACAACTAGTTAATGGAAATACCGCGCTAATAGAGGATCACATGGAGCTGCTTGCCGATGTGGGGGGGAAGCCCGGGATTGACTGTCGCGGGTTTTGCAGTTATTGCTACTTCAAGAAGGTGAAGGACTTTACGCCGTTTGGCTGTCATTTCTGTTCACCCCTCAGCGAGGGCTGTGACTACTGCGGACGAGCTATTGCTGAGAAGTACCCCGGTTTTAAGCCGTTTTTGCGCGTAGCGCAAGACGTCCACGCCACGCTCAAGCTGAGCGCAAAGGACCCAGAAAAGGTCACAATAAGTGGCGGGGGGGATGTCAGCTGCTACCCTCACTTAATTGAGCTGGCCGAGCTGCTTTCTAGTCTTCAAGTCCCTATCCATCTCGGTTACACAAGCGGAAAAGGCTTTGACAGCCGTGACGCTGCAGAAACGCTCGTAGGTCATAACGTTCGCGAAGTCTCTTTTACCGTTTTTGCGACTGATCCCAGTTTGCGCAAACGGTACATGGCGGACCCTTCGCCAGAAGCCTCACTTGAATGTCTCTCGACTTTTTGCGCATCGTGCGACGTTTATGCAGCCGCAGTCGTCATACCAGGGGTAAACGACGGCGATGTCCTAAGGCGAACGTGTAACGATCTCGAAGAACTTGGCGCACGTGGTTTGATTTTGATGCGATTCGCGAATCAAGCCAAAGAGGGGCTTATTCTTGGAAATGCACCGATAATGCGCGACATCGATTCTCAGCCAATCGAGAACTTTAAAGAGTTGGTGAGCACGATCAACAACGATTATAAGCTGAGGGTGACAGGCACCCCGCTGTGGGATCCGGAAATTGGGTCGCCCTTTTACGTTTCAAGTAATCCAGAGGCGTACCTGCCACGAACTGGCAAACGAGCTACAGTGATCACTGGCGCAGTGGCGGGGCCGTATCTTCGTTCAATATTTAAACGCATTGCGCCGAACGTGAATGTCTTAAACACCGAAAAAGAGATAGCTTGTCTCATCACGTTGGACGATATTCAGAAGCTGCAACTAGAAGATATGGAGGAAACCGTAATAATACCTGGAAGGGCGATGGTGCATGACAAGGCCGTTACGGAGGTGCTGCGCGCTGACGGAGTGTACCGAATTGTACGGAGAGGACCCGAACAACTAACGGTTGATGGCGAAATGAGCATCGGCTTAAACCGTAAAGAAGTCCTGCAATGTGAAGTAGATGGTTTTAAAGAATTGCTGCGGACGATCGACGCGGTAGGCACATAAGAGGCTTGCACGTCTTCGTCGTGTGAAGACGGAGGCTTTAGCGCAAGCACCGTTGTTTTTAGACCGCTCGGAAGTGTTTCTTGATCCGTTTGCGGATGACACGACCACAAGAAATGCAAGTGCCCCGTCATGCACCGTTTGATAGATGCGCGTCGGCAGCCCTGCAAGCGTTGAGAACGTATGGGGTAGTCGTATCGTAGGATAGCTGTAATCGGCTTTTGCACGGTGAATTGATATTTTGCTGCGGTGAATCTCGAACAGCTGGAGGTTTGATATCGCCACATCAGGATGAAGATCTGGGTAAAGATCGGTGGCCAACATAGTACGTGGATAGCGGGGCTGCACACTTAATCGTTATGATTCGGCTTCCGCGACTAAACATAAATTGCACTCTTGAGCGAATTAAAGCCAGCCAAGAACGAGGGGGGACCAGTCAAGCGGCTGTGACGAAGGGGAAAAAAGAAGTGAGTGACGCTGTGATCTACTCAGCAGCGCCGTTTATGCAGAAATAGCCGCCGGTGAGTTTATACTCGGCAAATACACCGCAGTTCATGCAAACACACCCCTTCATCTCAGGTGTCTTTTCACTCTTGCCCGTAGCGCAAAACACACCACCCATAAGGCTGTTCTGCGTGTAAGTAGGACAGCTCATGCAAATACACTTCGCTTTGTTTTCCGGGGTCATCGGAACTTTCATTCTGTTTCACCTCCGTGCCAGCTTTGGACAGGTTTAATGAGTACTCAGATTTTAAAATGCTTCCTCTCTCCTAACAAAAGGAAAGCAGCCGATTTCGCCGTTACGATTATTCCAGTCCTCGTGTGTTACTCGTGACAGCTGCTAACTTGAAAACCCACACCCTTCCAATGTTGCATATACGCGTCAAAAACGTGTTCAGGCAGCGGATGCTTTTAGTGTTCCCAATCGACACCACTCACGTAATGCGTTAAAACATGCGAGCAGTTTGATAACATGACCGTCGCCTCAACGAGGCCGAGGTTAGATTCTTTTAATCGCTGATGCGTGAAACCCTCCCCCAACACACCTCCGCAGGGAGTGTAAAGAGCCAGAGGCTAAAGGACATCGCGAGCCCACAGCTGAACAACACTTAAGCTATCTGGGTCTTTGTTTCAGAGCTTTGAACCCTCCTCATTTGCCGAACTCCCTCAACTCCCTATTGAGGTAGACGCCTACGACCGTTCTGATGCCAACGGCGAATGCGAGAATAACAGCCCGATCCAACGTGGGAGTGAGTATAGTCCTGACAAGGTCATTGGCGATAAAAAGCTCTAAGGCCAGAACGATTTTGGAGGTAAAATGTAGTCGATTAGCGGTGTAATTGGGGGGTTTTCGATGAAGGGCATTCGTTACGGCTCCACTACAACGCGGGCACTTCCGTAGAATATAACGAGAGCGCCTGCGATCTCGAAGAAAGTGACAATCCAGCTGATTATTGTGGTCCAGTTAATGATACCCCGGAACATGTAACGAACAACCGCTGGCTTGTCATCAGTGATGATGATTGTATTCAACAATGAAGCGCGGCTCTGTTAAGGTTTAATTATAGAAAGGCAAAAGAAATTAATGCTTCGAGCTAAAAAGGAATGAAAAATCATGGTGCGAGAACCAGCAACGATAAGGGACGCAGTCCCGAATTCAAAGGAAAATAAGCAGAAATGCTACTGCCTCAAATGCCCGAGCTATCCCCACGACTGTAACGGCGACCTTCTTTTCTGTGGCACAAATGCAAGCAATTGCGACATCAATGCCCAAGGATGCCTCTGTCATAATTGTCCGATATACTTCGAGTACGGTTTGAAGGGATTATACTACTGCGCTAACATGCCAACCGGTGAGAGCGGCACACTGATGCGCAAAATGAAATCTGGCGAAGACCGTTCGTTCTACAAAAAAGTAGTTGACATCCAGGATCAGAGCATTATGGGACAAAGCACCGTTGTTGCTATGGGTTCGCTGAAGAAACTTCCTTTTTCACTTGAGGATCTCTATTTCTTGCCAGCGCAAGTGCGTAAAATCCCCCTCAACGTGGAAGAAACAGTGAATACCAGCGCAATCATTGGCCCTCAGGCAAAGAAACCATTGGCTGTGAGTTCACCGATTATCGTTTCGGGTATGAGTTATGGGGCGGTCTCTAAAAACGTTAAGCTCGTAATAGCAAAGACGGCCGCAAAGCTCAAATTTGCGTTCAACTCCGGGGAAGGCGGCATTATAGATGAAGAGCGAGACATCGGGCGGGACTACCGCATCGTACAATATTCGACGGGACGATTTGGCATCGATGAGAAAGTCCTTGCCTCAGCCGCTGCAGTTGAAATCAGATTTGGCCAGGGAGCCTATCCTGGCAAGGGCAGCTATCTGCCGGCAAAAAAAATGAGCCCAGAAGTGGCCCGAGCCAGGGGCCTCTCACACGGTGAAGCAGCGTACTCGCCGGCCCACCACCCGGACTTGACCACCGTTGACGCAATTAAGGACAAGGTCTCTTGGCTTCGTGAAGTTACACGAGGCGCCCCCATTGGTGCAAAGATTGGGTGTGGAGATGTCACAGCTGATGTTGCTGATTTAGCCGACGCGGGGGTGGATTTCATAGCGGTTGACGGTTTTGGCGGGGGTACAGGCGCGACGAACCTGTACGTGCGTGAAAACGTCGGCATACCGGTTTGCGCTGCGCTTCCGCAGGCCTACGACGCCCTACAAGAAATGGGGTTGAAAGACCGGACATCCCTGATCGCTGGTGGGGGCCTGCGCAGCTCTGCTGACTTTGCTAAGTGCTTAGCGCTCGGTGCTGACACAGTGTATATCGCCACTGCGGCACTCATCGCAATTAACTGTCAGCAGTATCGGATATGCTACTCCGGCCTATGTCCAACGGGGGTGACTACAACGAACCTCCCGCTCATGCAACAGCTGAACATAGATGAAGGAATTACGAGACTGTCTAACTTTATCACTTTATCCACAAATGAAGTGGCTAACCTGACCAGAATCGTTGGGAAAAGAGACATAAATCAACTTTGCCGGGATGATCTGATTTCAGCTAGTAGGGATCTTTCTATGATCGCTGATGTGAAGTGGATAGACGGAAAGCGACGAGCCGAGAACGTAACGTAGCATGGCGCCCGTGTCAGTTTCGCTGTTGTAGCAGAAATCCTACGCCTGGAACTGTTGATCGAATAAAACGTGCATTCAACGCTATTTTGCATACGCCCGTTTCTTCATTATTAGTGGAACAGAATGCCTCAAATTCCCTTTGAGCTGCGAGCCTTGAAATGAGCATCCATGAGCATTGTTCAGTCTTACTAAAATAGCCCATTTCACACGTCGAAACGTCGTGCCCTCTCGATGGAATTTCACAATGACGACCTCACCATTTTCTTGGTCTGCGTCATAAATATCAGGCTCCTCCACCGCGGCAACGCGCTCGACGACTACCCGAAGCTCGATTGGGTGTTCGGAAGGCTAGCCGCAGGCCGTGATGCCGCAT
>Ga0209125_1003461_pt1 | contig 10853 bp, 10 predicted proteins | sample BarGraIncub1131A_FD_184503 | JGI IMG/M metagenome (GOLD analysis project Ga0209125, IMG submission 184503) | Arctic peat soil microbial communities from Barrow, Alaska - Barrow Graham LP Incubations 11-31A (SPAdes) (version 2) | ecosystem: Environmental > Terrestrial > Soil > Wetlands > Peat... | reverse complement strand
CACGCAAATCTGTTTCCTTCAGTATGTCGAGAAGGCTGGTTCCTGGCCAGCGCAGTGTGATTTCCCGCTTGAGCGTTGCCAGGTTTTCAGGTTCTGATTGTGGTTCAAAGGGAGTAATCGAGATCTTGTGGCCGTCCTTGACTGGCACGATCTTTACCTTTGGGTTAGCGGATATGCGCTCGTCAAGATTCTTCAGGTGGCTGGTCAGTTCCTCCCGCAATGATGCCGTGAAAACCTTTGCATCCAGCGGAATGCCCAGATCTTCGTAATAAAAAGCTTTGCGCTCTTCAAAGTCCTGGGGCAAATCATCTTCCGGATCTCGATACCGTCGACTGCCTACTACCCAGATTTCACGGCAACGAAGCTGTTCGCGTAAGGCTCTGAGAACACAGATTTCATAAGCTGCCCGGTTGACCTTGCCATCCTCGACAACCAGCGGTATCCAGCTTGCCGGTACAATTCCTTTCAGTGGGACGTCAATATCTTCCGGGAACATGGGTTTCTTGCATTGGAGCAACGATGTCACCACTTCAAGTGCCTGCATCAGCGGTTTATGTTGTGGATTTGTGCAGCGGAACTCCAGGTTGTTCAGCAGTTCCGGCAGCATTCGCCTATAATGAAAACGATAGGAACGCTGCAAGGCTGTTTTGACTTTGCTGTTATATCCTGACCCGGCTTCGACTTCCTGGATCAGTGTCAGTAGCCATTTCTCCGAGACTTCTGGAAAGATGACCTCAGCTACAATCCCTTGAGGTGCTTCTACCGAAGCTTTTGCGATTCGATAGAGTTTTGCCATCTTGCTGGGAGCTTTCTGAAGTGCCTTCACCAAGCTCTCGTCAATACTATTTTCAGCTTTCTTACCCATTTTGTGGACAGTCTCCACCAGCAGGTCCACCAAATGATCAGTAAGCTCCTCACCACGGCGGTGGAGGAAGGCTGCCATCAGGGTTGCCTGGAGTGGGACGGCATGGCGCCGCAGTTCAAACGGTTCTTCAACAGCAGCCCGTTTGGCGTATCGCTCCAGCAACTTTGGTGGAACTATTTTGAAAAGATCAACGGGTATCCCGATTTCTCTTACCGTTTGTAGGCGGCTAACAGCGTCCTTGATGCTTTCCAGTCCTGCTTTTCCAGGATCACTTTTGAGAGTCTGCCAGACTGTCCACTCGCCATCATCTGAGGACTGAAGCTGCAAGAGAGCGTTTAAGCGTTCTACAATTGCAGAGTTCATACTGCCGACTATTTTATTGCAGAAGCTTGTTTCATGTTCAGCGAGTGCGGATTGGATCAGGCGGCGAATCTGTTCGGCAGCCGGCGGTTCAATACGTAGAGCCCGGCAATGTTTTAGCAAGACTTCTCGTAATCTGTCTTCACGATGTTCCAGAGGTATCGCTTCAGAGATCAGCCACTGTCTGAAAGCATTTTTATCGTTTATTGTCGCTTCACGATAGCCGTACCATTCTCGAATCTCCGGCCGATGACGCTTGATCGTGGCCCCATCCCAAGGATATCCCTCTAATCCTGAGGACAGCTTTTATCTTCAGGGTGAACGATCTGATGTTTGAACTCCCAACGGATATCTCTGTTAGCTCTTTATTGCTTATTACTTTATGAACACCATCGGAACATATAATAAGTCTATCGCCTGGCCACAAGCTGAGTTCAGTTGAAACTAAAGTATACTGATGCGCTGGACAAAGCGCAGAACTCAGTATATTGGAGTAATGTGGAACAATATTTTCCGCACCTCTATTTGATAAGTTGCTATATAGAGTTTGATCTTCTGTTTTGTATATAATGCTGCTATTTCTAAGTTGATATAATCTACTGTCCCCAACATGGCCAACAGATACCGCATTATGCTTAATCACACATAATGTAAATGTTGTGGCCATGTTTTGTAAATTTTTGTCTTTTGCTGCCACGTCTTCCATTTTCTTATGTACACTTCTAAAAATAGTCAACATGTCATCAGTAGATTCTTTCTTTATTACAGCTTCTGCTTGCATAACTGCGACTTGTGACGCGATGCTTCCGCCAACACCATCAGCGACACCAAAATAATGGAGTTCCAAGTGAGTTCCGACAACAAGACTGTCCTCGTTGGCTCCATTTCTTTTCGGCCATGTAAAACTGTCAAATTCTAACGAATCCATTCTTCCTTCCCTAGGCAATTATCAGGTTCCTTTAGGAGCTATCTCAAGCTGAAATTCGCTAAGATCCTAACAACCTGCAGCTTATATCACAAATAGTTTTTAATTCTCTTCGGTGAAAGTGATAACGGTGCGGGAGAACCGCGGCGGTTTTAGTACGCTGCTTCTGCCTAGTTAGACCCCCTGCACTTTTGCGGCAAAAACAGCTCAGAATCAAATTTGAAATCTACCTTTCGACGCTCCAAATCTGTTTCATGTTTTGATAGATCATCACATTCGGAGACTGCTTGTTCTTATACTCAGTTTCGACTTCGACTTCTTCCCGGTACTTTTTTTGCCAGTAGTAATTCTTTGTGACCCAAGCGGCAGCTCCACCAAATCGCTCAATCTCAATGATGACCCATGGCGGCGTATTTGGAGGGATGCAGCTCGGCAAGTTAATTTTGTGGTCTACACACCTTTTGATATCCCAGTAATACGGGGCTCTCTGGCTGTTTGCCACTTTAGCTGAAGCATCTCGGGGAACATTCTTTTCAGCGTATGTAGGCTCTCTCCGGGGTGCCTGCCTGTTCCTACTCGTGGTTTTGTACATAATGTCCCTTTCCGGCAGTCAGTAAACCAACCCGGCAACTTCGTCTATACTCAAAATTATCTCCTGGCCATTACCATTTTTAATCAATTTTCCGATAGTTTGATTGTATGGAAGCAATATTACTTGGCCTTTTGGTGCAAAACAATTTTTACCAGACCTATAAAAACTTTGCCCAGAATATCCGTTTGAATAGCTTTCGATAACAATGCGTTTTTGCTTCGTATGCTCCGGATTTTTTACTGTTACAAGAGCATATGTGTTCAACCTCCCGCTTGTGTCGAGAACAATAAGTTCCTGACCTATGACTAGTGGGTTGTCTTCAAAATGTTTTCTAACCGTTTCATGTGTCCAACCCAAATCCCTCGCTAAATATAATTTCTCACGCTGAAGATTGTTTTTGGTTTTACACTCTGGACAGACGCCATTATTTACCTTAAAAACTTTGACTTGAATCGGGAATATGCCGAACATGGATTTCATCGAATCTTCAAAATGACAACCGCATCCAGTACAGTCTTTCATGTACGTTATCGTTGATGATTTTCCTGACATATCTGCCATGATTACCTTCTTTTTGTGATTTTAATAACTTGTCAACAGCGGCAATGATTGGCTTGGTGTCGGTGTAATAGCATCCTATGATAACAACATCATCATGGCCAAGTGTTGCCATGGGTCTGAACTCGCGGATTCAAGTTCGAAGTGCAACAGCCAGTGGTGGTTTGGTGTAACACCTCTCCACCACGAATAACACCTCATGCGGTGACCTGAATCCTAATACTTTACGTGGTCTGTGATTTAGTCGTTCTACCGCCATCTGCACTTGCTCTTCAGTGATGTCAGTTACGCACAGGCCTGCCGAGTAACTGTTCAATATCAGTTTACAGCGGGCGTCCGATCAGGCAGGCGGAGTTTGCGTTGCGAACAAGGCCGCTGGTTTCATCCAATTAGCCGAGGATGCCAACACGGGGGATTGCAAATACATTCATGCTATACCACAACACTTCTTGCATTAACAAAGTCTATTTCAGTATCTCTAAGGACATGCCCTGTGTTCACTGAGTTGCTCCAACAGAGCTAGATTTTATGTTCATGTTTTAAGTTTGGTGCTGCCAAGGAAACAGACGTCCAAAACGGCAACAAAACGGCAACAGCGAGCGATAAAAACAAAAGTGGCCTACAACATTACGTTGTAGGCCACTGATATTATTGGCGTCCCAAAGATGATGGAAATGAGTACTGGGAAATATGTCTGGATATCAGTAGGTTGTAGTTATTCTGCTAACGGGCCAGCCATTGACCTGGGGCTGATAATCTCAACGCTCCTGGCCTTTTTTCTCAGACGAAGGTGTTGATCGTAATCGTTGAAGTCATGCTTCCCGTTGCAATACTTGAAACACTCTTTTCAGTTTCGGCCAGAGCTTGATTGGTTTGGTTGAGATCCTGATTCACCGTCTGTTCTCCAATCTGATGCAGACGCAGTTTCTGTTGGTTGCCAAGCGCCTTTAACTGGGCTGCAAGCCTTCGAACTTCCTCGACAAATTCCCTGGTGGCCGTTGCCTCTGAAGATTTTTGACGGATTTCCCCGATTTTCTTCTGCAAATCGTCGTTTTGCTTTTGTCGAGTGGTTTCCTCATACTGCCGAGAGCTTTCGGCCATTGTAGCCCTGGTTGGTTCTGTCGATACGGTTGATGCAGCATCCGCTGCATTATCGGCTGTTCCCACTGATCTGGCCGTATCGCTGGATAATGTGGTCGCAGAAACACTTGTGGATGTTTCCGCCAAGTCTTTTGTCACACTGCTCTGGGCAACGACTGAAGAAGTGTTGTTTCCAGCCACTGCGTTAGCCGCAATATTTGCCGAAGCAGTGTTATCTTGAGAGGGTGCGCTACCTCCAGCGCCCTCAGCGTACTCTTTCGAAGCCGAAGATAGTTCTCGCGCCAACTGGGCAATCTGCCGAGCAATCATCTTTGGGTCACCACCCATCATTTTCAACATCTTTATCTGATCCTTGATACGCTTGACTTTTTCAGCAGCGGACGCTTTTTTCGATTGCGACATCGTTTGTCCGACGGCACGCAACTGAGCCTCTGCCTGCTTGGTATCTTCTAACCGCTTTTCAAGCGCGTTAGCCTTTTCCGGATTGGTCTGATTGATACTGTCGAGAATGCTTTTTTCAGCGGTGTTCGCTTTTGCGCCCGCGGTATTTTGCTGTACCAGTCTATCAATTGTCGAAAGATACGTAGAAGTCTTTGTGATCGCAGTCATTTCTTAGCGTCCAGTTTCAACGGTAGTGAGGCACCGAGTGCGTTTGCCGTAGCGCTTCCAGCTGTTTGGGGGCGATGATGTATTCGTGGTCTGTGCGGAATTTATACTGATTGTCATGGAAATCTCCTGGCGTGGTTGCAGTAGCTTTTGTATACGATGTCACCAAAAAGCGTACGAAAACATCAAGCTTCCGTACTATTCAGCGATTGTAACGATGCAGCATACATGCTTGCCTCTGCTGAAATTGTCACTTGGTCAGTGCTGCTGGCGCTACTAACGGTGCTTGTAGATGCACCGGCATGGGTATGTTTTTTCTTGAGTTGGACAGTAATCGCGTTAAGCATGTCCAGAAGATTCAACGTGGGTTTTTTTGCTTTTTTACCTGGATTGGCTTTCTCTTTGGCTATTTCACCATCAATTTGTCCAAGGAAACTCGTCATACTTTCTTTCGTTCCTTTGTATCTGACACTGTTTTGTTCTTCCGGCGACAACCCATTAATATAAGAAACGTAAGCCTCTCCAAATTTTTTGAGTCCCTCCGAACTGGCATCATTACCGAAATATCCAAATGCAGCTTTTTCCCGCGCAGCGACCCTATCCCACGAGTCGCTGACTTGTTTGTCAGAAAATTTTCCGTAATATTTGCTACGAGTGTCGATACTTTCGGCAATCATTATATCAGATGGCTGGGTGCTGTTATTTGTAGTCGGCGTGCTTGTAACCTGCGTTGAATTGATGGCATTTATCATAATTGTGATCTCCAAAATCTGCGCCCAACTTAGGTGAACATATCTATCTTGTCGGTAATTATTTGAAATTATTTAGATCATATTTCGGAGTTCACGCTGCGGAGCCAGTGCTGCCAAGTAATACTTACAATAGCAGTTACTTATGGCCTGTTGTCCATTTTGCACGAATCCTTGCAGTGACCCAAATAAGCCAATCAACGATCCCCTAAAACGTAAAAGCCCCCAGGATAACGCCAAAAAACGGCCTTATCTATAGTATGGCTTTCCCAAGTATTGGCTTGCTTTTAGTTGACATTATACACATATGCTGAAAATTATTACGTTTTTTGCTCAAGTATCAGATCAATCAGCCGATATATTAAGTAACCTTCCACTCATACAATCTGCCTCACCGCAGCCTCCTATGGGTCATCTCTGCTTACCACAGAGAGTCGTTTCCGTTCAGTAGTTATACTGCTCAGGAATCTTATCGCTGCAACACAACGCCATTGGTGCGTCCGCACCACACACCCATGTGGACTATATTTGTCCCATAATTAAACTCTGTCACATTAATTTCATTTCGTAGGCACACTGCATTAAAGCAACTACAGACTCATCTTTAACAGCGACGGGTAGCCGACCCTGCGGTCCGGACTGATGTGTTTATCTGTTAAGCTTCTTTTAGGTCTTGCCTCCTTCAAACTCAATCCTTTGAGAAGGATTTCTTGAACCCATTAGCCCTATGCTAAATAGGTTTTTTTAGTGGCAAATGCCCAATTACAGCAGATACACCGGTAACAGCGACGGGTAGCCGACCCTGCGGTCCGGACTGGTAATTTTCATTTCTGCTGAAGTAGCGCGTTACATGAAATATTCACAATGCGATAATTCATGAACGTGTCGAGCATACGATCCAGAATTGGTGCAATTTACCACCAAATTCCGCAAACACCGATCCAGTATCGGAATCTACACCACCACTCTCAGGCCATTCCAGCCGATCCACAAATGAGCATCACATCATATTGCCGCTAGGCACTGACCAACAGGCAATATCCTGGATGACAAATTTCCATCAATCTAATTTTAATTGGTGGTCTGCCCGTCTCTTGCGCGCAGATTTTTTTTGCAAAAAAAAGCTAAGCAGCAAGAGACGGGTTTTTAACATTGCGCAAAGCGCCAAGCTGTAAGGTTTTCAGGTTCTGCCTCCTCACTTAGCAAGATTCGCCAGAGAGCAACTTGCTAAAATAGCCCCGCCATTTTGTTCTGCACTTCTCCCCTTTTTGTTGTCCGTGCGGATGTCTTATTGAGTCATCCGTCCCGCTCCGGTTCTCCGGTTGCCGTTCTTGTTACATGCCGCGGTGTGTAAACAGGTTGGGTCTGCATATTCATGCAGATGGGTCCATCGCTTAACGCACAGATTCGGCGGTCACGGTCGCCATATAACAACAAGAAAGGAGATTGACATGGCAGGTAAATATGGGAGTTTGATACACCAGGCGAGACAGGCAATCGGGAAGCTTTACGGTAGGACTCACAGCGAGGGTAGCTCCAAAGCGCTGAAGTCATCATTGAAAGTCATAACAGGCTATCTTAAATCGGAACACGGCCTGCAACGAATTGAGAACATCAAGCCCCATATGGTGCAGAGTTTTTTTCAAGCTCGACAGGAGGCAGGAATTAAGTCGTCTCAACTCGGGAAAGACGCAACAGCTTTTCGGCTTTTGGCCGAAAAGCTTGGAAAACAGAATATTGTTCCGCGCACAAATCCTGAATTAGGCTTCGCTCGAACAATAACGGACCGGATGCAGCCAAAGACTCTTAACCATGCGGCAGCTGAAGGAATTCGGGCCCAGCTGGTCGAGCGTTATGAACGTACCGGCTTGGCCGAAGACAAGGTGCTGGTCGCAGCTTTTGACCTACGTTCGGCATTTGGCCTGCGAGCCGGAGAATCGTTGAAAGCGCAGGCAAACGGTGCCAATTTGGATGTCGTGGGCAAAGGTGGAAAGCTACGTTCTCTTCCGGAAACAACACCGGAGCAGAAGGCTGCGCTGGCACAACTACGGTCAGTTTCAAAAGAGATCGGCAACGTGAATGGCAAACTAATCCCGCCGCATCTTTCTCAGCAGAATATCTACGACCATCAACGTAATACGATAAGGGCATGCAGTGGGAACAAGGCAGCCAATTCTAATATGCATGCCAGCCGTCACGACTATGCCCAGCGGGAAAAGGCTGCCGGGACAACAGATAAACAGCTTGCTGAGAATCTTGGTCATGGCCGCGAAGATGTAGTCCATCATTATGTGAAATAGTATCGATAAATCATTATCGAGCCCCCCACGGCAGGTTTCCCCGCCGATGGGGGGCTTTTGCGTTTAGGGCCACCGGACACCCCGGTGATCTGTAATATATGGAGATTCTCTATGTATTCAGACAAAACCACCGCATGTAAATCGTCAGTTGTACGAACCCACTCTCTCGAGTATACTCGCCAGAAGGCTAATCAGCCTGTTTCCGGCTGGGTGGTGTAACATGCCCAATAACCGGAGCGGGAACGCCTGCCAGCCTCAAAAGAACCTTCCTGATGATAACCATAATTTCACCCTTGAGGGTTTGGACTACCTTGATACGGTGATACTCCCACATGAAATAAATCTGCTGATGAAACATTGCAGTGATCTCCTGCAATGTGTGTCACAGCAAAACCATACAATCCGAGGCAATGATGATTGATCCTGTACCAAGTAAAGAAGGAAACCGGCACATGAGAAGAGCTTTTCTGTATGCTCGCGTATCGACAGGCAAGCAAGCCCAGTCCGACCTGTCGATTCCTGACCAGTTACGGCAAATGCGTATCTGGTGTGAACGGAATGGCTATGAAGTCATCGGGGAATATGTCGAACCGGGTGCCAGCGCCATGGACGACAAGCGCCCGGAGTTCCAGAAGATGATAGGCGAGTCATGTGATTCACATAAACCCTGTGATGCCATTGTCGTCCATAGCCTTTCCCGGTTCTTTCGCGATCAGATCAGTTTGTGCAACTACGAACGGAAACTACGGAAGAATGGGGTCGCCCTGCTGTCGATCACCCAGCTGACGGCGGACGACCAGTCCGGCGAGATGACCCGCAGGGTCATTGCCATGTTCGACGAGTTCTCAAGTCTGGAAAATGCGAAACATACCCTACGGGCCATGAACGAGAATGCCCGCCAGGGCTTCCATAATGGCTCACAGCCGCCATTCGGCTACGGGTTGGAGGAAGTTGGAGGCACCGGGGCGAAAAAAGAACAAGAAGCGTCTTATTCTCGATTCTGCCGAGGCCACTGTTGTCCGCCACATCTTTTCAATGTACCTGGAGGGAAGCGGCGGACTCAAGGGGGTAGCATCGGACCTGAATGGCAAAGGGGAACATCGCCGGGGCTGTGTATGGAGTACGAACGCGATCCATCATGTCCTGAATAATGTCATATATCGCGGTGAACGTATTTTTAACCAGCACCATTTTAAAACCGGCCAGGAAAAGCCGGAAGAAGAATGGATTCGGGCAGTAGATGGAAGCCATTATTGCACCTGAGATATTTGACCTGGTAGCCAAGAAGCTGAAATCGCGTAGTCCTGCCATGTCGAATCCACGGCTGACATCGTCCCGGAGACTCCTGACAATGGTACTCAAATGTGGCATCTGCGGTGCAAATATGATTCTTGCCACCGGCAAACAGAACCGTTACCGCTATTACAAGTGCTCAACCAGGGTCAAGAAACATCTGGGACTGTGCTCTTCCAAGGCGGCCCCCATGGAAAAACTGGATCAGGCGGTACTTGAGGCTCTGGCCGACAAGGTATTTACTCCGGTGCGGGTGGCGGCAATGCTCGCGGAATTGAAACAGCAGATGGCGGGGGAATCGCCGGTGAGCATGCAAGACCTCATGAAACAGCTGGAGGCGGTGCGCTTCCGGTTGGCAAATATCTACAAGTCGATTGAGATGGGAGTTGAGTTGGATGATCAGTTCCGGGAAAATCTGAATGGACTCAAGAAACTGGAGGCGGATGTCGCGGCAAGGATCGCCAGCTATGAACACTCACCCCAGGCAATGGTTGATTCGATTGACAGGGAGGAGGTGGTCTCGTTTTGTAAGCTGCTGAGAGAGCGGCTGCTGGATACGTCTAAGCCGTTCAGCAAAGAATATTTGCAGCTGCTGGTGAAGGAGATCGTGCTGGATGGCGATAGTGTGAAGATCAAAGGCGGATATGCATCTCTGGCAGGAGCAATAAAATTTGCGGCCCCAAAAAAGAAATTGAGTACCCCTGGTGAGGTACTCAATTCCAATAGTGTTTGGCGTCCTCTGGCAGACGCACTTCGAACTTTTTCAGTTAGCTGACCAGCGAATTTCTTATGAATTTGTCTTCAATTGTCATAATCGTTGTGTCCACTTTTTCCAGCTTACTTCAGTATTGTGTCCCCTGGTTTCTTCTGACAGGGTTCTGAAAAAACTAACCGCTGCAATGCTTGACACTTCACTTTTCACTGGTACCATTTCAATACTTAGTAATCAATCTAAAGGGAGGACGTCATGGCAACCAAGAATAAAGCATCGGATGCGGTTCCAGCAGTTGGTGATTTCGAAGAACTCACTGCCCAAAACGTCAAAGTTATAACAACAGCACTTCAGGCGAATTCAGAAACGCTGGATAAGATTGTCTTAAAATTCACCAGTCTTGCCTGTCATGTAACCGCCCTTGAGGCGTTGCTAAGCGAGGTCGTAAAGATCACTGGTGTTGATCTTGTTCAGGTGAACTCACTTATCAGGTCACGTATTAAAGCTGTTGACGGAGACCTCGCAGACTCCAATGTGGTTGTAGACATCGCTGCTGCCCTTGCAAGTCCTGCAATCAAAAGGTCGCTATGATATACCCTGGCAGCAACTGACAGCGGGGAGAGTCTGGCAGAAGGTAAAGCTCTCCCTGGTTGACATCAGTTTGTCTTAGGGGCTTGGAATTTACTGAATTACCGTTTATAATGTTTTCATACTGCAAAAGAGGAGGAACTGCATATGAAAACATCGACTCTGGTTCGAAATGGGGTATCAGCAGATCTGGTGGGCTTGGTT
>Ga0209125_1003460_pt1 | contig 10853 bp, 11 predicted proteins | sample BarGraIncub1131A_FD_184503 | JGI IMG/M metagenome (GOLD analysis project Ga0209125, IMG submission 184503) | Arctic peat soil microbial communities from Barrow, Alaska - Barrow Graham LP Incubations 11-31A (SPAdes) (version 2) | ecosystem: Environmental > Terrestrial > Soil > Wetlands > Peat... | reverse complement strand
CTCGCTAGCTGGTAATGTATACGGTTAGCCTTTATGAAATTAAACCTTTCTATTTGAGGTTTTTCGCGAAGAAGGCCGCCGCTTTTTTTAATATTTCAACATCTTCTTTTAGGTCTTTATTTTCCTTTTCAAGTTTACGCAATTTTTCGTCCTCTGGACTTAAATGACCACTCCCTAAAAATGGATCTTTAGGAGACTTTTTATACTTGTTTACCCAGCCTTGCATAGTGGTAGGCTTAACTCCAAGATCAGCAGCCACTTTTGTCATTGTCTCTCCTGATTTTTCTAATCTCTTTACTGCTTCTAATTTAAACTCTATACTATATTGAATACCAATACATATCATCCCTTTCACTTATTTTAGTATAGCACGAGTTCCTCGTGTCTATCAAAGGGGGTATGGGTCAGATTATCATAAACTGAAAGTGACAATAAAATACTGATTAGATAAGGGAGTGGTGGAGATGTTCAGTCCAACTCATGGTGAAGTTAGCGATAAAGAGATGACAGCACTGATTAAAACCTTTATAATGAACAGTTCAAGTAGTGATTATCATATTACCGTTGGTACTGATAGTATGAACTTTAAGTACACCAAAGTAGTTAAAGTAGTCGCTATTGAAAGAGTAGGGCATGGTGGTATTTTTTTTTACGAGATAGAGCATATCAAAATAATGAGGGATATTCGTTCAAAGTTATACTATGAGACACAAACCTCACTTGATTTGGCATTAAGGGTAACAGAAGCTTTAATTGATATAGATGTAAATTTTGCAATAACCATTCATGTAGATGCAGGGTATAATGGGCCAACAAAGCAATTAATACAAGAGATTTCAGGATGGGTAAAGGCTTGCGGGTTTGATGTAAAAATGAAGCCAGATTCTTATGCTGCAAGTTCTATAGCGGATAGAATAAGTAAATAAATCATTGAAACTGTAAACAGTTTATTCTTGCTACTCAGAAACTAAATAATATATTTGTCCATCAATATATTCAACATTTTCAATATCACTCGTTATTTGTAGAAATTCTTCATAAGAGTATTTCTTTAATTGTGATATCATCGGTAACACCTCTCTATTAAATTTATAAATTTCAATTAATTATTATAGCTATCATTAGGATGATTAATCTTGCTAGATAACTTATTATAACACTCGAACTAGTTAATTCAAATAAAACGAGGAATCAATTTCTAATGTGCAACCTGTGTTATATTCAAAGGTCTCTTTTATTTTGAGAAATATATCCTCCTCTATGCTTTCACATTTCAGATTAACTTTTAAGGCAGCTTCATTAAAGGCAGGATTCTTTTTTAATTTCACTTCATTTTCATCACATAACCGTACTGCTAAATTTATAATAGCATTTTGATTTACAGAAGTTGCAATGTTTATATTCCAAGCCAATTTTTCTGATAGTTCATCGAGTTTATGAAGATATTTTCTGCCAACAACTGGAGAAATGAAAGAAAGTTGTATATATGTTCCAACATTATTATGCTTTATACTTTTTTTATAAGGCTTAAATTCCTCATATGCAAAGGCTTCATCTATAAGTTCTAAAGCTTTATTTTGTTCTATAGGATTTTTACTATATTCACTTAATTTGTTACTACTCTGAGCATCAATGCAATTTAACAAGCTTTTACCTTCACTCTGAATTAATAAATTCACACCGGTGAGTTTGTAGAATTCTTCTGCTTCTGTGGTGATTACAAAAGATGATTTTAGTGCTACTACTATTTTGTTCTCGTTAAGGTGACAAGAGATTTTTTTTATATCAGCATTTTTTAACAAGCTTCTTATAAGATTATCAGAAGCATTGAGATTCATTTGCTCATTTATTTCAATTTTCCATTCTGTTTTCGCTTCAAGCTCGTCAATAGCCGAGTAGATAGAATTATCTACTCTTTTCGGAAAATCAAAATATAAAATTGCTACTCTTTCTACTTGATTTAAGCCTAGTTTTTTATATTTGTAAGGGCTTAAACTTTCTGCTACAAGTTCAGTTATTTCATTGGCTTTTAACGTTTTGGGTTCTAAATCCAGCTCCACATCTTCCTGGCTTCTAGCTTTAAACAAGAAAAGTCTTCTTAGATCACTTTCAAAATAAGGAGAATCTAAAATTTGAAATCTAAAGTTGTCCACTTCTGAAATTTTAAGGATTTTTGAACCACTCCATATGAAAGTTAATTCTTCGATTGTAAAAAATTTATCCGTATATTTTTCCCTAGTAAAGCTCCATAGCACTTTTAGATTTTCTCTATTTAGTAATTCCTTTGATTTCATTGTAAAAGGTATTTGTTTACTTAGTTGTATTCTTGGGATTTCAATTTCTATATCAAAGCTTTCTCCAGATTTAGGTATAAAAAGCTTCCCTCTAATATCTTTTGCAGCTTCATTTGCGAAGTTATTAATAACTTCACTATCACCATGCACCAAAAACACATTACTAGGAGTTAGCTTTGCTATAAGAGCTTGGATTTCACTTTTATCCCCATGAGCAGATAATCCTATTCTCTCCACTCTGCATTTTACAGGCACAATCTTGCCATTTATTTCCAAGGTCCTATCTTCCTTGTTAGTCTCTAGTAAATTCAAAAGCTTTCTTCCAGGGGATTCCTCATCTTGATAGCCTGTTATAACTATATATCCATTGTCCATAGTAGCAATTTTTTCAGCATAAAATTGACTAGGCCCTCCTGTAAGCATTCCTGAACTAGATATTATTATGCAGCTAGCTTTACCCTCAAGCAAGGTTTCTCTTTGCTCTCTATCTTTTATTTGAATAATATTATCATCATAAAAGGGCTCTATACCTTTTAAAATCTTTTTACCTAACGTGTTTTTAAGATATAGGGGATTGAATTTATAAACTCTGTTAATGTCTTTTATCATACCATCTACATAAATATTAACTTTTTTAAGTTTCTTTGAATTCATTGCTTTTTTAAGTATAAGTATAACTTCCTGGGCTCTACCTAATGCAAAAGCTGGAATTATCATTTTTCCATTATTATTAATACAATCATTAACAATATCTGTAAGACGCTCTTCCTCAATCTCTCTATTTGAATGAAGTTTATCCGCATAAGTACATTCGAAAATACCAATATCTGGTCTTAATCTAGGTATTTTTGCACCCTCTACTGATTTTTGAGAAAATAATGAGAAATCACCACTATAAAATAATGAGCCTTCACCGCCTTGCAAATATACACAGCTTGCTCCTGCTATATGCCCAGCATTATAGAAGGTAAGTTTTAAATTATCAAATATTTCAAAACCAACTTCATAATTTATAGTGAAAATTCTGTTAAGCATATTCTCTACATCTACTTCAGCATAAAGTGGAATTTCAGCATCTCTATTATTCATTATTTTAATGCTATCATAAAGAAGTACTCTTACTAAATCTTTAGTCATGTTATTCATATATATTCTAGCAGTGGGATATTCTTTACTTATTATAGGGAGGCTACCGATATGGTCCAAATGTGCATGACTAATTATAATAGCGTCCACTCCACCCATTTCCTGTATTGTCCTAAAATCAGGTAAAGGATCTTTAGCCGCACTTTGACGTATGCCTGAATCCATTAATATATTCTTATTGTCAATTTTAAACAAAATGCAGCTTGCACCAATTTCGTAAGCTCCACCTAAAAATGATAGTTTCATGTTAACCCTCCATTGCGCCGCTGGTGTCACAAATAGTTATGAAAATGATGAGTGGCTTCCATCATTACTCTTGCTGACTCCAAATCACATCCTACTATTATATCAAATTTTCATAAAAATTTCATCATATACATCATATATTTGTAACCTTTTGTGACTTTCAAATTGTTAATCGATTCTTCTATTGTTTTACCTTGAGAAGCAACATTATTATCAAGACACTTAGATATTTAAAGGATAACTATGGATGTTTGTTGAATTAGTTAGTTAGGATATTCGAGATGTTAATGAACTATCTGAACTATTGAAATGGGATTAAGAAGTTGAAAAACAAAGATTACTTATTAAGTATAACTGAAGTAAAGAAGAATTAATAGAATTGCTTATAGGTAGCTATAAAAATATTCCGCTACTAAAGGAATATATAACTGTTAAATATGCAGATCAGGGTAAAATTGAGCAAATATTTGAAGTTTATAAGAATAAGGTTCATGACGTGTTTTTCCCCAAAAGCATGACAGCACAATTTGGTGGGTATTTTATGCAACTAAATGTTCCATGGGGGATCTATGGTATTCATGGTACTGATATTCCATCATCAATTTCACATTCAGTTAGCCATGGTTGTATTAGGATGTATAGTAGCGATGCAAAGGAGCTCTATAATATTATTCTTCTTGGAACTAATGTTAACATATATTAAAAATTTCTTTTGAGAGATCACTTATGAAAACTTATGGAAATTTAAGCGTATTTATAGTACAATATTTCTGTAAATATATAAATAAGGATGGTATTGTGTATATGATTGATGTTACTGAGGAGCTTAAAAAGTATACTTACATAGATACAAATAAAGTAATGCCCAAGGATTATGATGAGTTATCCCTAATATTACAAAGTGTTGCAAAGGCTTATGATCGTATTGGTAAGGACCAGTTTAAAAGTAGCACCATATTGGAGGAGCTTACTGAAATTATTGAAGCAAATATAGAAAAAGATGATCAGCTTAGAGCTATGAAATCAATAGTAAATAAATCTGAAAGTAATTCTTATAAATTATTAGAAGGATTACTGGATATTAATGATGCTTTTGAAGATATTTATTCCTATGGATCTGATTTTAGCAAAGAGGGTTTTAAGGAAGGAATGCTTCTACAAAGAACCAAAAACGTTCAAATGCTTTCTCTTTGCGGTATTACTGTTATAGGTAGCAAAGGTGATAGTTTTGATTTTAATATTCATGTAGCAAAAGAAGTAAGACTTATCGAGGGTCTTACTGAGGGAACTATAATTGAAGTTATTCGATATGGATATATATATGATAGCCAGGTGATTCGTAAGGCTGAAGTTGTTGTTAATAAAAAAATTGAGCTTTTACAAGGAGGAATATAACTAATGAATAAAATTGTGGGAATTGATCTTGGAACATCAACATCAGAAATTGCAATTCTTAAAGCTGGCAAGCCTTTTTCTATACCAAATCATCTAGGGGAAGTAATTACACCCTCCGCAGTATTAATAGATGAAAATGAAAACATAATAGTAGGTCAGGATGCCTTGGAACAGTTTATTCTAAAACCTGAGGCTACTGCAATTGAAGTAAAGAGAATGATGGGTTCAAAAGATAAAGTAGTTCTAGCAGGAAAGGAGTTTACCCCTGTAGAGGTTTCTTCTTTTATTCTAAAATATTTAAAAGGCTGCGCAGAAACCTATCTGAATGAAGAGGTAAATAGAGCGGTTATAACCGTTCCCGCTTATTTTACAAATGAGCAAAGAAGAGCCACGGTAGAAGCTGGCAAGTTGGCAGGTTTTATTGTGGAAAGAATAATAAATGAACCTACTGCAGCTGCCCTTGCTTATGGGATTGACCATATGCAAGATAATAACTTTGTGCTTGTATATGACTTAGGCGGTGGTACTTTAGATGTTACAGTGCTTGAAATGTTTGATGGGATTCTAGAAGTTAAAGCTAGTAGCGGAAATAATAAGCTAGGCGGAAAAGATTTTGACCAAAGGATAATAGATAAGCTACTAGGACATATAAAAGCTAAATATGATATAACCCTAAATGATGACTTAAGAGCTATGGCCCGTCTAAAAAAGGAAGCAGAAAAATGCAAAATAGCCCTTAGTATAGTAGACAGCTATGAAGTGGTACTACCCTTTATTAGCGAAAAAAATGGAGAGCCTATTAATCTTAATTATGAACTTACTAGAGATAATTTTGAAGCTATGATATTAGATTTAGTTGAATCCACCAGAATACCACTCGAAAATGCCTTGAGGGATGCTAAGCTTGCGCCCCAAGATATAGAAATTATTTTACTTGTTGGTGGCTCCACTAGAATACCTTTAGTAAAAAGGTTTCTAACGGATATTTTTGGAAAGGAACCTGAAAGCCTTGTGGATCCTGATTTAGCAGTAGTTATGGGGGCTGCTATACAATCTGGTATATTAAATAAAGATTTCTCTTCAGAAAAGGATATATTAATAACCGATGTATGTCCTTATACGCTTGGAATTGAAATATTAGATTATATTAATGGTATTCCAGTTAATGATGTATATAATGAAATTATTAATAGAAATACTACCATTCCTGTAGCAGCAGAAAAAATTTATTTTACCTCTTTTGATGATCAGGACACTGTAGATATCAAGGTTTATCAAGGGGATAATAGAATGGCTTCAAAAAATAACTTTTTAGGAGATTTTAAATTAAGTGAAATACCACTTGCACCCGCTGGCACTGAAAAAATCAAAGTGAGATTCATGTATGATGTTAATGGCATACTGCAGGTTGAGGCTACCATTGTAAGTACAGAGGAAAGTGCGGGTATCTCCATTGAAACCACAGGTGTTACCATGGAAAAAGAAATTGATATTAGTGAATGGGAAGACTTTTCAAAGGCTAAGCCTTATAAAAGAATCATACATAAGGCTGAGAGAAAATTGAAGCATGAGGATAGTACTTATTTTGAAGAGCTTGTAGATCTGATAGTTGATTTTAAAAGAGCAATTATTGAGGAGTACCCAGAAGAGGAATTGCAAGAATTGGAAGATGATTTAACCGAGCTCCTTTATGAGATGGAGGAGTAGGAATGCTTTTAATAAAGTTAAGCTCAGACTATTATAATTTAGGTCTAACCCTGGCAAGTATGAATAATTTAACCTTTGCTATAAACGCACTAAGAAAAGCCTCTCTACTAGATAGTAGAAATTACCAGTCCCTAGATGCTTTAGGTTTATGCCTGTATAAAAGAGGAGACTTTGCTGAAGCTAAAGGACTTTGGCTGAAGAGTAATAGTATATACTCTGGAAATATAAGTCTAGCAGAAAAATATTTAAGTTCCTATGAGCAGCCTAGTTTTAATAAAATGCTAGATATATTTAATCTAGCTTTAAAGGATGCTAGCCTTGGCAAATACAATAATAGCATAAAAGCACTTACAGATAAAAACTTTCCTTGCTTTGAATACTCTAAATTTGCTAATCTGTTAGGACTTTGTTATATAAGCAGGGGAGAGGCAAATAATGCTAGAGTTGCTTTTAGAAAAGCGCTGCAAATAGATTCGGAAAATAGATTAACTCTTAATTACTTAAAGGCAGACTGGGGAACCTTAGACAAGGCAATAATAAACTTTAATGTAGCTTTTTTTGTAAAAAAAATATTCATTAGGAGAAGTTAATTTGAAAAATTATTACGAAATACTTGGAATTAATCAAACAGCTACGGAAATGGAAATAAAAAAAGCTTACTTTAACCAAGTAAGAAAATACCCTCCAGATAGATATCAAGAAGAATTTATGGCAATTAGGGAGGCTTATGAGCTCCTAAGTGATAAAAAAACTAAATATCAGTATGATTCCATGAACAATATGTCAGCTTTTGTAATAAATAATTTTGAAATAGCTAAAAAGTGGATTGAGGAGAATGAGCTGGGGGCTGCAATTAGTATTCTGGAAGAATTAGTTAGCTATGCTCCTAATTTAAATGTAATAAAGGTTTTGCTAGGGGAAACCTATGAACAAAATGAAAATTCCGGGAAGGCTATTAAGATCTTTGAAGAGCTTGTTAAAGAAGAACCAAACAACGCTGGATTCCAAGGGCATCTGGCATATTCATTTTTAGATAGGGGCTGGCACAAGAAAGCTATTATAGCTTTTACGAAAGCAATTGAAATGGATGCTGACAACCTTTCTTTTTATTTAGGCTTAAACGATGCTCATGTTAGTAACAATGACTTACACTCTTCAAAAAATATACTTACCAAAGCTATTTCTAAGTTCAAGGAGAGTAATTCCGAGAGCACTTCTGTTTATTATAATTTGATACAAACAGATATTATGCTTGAAGATAAAGAGGATATGCTTAAGCATCTAGATGCTTTAACTAAGCTTGCGGTAATAAACAAAGATATTAAAGATAATACTGCCTGGACTTTAGCTCAGCTTGCAAAGATTCTTCTTTCAGCAAACCGAACTAATGAAGCAGAAGAAATAGTTAAAAGAGCCTTGGAGCTATCCCCTAATAATGAAGATATTCTGGCTATACAGGAAAATATTAATAGTTATGAAAACCTGGAAAATAGTTTTGAGCTTCTATTAAATGATGCTAGGTTTCACAAGAATTTGAAAGAGCTTATAGAAATAGAAATTTATAAAGATGAGCTAACTGGTATGGATTTGATGGGAAAAGATGGCCTGATAGCCGTTAACGAGCTAATAATCCTTGAAGACTTTCATTTTTTTAGTGTACAGATTATGCTTCTAGAAATTACCTATCCTCAGCTTTATAACGTTAAAAGAGAATTTTTTGATGCTACAAAAGATTTTTCAAATCGTAAAGACATGATAAAAAAGCGTAAGGTTCAAAAACAAAAATTTGATGCTTTACTAAGAAAGTTTAACTATACCATGGATTTTGATGACGATGATCTTGATGAAGATGATGATGATGATTTTATGGAGGAACCTTTTGTTAGGGAGGAAGTTAAAGTAGGAAGAAATGATCCTTGTCCCTGTGGAAGTGGTAAGAAATATAAAAAATGCTGTGGATAATCATAAATAGAACATCCTGAAAATGAATTCCCTTGGTCATCCATTTTCAGGAAATACCCTCTAATATTGCTTATTTGCTACTTTCTTTATCATTTCCTATTCTTTCTTTTCTGAGCTTTGGAAGCTTTCTTCTTTGCTTTATCCTTTTTAGTTTTAATGGTTTTTCTGATTTTGGAGGAACCTCTAGCTTCATCAAAAAACGAGTTTATTCCTTCAGCTTCGTTTGCAACAAAATCAGCAAATCCCTCAAAGTGGAAAAGTTCTCTTTCACCTTCAAATTCCTCTTGGGAGAGATAATCTGGTTTTTCCCATCGGTGAACAAAATCATAATTCCAGAGGTCCTTATTGTTTCTAAATATAAAAGCTTTTTTTGATATATCTATTATACCCAAAGTATTTTTGTATGTTGACTTTGATATTAAGTTCCTTTTCAGCAAAAAGCTGTAGAAATAAGGTATTCCCCATAGAAATGCTGCTATACCAGCCTCATCCTGAAAAATAAGTCCACTGAAAGCTTCATCAATATAATCCTCTAACCAACTACTACTAAATACAAAATAATTACTTGCATCCTTCTTTTGAGTTTCCTCTGTGTCATTATTTTCTAATAAATCTACTAAATTTATAGATATGTGAGCACTTAAACTAAAGTTTACTCCCTTTTCTACAAGCATATAGTCTGCAAAGCACCATATAATTTTAGAAAGATCAGCTTCCCTTGTCTTCAATGAATTTAAATCAAGTGCCTCAAGAGAATAAATATTTGCTTCAAATGCCTCCATAAATATATCAAATAATTTCTTACCCATATCCAATTCATATTCTTTAAGTCTATGGAGAATTTCATCAAGGCTTACATTTTCTTTAGCTTTTACCTTGTTATACAATTCCTTTATTTCATTAATATAAATTGCATATTTAAACTGTTTCTCAGCCCCGGGCATCACACCTGTGGATTTAGATATTTGTTCAAATACAGCTTTTGATAAGCTTACTGCTATTTCTATTTCGTTATAATATTCAATATTTTTAAGAAGCTTGATTAAGTTATCTATACTTTTAGATGGGTGCTTAATAAAAATTTTTATTGATTCTTTCAAACTATCTATATCCTTTGTATATAAATAATAACTTGCAGCTGTATTTTCAAGGTACTGAAAACTATCTTCATAGATTTTAGGCTGATTTTGTTTGACACTTTCTATGAGTTCTTTAAGTTTATGTAACTGATGGCTTTTAATAAGATCTTCCTTAATGCTAATTAAAACATCTGTAAAATCGATTCCCTGTATAAGCTCTTCATCCATAGGGTTCAACATAGTTTTTAAAACAAATTCATACTTTTGATTTTTCTCTCTATCTTTATATTCGTCATACCATGTATCGGATATTGTAATCTTTTTCTTCAATGATATCACTCCAATCATTTGTGTTATGGATTTATTTATAAGTTATATACACTAAAACTATACAGGTGTTTGTTATTTAAATAGCTGCTTTAATTCTTTTTTTTATTGAAAAGTAATAGTTAATAAATTCATCTATATAATCAATAATAGTACACCGAAGTGGTTCATTGTCCTTATAAGCTCCTTTAGCTTTTAAGATTACTTTTGCCATATCTAAATATATTTTACTAAAATCTTCGATTATTCTTCTCATCAAATCATATTCATCATTAGTATAATGATGATCTAACAAGCGTGCTGAAGCATCTGGTGCAAGTATTCTAGAAATCCAAGCAGGCTTTTCAATCCAAGCATCCATTTTATAAGCATCAATTGAAGCTATTTCCGCATCTCCTGGTCCTTCGATTGCCTTCTCATAGTAATAATAATAATACTCAGATTCACCTTTATTAATATCAGTTTGTTTTCCAGTCACTTTTTCATCCCCCTTCTGATTTGAATATATATATTTCTTCTTAATAATTTTATGCCTTTTCAAATTTAAAATCCATATATTTATTGGTTTATGGTTGGACTAAATCTAGAATTATAAATTAAATTCAATAAATATGGTAGGTTAATCAGGACCACCCGTAAAACGGGTGGTTTGAACCAACCCTATAAGGGTTTATTACTGGCTGTGTCTCAAGACACT
>Ga0209125_1003458_pt1 | contig 10859 bp, 7 predicted proteins | sample BarGraIncub1131A_FD_184503 | JGI IMG/M metagenome (GOLD analysis project Ga0209125, IMG submission 184503) | Arctic peat soil microbial communities from Barrow, Alaska - Barrow Graham LP Incubations 11-31A (SPAdes) (version 2) | ecosystem: Environmental > Terrestrial > Soil > Wetlands > Peat... | reverse complement strand
CGCCCTTGGTCGAGACGATATAGCGTTTGAGGGTTTTATTATAATAAACCCTGATGTTTCCCAGACTTCCGATAAATTGGATCGGTCCTTTTAGTTCAGCCATTTAGTTTGATTTTTAAGGATTTAAACTTAGTAAAGATAGTCATTTCTGAGGCAAGAGTCAAGTTTTTAGCATGTGCCACAGGAAGCCACACGAAGCCAGAGGAGGTCAATTTTGATTATTTTTAGTCTTTAGCTCAAAAACCTCACTTTTTTCCGCCCCTTTTTAGTTCAAAACTTAGAAAGAAATTTAAAAGTTGATACCATTTATCCCTTTCACATACGAACGAATGAAATGGTGCTATCCCTTTCACATACGAACGAATGAGATAGTGCTGTCCCTTTCACACACGAACGAATTCGATGGTTCCGTCCCTTTAATTAACGAACGAATGAGATGTAGGGAGGGCCCTTGTGGCTCTCCTTCTTCCAGTCCCGTAGGGACGTCATGATTGTAACCAAAGATATTCCCCCTCCCCAGCCCTATAGGGGCGAAATAATGATAAACAGACATTAATTAATTGTTTTTTGTCGGTCTTTTATCCCGGAATTTAGCTTTACGAAAAATAAATATGTCATTCATCCAAAAAAAGGGGGGGTTCATACAATAACTCGTATGTAATTTTTTTTATTTAAAAAAAATGTCTCATATTTACACAAGTATTTACTTAACCTAAAATGAAGATGAAAAGAACGTTAACTACTATCTGTCTTGTTTTTCTTTGTACTACTATCGGGTTAGCTCAGAATAATAGGCCGGCTCAATTTGTATATGGTGACATTAGTTACGGTTTTGAGAATAATGTAGGGAATACCGGATTACTGATGGGTATAGGCTACCAGCGACTATTGAACAATAAATTTATATTTCAGGCTGATTTTCAACATTATAATTCAGAACTTATTAATAATAATTGGCAATCCACTGAACCATATAATATAGATTTAGTCTCAGATCGCAGCGTTTTTCTGTCAGCAGCACTTGGTTATGCCTTGATTGGAAATGAAAATAAAATTAATCTAACTATTAAAGCTGGGCCTACTTTAAGTTACAGTAAATTTTATATGTATACCGGAAGTTCGGTTAATTTGCCTAATCATGGTGATAAATTAAAGGTTGGATTGAATTTGGGAATGGATTTTAATATTCCAATCAGACAAAGACACTTTTTGACAATTGGTTTTTTATCCTATTCATCAGATATTCCGCTTCAATATCTTTTCTTTCCGCTTCCGGTTATTTCGTATAAAATTAAATTATAGTCTTTTAAATATTGATAAGTAAAAAATCAAAGTTTATTGCCATGAATAAATTTATAAAAGAATTTGTACTCTGGATATTGATTTTGTTACCCATCATTTACCTTGCTTCAATCTGGCAGAATCTGCCCGAAATAGTACCAACGCATTTCAGCAATGGTGGCGTAGCAAATGGTTGGTCGCACAAGTCTACACTAATCTATATAACTTGCGGATTAGGTGTCGGGATCTATTTAATAATGCTCGTCATTCCGATTATAGATCCGAGAATTATAAAATATCAATCAGGTTTCAATAATAAATTTCGTTATTATTATAACATTCGTTTTATTATTACATTTTTCATTGCATTAATAACGACTTTCCTTATATATAGCAGTAACGGAGGCAGTTTTAAAAATCCCAATATTCATTTATTAATCATTGGTACTATTTTCGCAATTTTGGGGATTATAATGAAAACGATAGAACCGAACAACTTCATAGGAATGCGGACCCCCTGGGCTATGGAAAGTGATTATAACTGGAAGAAAACACATCAGTTAGCTTCTCCAATATGGTTTTGGGGTGGTATAATCCTGGATGCTTGCCCATTTATTTCTCCACATAAACCAGTGACGCCATTTATAGTCCTGGGAATTGTAGCGATTTTGGTTATAGTTCCTTTTGTCTATTCTTACATTGTGTATAGGAAAGAAGATGTAGAATAGGAATTAATGGGGTCAGGCCCCAATACGCTTAAACAATAGTTAATATCCAAATATACAAACATTTGTGACTTATTGGGGCCTGACCCCATTAATTTAATGCTAAAGTTGTTGTTAAAATTATCGGCCATGATGATCGTAATTTGATCAAAGATTTTATGCAACAATGTCATTTCTCAGTTGACTTTATGATAACTTCGAATGATTATGATTTATACCTAGCCATTAAGCAAAATTGGCAGCATTATGCTTCTGCAAGGAATATAAAATAAGTTGATTAAACGTTTATTGGAATAATATTTTGGACGGACGTCATTAATTTTGAAATGTTGGTCGATTAGGCAAGGGGATTTCAGCCCAAGCTTCTTTGAAACTTAGTTGAACATCTGCATTCCTATGGCTATTATTTTTAAGTAGTCCTTAATTTATTTTGAGTTTGTTTAAACCTACTCCGGCAAACCTGTTCTGAAGGGCCCAATCCTGATCTTTAACAGATTTAGAATGTTACTCGAACACTCTCTTTCATAGCACACCCTGACCCCATTTCCTGCTTTTACTGGTCAGATAATGGGTCCTGATCCCAATATTATTCATTCCTGACAAATTGATTTACAACCCTATTACATTGTTTAACCACAAACTGGTAACTATTGCTACTGCAAATGAAACACTTAAAAGTCTGAATGAATAGTTTTTTTTACCATTTAAATCAGTAAGGAGTGATTCTTTAGGCAGCAGATTACACTCAATTAACTTAGTTCCGGCAATCAGATCGCCAATTCTACGTTTGTTTTTTAAAAGTGCTAAAATAACTTCCACAGGGAAAATGATGAAAGTGATGTTTCTCAGCATACATTTAAAATCACTGGCAGCATCATTCGTTTTTATATTGATAATTTGATACCCTAGAACTCTTTTTGCTATACTTCTTCCATTACATATATCTTTGTTAAGAACTGTAAGAATGACGATTACGCCCTCAAAGAAAGAAATGGAAAAGCTAAGTAATTCAAATTTACCTGGTAAAAAGAAAAAGGGTAAACTTATGATAATTATCCATGGGAAAAAGATTACAAGTATGTACAATAAATCTAAGTACATGCTTTTTAGTCTCTTATTCAAAAAAGGGATCCTCTCCAGTGAATTTATACTTTCATTTGTAATAAAATTAAAAACCAGCCATGTTGGAATTTTCATTAGTCAAGTTATTTATTCATAGAATATTACATCAAGAAATGGGGTCAGGACCCATTATGTTTCAAAATGGGTCCTGACCCCCATTAATTTCTTTTGTCCTGCTAATTTCTTTGGTGGATTCAAAGCCATAAAATATAAAATACAAATGTAAGCATAAAGAAGCGTCTGTGTGTAGCCTTACTGATCTGAAGATGGAAAGCTTAAAATAATTGTAGTGCCGAAAATAATGGTGGTCGAGTAGGCAAGGGCATTTCAGCCCATGTCTCTTTGTACCTGAGGTGAATATCTGCAATGATATGGCATCTTTTTTAGTAGTCCTTAATTTATATTTAGGTAGTTAAAACCTGCTCCGGTAAACCTGTTCTGATATGCCAATCCTAATTTTTAATACAGCTTTAGAGTGTTATCCGAACACTCTCTCTCATAACAAACTAAGACCCTATTTCTTAGAACTTTCTGTTGTCCTGTATAATTAAATAAATGGTTGTTGCATTTAGTATATCGAAAGTTGATCTTTTACAAAGGATCCCAATTACATTTTTAATCAGGAAATTGTTACAACAAAAGTTTTTATTTTAGTTCAAAGATACTGTGCATGGCTCTTAAGAATTAGATATAACTACTGATAATCAAAGAAATATATATGTATTTGCATAAATATATTTCTAAATAATAAATCTATATTTTTTCTTAGCCGCACCTATATCCACACTTATTTAAAAAAATCTGTAATATATTGATCTATATTAAGATATAAATAATGGAGTGATCCCAACGGATTACTCCATTATTTGCTGATTACTTATTAGCTATAATATTAGAAATATAAAAAAGCTAACTCTTGATATTTAAATGGTTAGGATACTTAATGGTTACGATTGGTTTTATAATTTTTGATATTTTTTTTGTTTTTTTGATATTTTAACACTTTTTTATTATTTGTTTAGAAATTGAGTTATATTGAAAACAATTGATAATCAATGTATTGTATATTGCAGTAGGCTATATATGTAGATTGGTGTAAATTTATTAACATATTGTTTAATTTAACCCGCACCCAAAAACCGCACCCTAAAGAAAAAAAGCCCGTAAGTCGATGACTTACAGGCAATTGTAACAACGGAAGTGATCCGCCTGGAATCACTCTACAGTGTTTTAATTGCCCCTAAACGCTAATAAGTGTTCGTTATCAGTATATTATAAAAACAGGGGTAGGTATGTTGTACCCACGTTATACGCTTGAAGCAAATAAAACGCTACTTTTAACCGCACCCAAAAACCGCACCCAAGATTCTTTAAATGGAAAGTGTTTATTGATTTGTAAATTCATATAAAAGTCTCTATAATCCCTCAAAGAGGTCAATTGAATTCAATTTTGCTTTTTTAAAAAGGAATCACTTTTTGTTGTGTGATAGAAATTTTCTAGATCAATTTTTAAGGAAAAATCTGTGTGATTTTACAATCGGCCTTTGTCCTTATCAGGAAAGCTTTTATAACCCTTTTAGGGAACTTCCTTTTTCTAAGGTTAAGAGGATTTTAAAAAGTTAAAGTTATTGTTAAAATGTTTAATTAATTATTGTTTCTTTTAATAAGGATAATTGTGCAGTCTTATTGTCAAAAGTTGTGTATTTATAGTTACCGATTATCGGAAGCCATTTTATGATTTATTTAGAAAAATACATATTTCATCCAAAAAAAGAGGGGGTTCATACAATAACTATAAAATTAGTTGCATAATCAAAATAAATAGTTGATATTTACAAAATATTATTTAGCAAGATCGCTATCACTTAAATTTTTATAAAACATGAAAACACTCATTTTGACTATTTGCATCACCGTTTTATTCTTTTTAAATACGAAAGCACAAATTACCTACCATATTTACGGTACAATTGACCGTAAAGATATAGACAAGGTGTATTTATACTATAACAATACATCTATTGATAGTACAGCTGTTAAAGAAGGTACTTTCGATATGAAAGGAAGTTATAAAACCCAAATCATTGGATTTATACTAACCAAAACTCCGCTAAGATATTATAAAATAATATTAGATAATGGCGAATACAATGTAAGGCTTGATGCTGGGCTGAATCCTACTATTGAATCTACATCAATAAATCACAACTTATGGATGAATAGTTTAAATAGCGATGAATTAAAAGCAAATATGAAAGCCAAAGACTCCTTATTAAATAACTATAAGTTGCAGATAGAAAAAGGAAATTATAACTTATCGGCTCAGTATCTTACAAAATATCTTGATATACAACTTAGTTTATTAAATTACTATAAAAAACTTGTCAAGGATCATCCTGATTGTTATATCATTCCATACTTGTTAAAAGGCCAAGATATATTAACGAAAGAGAATTTTGGATCGACCTTCGACAAACTAAGTTTAGAGGTTCAAAATAATGAATGGGGCAAACAATTAAAAGAATTATTAGATAAGAAAACAACGATAAGACCAGACAGAAACCAACTTTACTTTACGTTGGTTGGCAATAATGCCAATTTTTTTGAAAGTAAAATGAAAGATGGCAGAAACTTTGACCTGGTTTCGTTAAAAGGGAAGTGGATATTACTTGATTTTTGGGCGAGTTGGTGCGTTCCATGCCGAGCAGAAGTTCCATTTCTAAAAAAAGCTTACGATCAATTTAAGGATAAGAACTTTGTAATCTCTTCCGTTTCGATTGACAGCGATAATGCCGCCTGGCAAAAGGCTTTACTTGAAGATAAAACGCAACAATTTATTCATACGATAAAAGCTGATTTCCCCAAAACCGATGCCTATAAATATTATCAGGTTAATGCAGTACCGGCCAACTTCCTGATTAACCCCGAAGGAATGATAGTGGCAATGGATTTAAGAAGAGATGATTTAATAAAAACCCTTACAAGGTTAATAAAATAGCCGTATATATTTTAAGATAAAATTAAATAAACACAGTAGTTATGGTAAATGTTTCAAATATATAAACAACTTGACCCCCATTTTTTCAGTATATTATGGACTGAATAAGTAAAAAACAAATATCATGAAGATACAATATGGAGGTTATGTCATATTTTTTACTTGAATAGGTAACAATTAAAAGATCCATCATAATCATTTTCTCAATTGATAAAAGGTCCAGACACTATTTTCTTCGAAAACTTAACATATTCAAATGAAAAAATCATTCACAATTCTCTGCTTATTACTATCAACTTCTTTCTTCATATTTGGACAGTCAAAGCCAAAAACAGAACCTTTTATCATTCAGGGACAAATTTTGGAATCGCCTGAAATGAATTTGGTGATTCAATATAATAATTTAAATGCCGATGGTCTTTGTGACACGCTGAAGCTAGATGAGTCGGGTAAATTCTATTTAAAGACATTAAAAGTTAATACGCCACAGATAGTTAAACTTGTTGGAATCAAAAATCAAATCAGAGGAATTTATATTGCTCCTGGATATAACCTGACATTTACTGCCAATTGGAAAGATTATTCTTCATTAGATAAAACAAAAAAAATAACCGGTATTGGAGCTGAGAGTAACAGATATAGAATTGTCGTAGATTCTATTTCAAATGCAAAATCGGACACAACAATTGAGGTTCATTTAAATGAGAATGATTTTTTAAAACGCACTAAAAAAAGTCAAATTTTTTCAGACTCCTTAAATCATGCTATTTTCGACCGGAAACCAATTCAGGATAAATATCTTCAATACATGGGATCTTTAACCCGGCTCAATAGAAAATTTTCAAAACTAGACCAGATAATCCAGTTCACGGAGTATCATAAATACAATCATAAAAAATCAATTGATTTTGTGCGGAACAATTTCGACAATGATATTTTAAATAATATCTATCGTGATGACTATTTAAAATCAGATAATTACAAATATTTTATGAGTACTACTTATCCATTTTATCTGTTACGACTTGATCAGAAAACAGATTCAACGATACAATATGATCTGGGAAAACAATTAGAAAAGATTAACAAGGTTTTCACAGGAAAAATAAAAGATTATGCTTTAAATTTTCTGATGAGTGAGGAGATTCCATACTGTAGTTCGCTTGAAAAACTCAATGGTTTAAAAGAACAATTCAAACCTTACATTTCCAATCTTAAAACTCAGCAGTATAAAAAGGATCTTAATGCTAATTTTTCTGAAAGAACAGAAGAATTTATGAGGATGCAGGTAGGCAATCCGGTACCTAAATTTGTATTGGAGAGCAACTTAGGGAAAACAATTAACATTGAAGACTTCAAGGGAAAAGTTGTCTATCTGGATTTATGGGTCAGTTGGTGCGTTCCATGCAGAAAGCAAACCCCCTTCTTTAAAATTTTATATGATAAATTCAGAACGAATAATCAGGTTGCTTTTATCAGCATTGCCGTTTTAGATGTCTTTAAAAACTGGAAAAAAGCACTTGAAGTAGATAAGCCGGATTGGCTTCAACTCATTGACAAAGATGAATTTGTGAGTAAATCATATGGAGCTGATCATATCCCTAAATTTATTCTGATTGACAAAAAAGGAAATATCGTTAACAGCAATGCACCCTGGCCAAGTAGCGGGGTAGAAATTGAGGAGCTTATTAATCAGGAAATTGCAAAATATAAATAATTGTGGTCAAGTAGGCAAGGGCATTTCAGCCAAGCCTCTTTGAGCCTGAAGCGACCGTCTGTTTTAACATGGCTTTTATTAAGCAGTCCTTAATTTATTTTGAGGAAGTTAAAACCTGCTTCCGGTAAATCTGTTCCGAGGTGCCAATCCTCATCTTTAATATAGCTTTTGAGTGTTACCCGAACACTCTCTTTCTTAACACACTCAGACCCTATTTCTTAGAACTTTCTGTTGTCCTGTATAATTAAATAAATGGTTGTTGCATTTAGTATATCGAAAGTTGATCTTTTACAAAGGATTCCAATTACATATTTAATCAGGGAATTGTAACAACAAAAGTTTTCTTTTTAGTTCAACGATACTGTGCATGGCTCTTAAGAATTAGATATAACTACTGATAATCAAAGAAATATATATATGTATTTGCATAAATATATTTCTAAATAATAAATCTATATTTTTTCTTAGCCGCACCTATATCCACACTCATTTAAAAAAACTGTAATATATTGATCTATATTAAGATATAAATAATGGAGTGATCCCAACGGATTACTCCATTATTTGCTGATTACTTATTAGCTATGATATTAGAAATATAAAAAGGCTAACTCTTGATATTTAAAGAGATAGGCTACTTAATGGTTACGATTGGTTTTATGATTTTTGATATTTTTTTTGGTTTTTTGATATTTTAACACTTTTTTATTATTTGTTTAGAAATTGAGTTATATTTAAAGCAATTGATAATCAATGTATTGTATATTACAGTAGGCTATATATGTAGATTGGTGTAAATTTATTAACATATTGTTTACTTTAACCCGCACCCAAAAACCGCACCCTAAATAAAAAAAGCCCGTAAGTCAATGACTTACAGGCAAATGTAACAACGGTAGTGATCCGCCTGGGGTTTGTTTAAGTTTTATAGATCGCTCATAAAAGCAACATAGCGTGTAAATCAACTAGATATATAAAATAGACAAAAACTTTACACCCACGTTATACGCTTGCAACAAATAAAACGATACTTTGAAGGGACCCCAAAAGAGGACCCCAAATTTTCTGTCTATGTTGTATTTATTGAAGTGTAAATTATATAAAAATTTCTAAAGGACCCCAGAATATGTTAAACGAATTAAATATCACTTTTGAAAATACATCATTTTCAAAAATGTAATAAATCAATTCTGGAACCATTTATCGAGAAATAAATCCTTGTGATTTTACAATCGGCCTTTGTCCTTTTCAGGAAAGTTTTTATAGCCTATTTAGGGAACTTCCTTTTTCTAATGTTAAGTAGATTTTAAAAAGTTAAAGTTATGATGAAAGTGTCCAATAAATTTATTTATTGTTTCTTTTAAAAGAAATTGTGCAGTCTTGTTGCAAATGTTGTGCATTTATAGTTCCCCAATATAGTTAGCCATTTTATGATTTATTTAGAAAAATCATTGATTCATCCAAAAAAAGAGGGGGTACATACAATAACTATAAAATAAGTTGATTTATCAAAATAAATAGTTGACATTTACAAAATATTATTGGCAAGATCGCTATCACTTAAATTTTTAGAAAATATTAAATCACTCATTCTGACTATTTGTATCACGGTTCTATTCTTTTTGAATTCAAAAGCACAAATATTATGTTTAAAACTTAACCACTCTAAAAATACTCATTTATGAAAAACACAATTGTAATATTTGCTTTGTTTACAATACTTCTTTCTACATATAACATCGGATTTTGTCAAAAAATATCCTCCGACAATTTTATCCTGAATGGAACAATCAATTCCGATTTTGGAACCATAAATATTGGCCCCCTATCGGATACATCATTCTATCCAAAATCATTTTTAAAGATAAAGGGGGTAATAAAAAACGGAAAATTTACACTTACAGGCAATATCAAATCCCCACAATGTTTTTATCTGGAATACAAAGACAGTACGGCCAAGGGAGGCTAACCGATTTGATATATATAGATAAAGGAATCCAAAATGTTTCATATAAAGTGGAAACAAAAGGGATCAGTGGAATTGAAAACAAAACCACCAATGAATACCAGAATCTTTACAAACCGCTTTTAAAATTGAATTCGGAAAAATTTAAAGCTCTCGATACATATTACGACAGTATTCACAGGATTGGAAATGATAGTTTATTAAAATTAGCTGAAGTCTATTACAACTCAGTATCTTCAACCTTATATCAGGAAAGTCGCAGCATAAACCTGGAATATGTTTCAACACATCCCAACACATATCTTGTTTTATGGAATGTAATCAGAGAGATTCCATGGGGTTATGAACCCATTTATGATTCGATTTATTCAAAATTTTCTAATGAAATCAAAAATACCTATGCAGGGCTGGCATTAAAAAGGTGGCTGGACAATGGAAGGATAACTAAAATTGGGAATCCATTTCCATTCATAAAGTTAAGTTCTATAGCCGGCAAAGCATCACGATTAAATTTTAGCGGAATAGCTACTTATACTTTATTGGATGTTTGGTATAGCCATTGTGGTCCCTGTAGGGCGCAGTTTCCAAAACTCAAAAAAACATATTCAACTTTTCATAACAAAGGATTCGAGATTGCTGGAATATCAATAGATAAAAAGGCCGATCTCAATGATTATGCAAATGCTATAAAAAATAACGGTTTAACATGGATGCAATACTGGGACATCAATGGAGTAGTGTGTAAAAAATTAGGTATCGCTATGTATCCCTCTAATTTTCTGTTGGATAAAACAGGAAAGATCATTGCGAAAAATATCTCTCCCGATGATTTGGAAGTTTTTTTAAAAAGAAATTTAAATCAATAATGAAACAGTTAAGTTAAAATCTTTAACCATTACCCTATTATGCTGAAGTATTAACCATTACTCGATTGAAAAAGTATTTAAGAAAAATGGGGTCAGGGTGTGCTATGAGAGAGAGTGTTCGTGTAATACTCTAAAGCTGTATTAAAGATGAGGGTGGGCCCCTCGGAACCGGTTTACAGGAATT